>Ga0123355_10022221_pt1 | contig 10168 bp, 10 predicted proteins | sample TergutEmb28metaG_3_FD_89872 | JGI IMG/M metagenome (GOLD analysis project Ga0123355, IMG submission 89872) | Embiratermes neotenicus P1 segment gut microbial communities from Petit-Saut dam, French Guiana - Emb289 P1 | ecosystem: Host-associated > Arthropoda: Insects > Digestive system > Gut ... | reverse complement strand
CCGCAATGACGCGAGAGATCCTAGCAGCGAAAGGTGGGACTGTGGGCAAGAAAGATGTCCGGTAGTAATTTTGCCTAAATTCCGACTTCCACATAAATTTAGGGATCTTTTACATGCCGCAAATCTATGACATGGGACCGACGGCTTTACTTCCCCTCCAAAGGAAGGCGTGCTGAGGATTTTTTTCGCCCTAAAAATCTGACGGCTTCAGCTGGGTTTGAACCTGCAAACTTGGGTACTAAAGGCCAGCACGCTACCCCTAGACCACCAAACCCATTAGTATAACAATATTGCACAAAAATGCTTTTATGGTAAATTTTCACTGATGAACCGCAGCAGCAGTTTAAAGAAGTGTGTTCCTATTTCGTGACACAATAGCTGAACAATATACTGCCAAAAATTATCACCGAAGACAAAAGGGGGACACTTCAACCTGAAGCGAAATGCAAACAGCAAAACATAGAGTAAAAAACACTTCCATCTCCAAGATGCAAAAGGAGCTCATGTGACACCACAGACATAGACAATGGTCAATCTTCACTATCATGAACAATGTTCACTTGGAATTTATCCCAAAAGATAAATTAACAACCAATGCTCATTATGTAGGAATATTAATATGCTTAGTGTAACTGTGTAGAAAAAGGACTAATTTTGGCCCAACAATTGGTTCCTCTATCACACCAAGACTCCAGCTCAATGGCCACTCTGTCAAGCAGTTTATGTCCCCCTCACCCCCAAAAATTTGTTTGGCTGAAAAGTCCCCCTTATTCAAAACACTTTGCCCCCAGTTACTTCTACAGCTCTTTTCAATAGCAAAGTCCACCCTGAGGAGATAAAGATTTTGGGACCACAAAGATTTTCCAAAAAATGTGACAGGGGAACTGGAAGTTACTCCAAAATAGGAGTTCCATTAATGTTTCCAACAGTGGCAGCATCACAGCAAGGTGCACATCTGCTTGAGGGGACTACTATGAAGTTGAACCAGTTGCACTGAAATCATTCCATGAAAATAACAGCCACAGCTCCCATGCACTGCCACCATGTTTACTTGCACTTAACTATTATCAGTCTTCTCTTTTAAGGAAAAGTTTCTTAAAGTTCCCAATATTGCTTATCAAAATGATACAGGAAAGGGGTACAAGATGGAACAATATGCTTAGGGGATACTGGAAGAGATAAATGTAGTGAAACCTCTATCCATCCCATGCGTGTCATTTCCCTGCATCATTCATTTCTTCTGGTACCAAAAGCTCACCCACATGCAAAATGTAAAATTATATCAGATGTGTCATTCCTTGAAATGTCCTTCTCCTGAAGCAAATGATTGTAATCCTTGATCATGACCCACCATGTTCCCTGATTGAACATTTCTGAGAGAAATGTAGCAAAAGTAAAATGACATTTTGGAAATGTATAGTAGCAGTACTGTGCCTATGTTAGTAATTATGGTTTACTTACAAAATGTCATGCACTGGTAATGTGCCAAGGATCACAGGAAGGCTAAATTGCTTGGTGGCAATTATGCGAACTATGGTCTACAGTTGTCAGGGTTGTATTCTTGCATCATTCCGTTTGTATCCTCCTCAAGTTTGGTGAATTAGCGTTATTCCTGTTATTTATTATTCGTGCTGATCGTGGTTGGAAAAGCATGTTCTAAAAACGTGAAATGCTTCATGTAGTTTCTAAGGGTACTGATGCCTCCAATGGCAAGCAAGGCAGAAACCTTATGTTGTTTGCAGACATTTTTGTTGCTAATTTGCAAGGTGTCATTTCTGCAGGACCTAAAATTTATGCATTATTCACCACAATGCACAAGTGTGACCCCTACCATGAGAAATGGATATGGTTGGACAATGAGAAGGGTGTCAAGTTCAGTTCTTATGTATCGGGAAAAGATAAACTCACCATGTGTGGCATTTCCAACACTGATAAGTTGTGTGATGATTGCGTGGGTGGCAGCAACAGTGGGGTTAAAAATGAGGGGGGTGAAAGTCACCTCAAAACAGTTACGAGTTTTGCCAAGTTCATGTTGCTTACAAAACCATTAAATCATTCTCTCGTGCACACAGCACTGGCAGGTGCCACAAACACTGTGAATGTGTAATTGACACTATTCAGTCTAAAACATAAGATTTTGAGCTAAATTGTTACACTTCTCTGGGATAAAATTATTTCAATGCAGGCATTAACGTAACTTTTTAAATGTTTATTATTTCAGCAGGGCTAACTGTAAATGTAAAACGCTCATATTTTTGTTTGTTGTTTCTGGCACATTTAATGATTTTCCCAAAACTGTGTTCATCATTCTTTCTCTGTGGTACCTTTCTGAAACAGAGGTTCAAGGTTTCTCCTCTATACATAAAATTGTAAGAGAACCAGTTATATTATGTATCATACCACATGTGAATTTTCAAGGTGACAGGTCTACAACTTCAAACCTCATTTCATTTAGGCTTTGTTTGTACAAATTAAATTCTTTCAGTGTGACAATGGGAACAAATGAATACCAGATATCCTATATGCATAGGTAACATAGAACTCACTAATTATATTCAAAGCCTAAATGATGTACTATTTGGGACTTAGTCTATGATCAACCTTTCTTTCCTTACATGACAGAAAACAACCTGTTTCCAAACCGTTTTTGAAAAAATGTCCACAACCATCGTCAGCTACATTTTTTTAATTGCTCTAGTAAACTAACTAAAATGAGTCACAGGCATGTAAAAGCGCTGACTCACACTTGTCTGAACTCTTCGGTCCTTTGGTGGAATTTTCAACTTTGCTTTCCATCCAATATCATCTATTTTTTCAACTTCACTGTAAAAAAAAGGAAATGTCTTAATAATTCACATACATATGCAAACAGCATCCGTAAGTTCTAAATTATAATACAATCTACAAATCAATTCTGATGCAAGTATTTTCTATAAGACCCATGTATTTTGTGTCATCTCAAGAAATACATCTACGCAAATACCAGGCACTCGCAATTTTATCATATCAATAGCACAAGTCAAGGAAAAGAATTCCTGTGGTTATTTTCTATACCTATTATTCATTAACCTTTTGGCGCCGGAATTATTTTTTTAAATTTTAGCACACACTGTATATAAAATGTGAATAAAACAGGAACCAAATAAGTTAGAATTATGAAACAAACTGCATTTTGAAGAGAGAAAAAAAGCGGACAGTATATACCATGTTTAAAATATTCAGTACCTGTATTTGTTGAATAAATATATAAAATGCAACGTTTAGAGGTTAGTGGTGCGGTACAACCACTACAGGGGTCTTTAGACGTCAAAGGGTTAATGAAAATGGTGTGTTTTCTTGTTGTCAACGTCACTGTCATCTTCGTTGTTAGCATAATCATCATCATCATCATCATATCAAGGCCCTTGTAAAGGCTTTATCCATTCAGTTAAAATAAATATCTAACTTGGCCATATTTATCAGAACACATAGACGACCAGTATGTGCAACCCACTGGACAACTTGTCCAATAGGCCCTACAGAGCAAGTATCTCTTGGGTGCTGCATGTCAGGCCACACAGCTATTCTCTAAAAGACTGCAGTTCTCAGAATTCTTGGAATTTATATTTTAAACTTGGCAGCGGATGCAGTCCAAATAAATACACTATATATCAGGCAAGCACAGATTTTTCAAACACAAACACACCACCCTAAAATTCTGGATGCATGAAGCATGACATGAAGCAAGTTCCATACTGGAGGCCCACAGATATTAGGTGATCCTGTATATGATCCACTTGGGGTGACCAGGCACCCAGGATCTGTGCACCCCTGCTACAAATTACATAGTCTTTAAATCGGATGATTACCACTACAAGAAAATCTGAAATAAAACAGTCTGTGTATGTCCATCTTCACAGCTCACACGGTGAAATCACAGGTTTGAATCCAACTCCACATATCAATATGGATGTATGTATGTATGAACGAATGAACGTATGTATGTACATACATATACATTATTTTTGCATTTATGTTGTCTGGTTTAAGTAAATGAACTGCGAGGCATTAATCCATATCCAAGAAAGCCTACCAAGTGTCTAGACAGGACACAGAAACCTGAATAACAGAAGGCCCTTGGCCACATCAGCCTGTAGTGCCATTAAGAGAGATGCTCATTTTCATGAGACGTAAGAAAGGACCTTTTGGCTTCAGTGTTCAGGGTGCTATACAAAATGTAAAAATACATGTGAACACTTATCTGTAATAAATCACTAACATTTAATGGGCTAAGCAGGTACAACAAGAGTATTAATAAATTTTATGACTTAAATGCACTTTCGTCTTCAAACTCCAAGATAGTCATAAACAAACTTCCTTATTTAGAGTGGAAGTTAATAATATTTCTATGGCAATTTTAAATTCCACATGAAATACATTTTGTAAAAAAAAAAAAAAGAGGCTTCTATATATGAACAGTATCCAGCATTATGTGGTGTCAGTAACAATAAATTCTATGGCAAAAAGCACTGAATGAGCACTTACAGAATTTAATAATGAAGTACGAAATTCAATCTAAAGGTCTGAGAACGTTTCTCATTCTTGTACAAGTTCACATGGTGCATGAATTTTGACTTAGTTCAAGAAGCACAATGTTAAATTCAACAAAATACAACTGTTTCAAAAATAAATTTTATACATCTTTTAACTTATTAAATACTTTTAATTACACGGAATTCATAATCTTCCAAACCCACAACTCATGCAACAGTGTCCTCAAATGTCAATTAAACTGACATGTCACTTTACTGACAACTACCGGTCTAATGGCAGTCATTATTACAATCACTTCAAAAAAGAAGTGCCTGCTGTCCAAACATCTAACTTTTGTAAGGTGGCACCCAATATTTTCAGCATACTTACTGCAGTTCCCCTTCCCCTATATATATAAATGTTTATCAGTTCAAATGCATCAAGCAACAAGCACAAGATAACAAAGAGGTTTTTAACATGTCACCCCTAAAACGTGGGGCCTCAGTAAGAAACCTATGTTATGTCACCTTTCTGCAACCTAGAATTTGGAGAGGGTTCCTAGATATTTGCAAAATTTGTGGACCTATCATAAAGCAACAATTCAATAAACAACTGACATAGTTTCTCTCATGGAAGAAGTCTCAAATATCAACAATAAATTGTGTACACCTTCTTGCATGCTACTTCTAAAACCCAACTCATATGAATTTGGTATGAGATAATATTCAACAAATGGCATGAGCAATAGCACTGTGTACATTAAGCATAATTATCTTATATGCCTGTGTGTGCCCCTAGTAACTATACAACTGGCAAGACTATGACAGCTATACCCAGTTACCCCTCACATCATCCTTGATATCCAAACATATGTGTAAAATAGAGAACCATCACCTTTAAAATCCAAAATATTTAAGGGCATAAAGAACTATTAAAAACAGATCCTAAGCATCACAAATATTAATACTTCAAAAGATGCAGTTTCAGGATTACACAGGATCAGAAAGGTCACCCATGGTTTACCCACTATTCCAATAAATAATACAAACCTATACAAAATTTTGTATATTGTGAGTATCAGAACTGAGGTTAGTTTCAATTAGTAGTAGTTACGACCATTGCAGTCCTTCAAACCACAGTAAATACACACTCTTTACAGGTTTAAGAATACTGATAACTTGACCCTTTAATGTGTACATCATAGATCAGATCTGCAATTTCATTTATCAGCCAAATGCTGGGGAATCCAACATTGCAATCATCATTTCTATGCAAAAATGGTCAAAGTACTACTACTTCAAACTAGAGTGGAACATATGTACTTGTCTAACACAACTTTTATTTAATGGTAAGAGGTATATATAGTATTTACTACATAAGGTACAACTACATGTTTCAGCGCTTGAAAATGTATGATATTGCACACTGTATATGTATAAGTATATATGTATATATGATACCATAGACCTAACTATATTAACTTAGACAAAACAAATAATAGCAGAGTCCCTCCATGTACCCACACCTCCCAACCTCTATGACACATATGATATCTCATGCCCACCTCAACTCCTACCTCCCCACTGTATACAGCCCATGTAAGTCTAGTATAACCACTTACTAAGTATTTCATGTACAACCTGAAGATGGCCATTGTCAAGCACCGAAACATGTAGTTGTACCGTATGTAGTAAATACTATATATACCTCTACCATTAAATACAAGTTGTGTTAGACAAGTACATACACTCCACTCTAGACAGTTTATGAACACAACGGGTATGACGAACCTTATGACTACTGCTTCAAATTGTGGGTGGGGAAATGAAATCTGTCCAGCCACATTCTATACGAAGAACGCTACTACATGCCCTCACACACGCAAACGATCATCACTAAAAATTTAGAAATTGTGAACCAACAATTTTTATCTTATGATGAGAACAATCACTACTCACTCCTTCTGACTGCTTATACTGTTCAGTCCTGGCATGACTGCCACATGATTTGAATTAATGCGTGTTTCTGTCATCATGATTATGATGGGCCAATAATGGCCAAATTATTGTATGTGTAATATTTAATGGGTCACGTATCCACTTTCACCACTTCTTGAAAGGGCACTGGAATAATCACGGTGGCTCCGTTGCACAACTATGCACAGTGCAAAAATTGTTGAACTCTGTAACAGGCTCAATCCTGAAAATAAGAAAAACACAATGTTCAGTGTCATTTAAATTTAATACAAAGAAATTCAATGTAACCAAACCGATCAGCTGTAAACAACTAAATATCATACACTTTACATCTTCTTCACAAAAACAAAGTCTCTTCCATGAACCTGATTACTGAAAATACAACACTCAAAATTTGTACATCAAGTACAGCTACTGGAATAGCATACATTTCTAAAATGGTCATGAACTATGAAGTACAAAAAATTTTGCAAGACATGTATCAAGACTGTAAACTCTTCTGTTTCATAATTCACAAATGAACTTACAAAATGACAGATACAAACCAGATATTTAAATAATTTAAGTATACTGCAAATTGACAAAATTTCACACTATGCCTTAAATAAAACCACAAATACTAGTTATCAGATGAAATTTCAGATACACAATTTCAGATATCTGGAACCTATTTGTATATAGATCACTACCAAAAAACAAGAGTTGACTAAAAGCAAACATCAAGCTTCTTGGCCACATTAAAATTCAAAGATGGGCACATGACTCCGAAGTACTAATCCCAAAAGTTCTTAAAAAAAATACAAATTCAAAACCAGACCTCATCAAAAAAAGGGATAAGAGCTTCAAAAGGCTGCCAATTAAGTATGGTGCATGATTGCAGGCATCCGCTGTGAAGAAGCTGAAAACTGTGTTCGTCTGGGTTATTATGCAGTGGAATAAACCAGATGAGCGCAGTTCTCAAGTAGGGGTATGGGTACTGCACTGTTCAGAGAATATTTTTGATGTTGTTCACTATATTACCAGTTAGCTCCAGTTCTATAGCCTAGGGAAAGGAATGCAAAAGGCTGGTTGACAATGTACATATGCCAATAAGCAATACTCTTCTAATTCCTACATTTCTGATAAGATATTCAGAGACCAACATAAGAAGCATTTCACACAAATGTTTTAATCTTATCACAGACATTAGACAACAGAGAAACTGATATAATATTAAACAAATATGCTGATATTTCACCTTCTGCCAACATACTATAAATAGGTTAATTTTTCCTAAGAAAACTGAAGGATTCAAGAGATACTGTATATTAATTTCTTCTGTGGTCTCACACACACACATGCACACACATATTTGAAAATGTGCAACTTCACACAGAGAAAATTATATGCCATGTCACAAACAGAATGCATGTAACAGATGTCATGTCCAACCATATTTCAAGAAGAAAAAATAAAAAATTTTAACCAAGAAAGCATAAATGTTTATGAAGGTGTTAGTGAGGTGGCATGTACCTGACATCTTCTGCCACCTTTATATCTTTTTTTTTTTAAGTTAAAGCACATTTCAGAAGTTGGCTCTGTTTCCATCATCACGTAAAATACAAAAACTATAGGCATTCCCAGTTCGCACACAAAAAAGCATTCTTCAACCTGACCCTTTCAGATTGGGTATAGTTATAGATCCTGTGAAGTAAAATTTCCAATTTTAGCTCTCCACTCACTGGAGATTAGTTGTATGAGATATTCAACCTCCCAAAAAATAAAAAGTATTTTCCAAACAGTGCAGCCTGTGAAAACTGCTGCAACGCTCATTTTAACATGGAGGAAGCAATGAGCACAAGTGTGGTGAGTTCCGGTCTATACAATCAAAATAAATGTGATTTAAGTGTGTCTGAGTGCTCAAATTGTGTGTTACTGGAGAATCAACTTCATAGTGCATTAGATTAATTAGAATCAGCAAAATTAATTATAAAACTTCTACAAAAGGAAAGTGCCTAAGACTTCTCTCATGGTGATAGGACCAGCACAGCAATTAATTCATTTAGAGATACGAGTGCATTAGTGCAATCAAACAGACTAGAAGATAATAAATGGACAGTAATAACAGCAAAGTGCCGCAGGAAAGGCTTTTTTTCAAAGAATCTCACTGAGGCGAATAATACGTATCCCCTCTCTACAGCTAACTGTTACGAGCAACGAACTAACCTACAAGACACACAAGCAAATGATATCACACTGAAGATTCAAGAAGAAAATAATGCTTCCGATATTCCCAACCATGATCACCAAATGAACTTGCTGCACCACGGTAGGGGCAGGACTCAATGAACAAGAAAAGAAAACAGAGGATTTTCAAATATACCATATTCCAACCTTACTCAATGGCAAAATAGGAAACAAAAGCATGGAAACAGTATCAAGTGTAGTGACTTATATGAATACTGTAACAAAAAATAAGTTAAGACACCATAAAATAAAAATGATTGGTGACAGTTTCCTTAGAGGAATTAGGGAAAATGTGGAAATTTCACTAAGTAATAAAGTTGGCATATATAGTATGGCTAAGCTGAGTTGTGAACTAAATACCCTTCTTGAATCAGCAAATAATGTTTTAGAAAATAAGGGAATAAGGTGCTTTAACAAAAAATTGATGGAAATTACTAAAGAACATAAGCAAGTAGCCCTAATAGAGATAGACACAGACAGAAAGTATCATACATGACATGGCCTACATTTTAATAAGTTAAGCAAATTGCTGTTCTCAAACAAAATAGCTCAAGCAATATACTTCATACTAGGTAATAAGCTGAAGCAAAGCACAGTAATTAGTGAAAAGTATGGGGTCCAAGGAGATGAGAGTGAAGGTGATGGTAGGAACTCTCACCAAAGAAACACAGACATTAGTAATGATAGGAATAGTGAAGAAAGGTTCAAACCCGATGAAGAAGAGTCAACAAGAGATAGTAATGGTGACAAGAATGATGAAGGAAAGTTTAGGCAAATCAACAGTAAGGTGATTGTATCACAGGAACTAGAATTTGATGGTGAAGAAAGTGTCAATAAAGATGAATTTGTGATTCTTGAGCAAACACAGGATATTACAGACAATACCCAGTCTGGAAGTGTGGATAAGACAGTAGAGACTCATAGAACTTCTACTAGAAACAAGAAAACCCCAAGTATAAGAGGCAATGATTTTTTATGGTGAACAAGGTATATAGCTAGGAAAAAGATACAAACACAAAAAAGCTAACTAATAGTAAGAACCTTTTCAAAATATTAGATTAAAATCAAAAGTGGACGAGTTATCAAACTCCCTTTTTTCTGACTATCCAAACATAATGTGCTTAACTGAACATCATTTGAAAGGTTATGAAATAGATAATCTAACCATAGACTGATTTAAATTAGGATCTAAATTCTGTAGACACGAATTCAAGAATGGGGGGGTGTATATTTTTGTTCATGAAGATCTTGATTTCTTCTCTTTATCACTTGATAAATACTGCAAGGAGAAGGATACTGAGGTTTGTAATGTAAAGCTAAAAGAAACTCCCATACAGTTAATAATATTAGCTATTTACAGGTCACCTTCAGGTAACTTTACCAATTTTTTGAAGAACCTAGACAGTATTTTGAACACATGGTATAGTAATAAAATTGAATTTGTGATATGTGGT
>Ga0123355_10022220_pt1 | contig 10169 bp, 7 predicted proteins | sample TergutEmb28metaG_3_FD_89872 | JGI IMG/M metagenome (GOLD analysis project Ga0123355, IMG submission 89872) | Embiratermes neotenicus P1 segment gut microbial communities from Petit-Saut dam, French Guiana - Emb289 P1 | ecosystem: Host-associated > Arthropoda: Insects > Digestive system > Gut ... | reverse complement strand
TTCAACAAATACAGGTACTGAATATTTTAAACATGGTATATACTCTCCGTTTCTTTCTCTTCAAAATGCAGTTTGTTTCATAATTCTAACATATTTGGTTCCTGTTTTATTCACATTTTATATCCAGGGTGTACTAAAATTTAAAAAAATAATTCCGTTGCCAAAAGGTTAATGTTGTAGTGTCTGTCGGGATGGGGCTGGACTTCCACCAAACTTTGTATCGATATATACTACGGGTAAAGATTGTATATGGTTTCATTTGGTAGTTTTCGCTGCCACCATATCAGATCTCTTATCTGATAAGAAAGGCTCAAAGACAATATAGTAACTTTGTCTAACTATATATTCTAATTCACTGTGTTCAAATTATGTACAGTGGGAATAATAAATCAAGTTCACAAATAAATCAGTAAATACCAAAAGTTAGCTTGCCTGATATATAAAGCAAATTATGCGAATTTAGAATTTAGAATAATTGAGTCTGAACTAGGTCTGAATGTACGCAACTCAAATTTAGTTAGGGTTTCAAAACAACCAGCGTGGCTTACCTGATCAAATTAGAAGACCGAAGATCATTGCAAGAATCACAACCAAATTATACACTGTCTTTGTTTATAGTCTTCTTCAACAACTCTGGATACCTAACTGCTGCAAATCAAATAAGTACGTGTACGTTGTGTATAAAATGCGTATTAAGAGGTCGTTTACAGGGCATACTGGTTTATATAGAGGCAAAGCATAAAGTCAGCCATTCCACAAAGTTTAGCGAACTGTCACATCACTTTCAGATGTACAAATGCCTCTTAGTCCAATGAACAGCATAGGTATTCGCTGAATTAATGAAATTGTGTGGCTGTTCATTTCCTGCACATGTGTATGTAACAAATAAAATTTTCTAATCTAAGTTACAAGTTTTAAACCAAAATTGTTAATTAAACATGGCCTTCACTACAATGTCATTATTCAGCTGTGTGTGGGTCTGGGCTTAGTCAGATCTGCCATCAGCATCTTTAAATGAATTATAAATAAAGACAAATAATGCAAATTATTACTAACAGCTCAACCACAGTTACAAGGGCCATGCTTAAAACTATCTGTAACACATCCATTCTCAAACGTTGGTTTTCAGACATGCTGACATTCCTGCAGAGTGTGCTTTGTTCGCCCATCTGCACATGCAACACATAAAGAATTCCCAAACAGATTTTGAAATTTCATACATGGGAGTTTAACTAAGATTTGTCAAGTTTCTGATACATTTGATGTAAGACAACAGTAATGCACAGTTTACTTAACAATATGCATATTTCAGCACACATCTGGAACTTTGCTCACTAAATATTCATCACATCATTTGGAAGAAAGTTTGTATCATAATCTTCATATTCACTGCCGTGAGGAACTCAAAACATCATATGGTGATTACTACTTTTGCACCGTGGTTATGTACGTGTATAAAATGGACAGTACCATCTCTAATATAACTGTGTGTACATATAATGAGAAAGTATTATTGAAAGTCTTTGGGATTCTCCCATTTTCTGTGCTACTTCTTTCTACAACTTGCCCTGTTGTGAAGGGCTTGCCTCACACCTACACCTTGTTGTTGTATGTGCCTCATCAGACTAGTACTGATGCGTACTGGGAATAAATACAGTACAGATAAAAGTAGTGTTTTTTATTCCAGGTGAGATGGAATGCATGCTATGCCATCGGAAACATGATGAAAAATAATGCCTTATACTTGGACAGTTCTGCTTGGCAGGTGAGATGTGCATGTAATTTCCTGTATATTTTTGTTCCTTTAACATACAACAATCTGTGTTAAATGTACATGCATCAGAATTTAGTTTGGTGACTCCAAACGAACAGATGTATGGAGATCACTAGGGAGTTACAAATTCAGAAATTGGGCATATCCCTTGTATTTGGCCTACATTGCGTTTGACATTCAGCATATCATATCTCCAATGTCTAATGCTCAAAAAAATGATACACATTTTGTATTTCAAAGATGTAACTCCTCATCAGTTATTACATAAGCTGCAGTATTTTTTTTTCTTACCCCTGTCAGATGGAACAGTAAATACAGATTTTATACAGCTACCATGATTCATATTCTGCAAAAAAAAAGAAAAACAAAAGTTGACCATATTCCCACCTCACAAATTCTTATTCAGGAAGGTAAGGAATTAACATGTACATTGATGGGGCTAGTCTGCAGGTGGGACATTATTCATCCAAGTATTATGATACCATAAAATAGGGGTGAACAAAGGCACCTAATATATGATGGCCTTCAGTATGAAACTTGCTTCATCTCACCGTTCTGGCACCGTGAAGTGTGAAGTGGCTTCTAGATTTTTGGAAAATTTTTGCACCCCTGCCATAAAATAAAAAAAAAAAAGAGATGACCAAATTGGTGGTTCAATTTAGATAATAAAACTTCTTCACTTTACAAATATGTGTAGCTTATGTTTAAACAAGAAGTTCACTCATTATTATCTGGCTGCTTATGGTACTAAGTAATCATAGAAAAGAGGGCACCAAAAGCACAATTACTGCATGTGCATCATCTTGTATACCCAAATGATTAATTTATTTTGTTTTCAGAACACAGTATTCATTACCTTATACAAGTTGGTGAAGGATGTTCCAAATTTTAAAGTACGGATCCATGCTGCTTTAGCATTGTCAGTCCCATCAAGTAGAGAGCAGTATGGTTCCTTCTACATTGTGACATGGATTTCTTTACTCAATGGACTTGATAATTCAGAGAATATGGAAGATTTTAGTGAATACAAGCATCGCGACAATCTTCTGGATCAGGTACTGTTACTAAGTACATTTTAAGTACTGTAAGTGCTTAGGAACATGACGTAGGGCAACCCAGCTGTCACTTATAAATTTGAAAGTTACTACTGATATACAGACTGGATGTGAGATGAAGCAATGAGCACTTTACTGGCTAGACCCAAGTGCAGCTCATTCAGCCATATACATTACATTCGGTGAAAGCAGGAACACGCTCAACTAAGGCTGGTGACTTTAATGGGGTGTTTAGAACCACGCATCTGCAAAACTGCCCACTTCTGACCCTCTGATTTTACTTTACTTTGATTTCGTTTCTTACTATAAAGGTAACACGAAACTTAAAGTGGATGGAATTTAAAAATTGCTGAGTGTATATCATGCACTATGGAGAATAGTGAAAAATATTTCTGGCAAAGGTTTAGAAATGGGATAAATATTTTTTTGCAGCATTAGCTATTTTTGATAAACTCCGTGGAACTACCTTCAGGTATAATTCTGCCAGCAGAGTGATGCCACACAAATCTTGCACACAGTGGTTGCAGCACTGGACAAAGTAACTGCTACAGGACCACTGCAATTTGACTGGTTCATTACTTTGCCTACTCCACAGTGTGGCTTGTATCTACTGTAACAATTGCTTGTGGAATGAGAGTGCATCTGAAGCAGCAAGTTGTATTCTTGTGATAAAGATATTTCACTTTTAATTTCCTACAGTCAGTAATAAAAAGATGGCTACACAGATGTGTGGAAGTGACACTAATGACACTTAATTTAGGGTACTGAAATGATGAATGATGATAGCCTTCAGAAAACAATCTTTGTGTACTATAATATAATTACACAGCTGCCATGTAAATTTTTTTCTTTAGCATTCAGCTTGATAACATTAACTCATGCACTGCTGGAGTCAGACATGTGAAATTTTGTACAACTAAAGATGAATCATGAACACACCTAAACATTATATACAAAATATTGTTTCTAGGTCAATAATTACAAATGCAGCTACCAAAAACTTTGAGGTGATATCCATCAAATTTAGTGCAGACAGAATCTGTACTTAAGTAATCAATTCTATGAGGAAATAAGTAACTTAACCATAATAATAGTGGATTTGAAAGGCTAGAAATTTATGCAATTAGGAGTCTGAAGTTGCCTTTTAATGTAGCTATTCACAGCATCCACATTCAGAATCTCTGTGACTACTGCAAAAACAGGTACACTCTGCTCAAATAGCTAAATCACCTTGGCATATCGCATGTGATACTGTCATGTTATCCACCTTTTTTGTTCGTAGACCCCTTTATGCTTCTAAAAATAACTACAGATCCTCGCATCATTGCTTATGTAAATATAGTGTGTCCAGATGATAGGTATCCAAACTTATATATTTACATCTCAGAACTAATTTTAGATAGCTTTGAGTACATAACAGTACCAAAGTAACAGTGCATTGCCCACTTTTACCTTAACTGATTTTCACTTGCATCATGGGTACAGGGGGTTTCTTAATTAGATATTCTAACAATCATATGAAATACCCATCGCCAATTAAAGAAGTGCCATGATTATTTAAAAAAAAAATGCTATTCCTTCAATTAAAATATAAGTCAACTTCAAAGTAGCCATTACAGAAATGTATCCACAGATTTCCTGGGAACTGGTCGCAGATCCCTTGGGATCCGCAGAGCACACTTTGGGAACCGCTGTTACTGCATGGAGCAATCACACAGTTTTAATTCACCAACAGAATCAAACCTTCATTGACACTGTACACATGCATCTTTTGACATTCCTCTTCTCGGGTTTTCCAGATATGTCTGACTCTGAGCCATCTGACAACTTTGGCTACAAAAGATGATCTGGCCCTTCTTCACGATGCACTTGTGTTTCATCTTGACACTCTGAAGTACCATTTGCTCAAGTTCCATGAGCGAGTGGTTCCAGAGAAGGCTGAAGTGCTAGCTGCTGCTACCAATCATGCTATATACCTACTTCTACTGCCTGGCCTAACATTCAGTCAACATAGTGCAGCTGCTCTTCTTGTCAGCATGTTTTTGCAAGATTCTGACCTGTCATTTGCAGCATAAGTGAATTACAGAAAGAAAAAATATGATTTTATGGCTTTTTTAGGAACTTATATTTTGATCATGCTTTGCCATTAAGGGGAATCCAGTATTTGTACAGTAAACAGCAAACTGTATTTATATTTGTGTATACCTACATTTGCAAAATAAAAGGCACATCTATATTTTGAACATTAAGTTCCCTTATTGTAGCAAAACATGTTAACCTTTTTTAGATCATAGCCCCTTTGAGAATCTGATGAAAGCTGTGAACCCCCTCCCTAGAAAAATGCACATGAACATGTGCATGCATGGACACACTCACAAAGTCTTTAACCTGTACGTACTATGCACTTTGCAGATATTTACAGCGTATAACCAACAGATGTAAATGTACACACACACACACACAAAGCTGTGCATACAGTTTATTTTGTGGCACTGGAAGTTAATTTACTTCACATAGAATATACAACAGTATTTACAAAAAAAATTATGACCCATTCTTGTTTCTTCATGCAAAAATGAATGGCCATTTCCTTTAAAAAATTTAAATAAACTCCAAATGTGCAAATAAGACAAAAAGCGTACTTCAGTTCTGCTTGAAAGTGAATTTCAATGAGAAAACTGTTGCTGTTTGACTTGAATGAGAAGTGAAAGCAATACGAGCCAACATAACAACCTGAATTCACATCTTCTGATCTAACAGACTTTATACGAAACTTTTTACGTGAAAAGAGTTTTTATTCTATGGAAGAATTTATGACTCTTGATCCTTAACCTATAAAATGGTGCTGTTTATAATTATTTGTACTTTGTATCAGTATGATGCATTTGATTAGTATTCCATGTTGTTTTCCTTAAATCTCATGTATTATTACTTTTATTATAATCTCTTGACATGTCCGTTATCATTTTGTAAAGATCTATAGGATAAAAAAAAATACACACATTTAAGTAAACTGTGTTCATGTATGTCTCCTATTAATTTCAAGTAGGTTCAGCAAAAAAACAGTAACTTACCTTCATTGTGGTGTGTCCTTAATCAGCTCAACAATACTAGGAAATAAATGGTATTTTAGAACTTCAAACTACATGGGAAAAGGCCTCATCATATTTGTTTTTGGAATGTGAGACCCTCAGGTAAGTTTGGCCTGCTAGATTTGATGTATCACAGTAGTGTTGTTGAAGATACAAGTCTTCCAAGATGTACCATGTTATTGGGTAAGCAGTTACTGACATTTCATCAAGGTCAAGTTGTCCAGGAGGGTGCCCCAGCCAATGTGAGGACTTGCATATGAATACAGAGTTCACAACCAATAAAAAAAATGGAACAAGAATTAGAAGACAAACACATCCCACACTCCACTCATGAACATTATCCTGTGGAACGCTAATGGATTCCGCACTCACACCCTTGAATTTACATCAAAAGAAGGAGTAACTCTGCAGACACTTCATGTCTGTAGGAAACGCCCTTATCCTCTACAAAGTGCTTTCCTGACAGATTATGTTCTGTGTAGGTATGAACACATTCCTAGTGAAAGGACAAACAGTGGAACTGCAATGCTGACTCTGGACAATATCTTCTCTTGTAGGGCTATTCTCAGAAATGCTGATTGCTAATACAGTACCCAGGGCAAGCCATTTTCACAGATGGCCCTCTGAAGTATGAATCAATTACAGGATGTGAAACAAATGGGGCACTCGTGGAAATCTTCCTGTTGTCTCACCTACAAAGTGGTTATGGTACCTGAAGTGTCAACTGGCTGCACCTTTCTTACAAACATGGCACCATCTACCCAGGAGCTACTGCCACCACCACAAAATATCTTGAAGAATACATCTCAAAAATCTTATTTCACTATAAAAAAAATAATACCTTGCCTCAATTTCTGTAACTATTGCTGGTGTCTTAGTTACGGAGTATGACGGTACCTAATTTGAAGCTCATTCAAGTGAAACCTGTTTGGATCAAGCAGATGACTTTGCATATAGCTCCCATGGCTGTTGAGACATTCCACCAACATACTGGCTGTTGGATCCCCACTGCAAAGAACTCCCTGGACTGCAGCACTACCATAGCCTTGATGTCTTTGTTCAACTCCACTCTATGTATTCAGCATTTTCTTGAAGGGAGCAACATACGTTAAGTCACATGGTGTAACATCCAGTCTGTATGGCAAATAGTCCAACACATTCCAGTGCATGAAGCACAGGATGTCCTAAAGAATATGGGCTACATGTGGACAACCAGTGTCACACAGCATCAAGACACCCCTTGTGAGTATGTTGGGACACACTCTTGATGGAGACACAAATATCACTCCCAAAGTAGTGCTGTTCACTGAATGATACTATCAGGATCCCTAAATGCCAGTATCGGTGGTACATCTCATGTATTCTGCACTCAAAATGTTTGCATTTAAACAAGCTAAACTTTCTCCCTCTGTTTTAATGCATCAGTTCTGTCATGCTGCTCCCTGAATATATCCTACTGAGCTCACTGTAGACTGCAGCCACATGATCACCTGTGACCAACCCTTATTTGCTAGCAGCCTTGCAAACATGTATCATTTGTACAGCCCCCACAGCATCTTAAGCCCTCAGAAGTTTAAGTCTGGTTTTTACAATTGCATTTACACAGGTAAAAAGGTAAAGTGATCCCATTACAGGCCTGGTGTGGCCCAGACAGTGGGTAGAGGTAGCTCTACTCTTCCATGACCACGGCACTAAAAAGGGGTGAGTGGTCAGCAGCACGCCCCGGCAACACTTTACCCTCCGGAAAGACCTGGTACCCATTTTACAGGAGGCTTGATGGGCCCCAGGGCCGGTCTCGACAGGCAGAAAATCTCGTCCCCACCAGGATTCGATCCCGGACCATCCAGCCCATAGTCAGTCGATTTACACAGGGAAGAGAGATAAGAATTGTTGTAGAGTTAATGTAATAGCAAGGATACCATAATTAATAAATGCTCACAAAATAAGAAGAAAGAAAATGGATGTCATAATTACTTCTCAATGTTTGTATACTGGGAGGGCTCTCGGTACCAGAGAAATAAAATCAGTAGCTTATCGAATGTCCCATGTTAAGGAAGCCTCCATCCCCACAGCATGGCATGTCCTCAGACTGTAGATGACAGGGACAAACTCCAGATATAGAGGACAACTCAAACTATACTAAGTGGACATAGACAGCTGATAAGGGTTGACCACTCAACTTGGGGGGTTGGGTGAGAGGTGACAAGTTGTTCCCATAAAAAATCAACACGTTATGAAAAGTTACAAGGGGACTTGGATAGAGTCTTTGGGTACACCTAAGCAATGCAAACGGTACATTAGATTTGAAACTTGGATTGTGAGTTGGATAGAGTCTTTGGGTACACCTAAGCAATGCAAACGGTACATTAGATTTGAAACTTGGATTGTGAGGTGTCTTTACAGGTCAGGGTCACTGCAGAGAGCTGCATGAAAACTGGCAAAGTATGGGTTTAATTTTGTGGAGAACAGGAGGTCAGATGGGACAAGGACAGCAATGGAGAAGAAGAGGATTATACTTTTCTGAATGAGTATTGAAAAACATCAGAGGGACAGTATTCTTTCCAAATAAAAAAAATCATATCAGCAGTTAAGACAGCAGAGTCTGTCCCTGATTTGGTGTCAATACATTGGTAACATGTCACTAGTGTCATTAATGCTCTGAATGCACATGCCCCAACTGAGTATAAAAGTGATGACAAATGACAATTTTATGTTGAACTGGAGCAGATATACAATTAATAGCCTAAGTACATATAAAAATTTTTGTGTAATAAATAAATCAAGGAGGATAGACAAAATGGGGAGGGCATATGGCACACGAGGCAGAATTGAAATCGATAAAGGGTTTTGGAGGCAAAATGTGAAGGAGAGAGACCACACTTAAGACCTAGGGAGAGATGGAAAGATATTGTTATTAAAGTGGATGTTTCAGGGATCAGCTGCAATGGAATGTGGCTCAGGATAAACAAGCGGCAGTCTCCTATGAACATGACAGTGATCTTCAAGTTCACAGCATGTGGGGGGTTTCTCCACTAGCTGCAGAATTACTACCTTCTCAAGAATGACTGTGCCCCAGGAAGGAGCTGTAACTAATATATATAAAACAATATAATTTTACTGTTTCCACTTTCCTGCCACGGACTTAATGGAGAACACATGCATGCCAATATCTATGGTTGCCAGTTTTTACAGCAAGATGTAAGTGACGTGGTAGAGATTTTTTATGCGTATCAGATCCTCATTTACAGTATTTTCATACTGCATCGGTAAACTCTGAATTCTTGCTGTAAGTGTTATTGCCTCTTTGAAGATTTTGCTACTGTATACTGACAAGGATGGATCCCTGGCCATGAACTTCCACATGTCAATTATATTTTTGCATGATCATCTAAATGCTAAAACATAAACACAAGGCATATGCGGACTCCACACTTATGTGTCCATGAATTCCCACTGAGTGCCCTGTAGCAAACTATTCAAATGTGAAATCTGCCAGGAAACTAGCTTTAAGTTTGTTGTGCAGCTGAAGAATTTACAGCCCATCTTTGGGCTCCACAAAATTTATGTCATGTGAAATCCCTGACTTCCAGTTTGCAATCATTTTTGATAAAATATATGAAAATGTTTGTGTGACATGCCATATAACATATACAATGTTTGTGTGTCATGCCATATCACCACATACAATGTTTGTGTGTCATGCTATATCACCATATACAATGTTTGTGTGTCAGGGCATGTCACCATATAATATACGAGGCTTATTCAGAAAGTAAGTACCGTTTCGCTGTAAAAAAAAATCGAGTAAGGTTTCGTACAAAATTTTGTTATCAGATTCTACATTCTTCAAACTATTTTTCCACAAATTCGCCGCCATTATTGAGGCACTTATCGTAGTGGGGCACAAGTTTTTGTATACCCTCCTCATAGAATGCGGCCGCCAATAACCCAAATGACTACTGACAATGTCATAGAGTACAGTCCTTGAAATCTGAGGAAAGTGCAGGGACAAATCAGAAATTGTGAAACGTCTGTCGTCACGCACTCTTTCATTGACCTTACACACCAAATCATCGTTCACCAAAGATGGAAGCCCACTTCACACTTCATCATGTACATTCTCTTGTCCTTCATTGAACATCTGAACCCATTTCCTAACCATGCCATCACTCATCGCATTGTCACCATACACTTGACAGATCTGGTGATGAATCTCACTTGGTAGCACATTCCTAGCGTTCAAAAAAC
>Ga0123355_10022219_pt1 | contig 10170 bp, 6 predicted proteins | sample TergutEmb28metaG_3_FD_89872 | JGI IMG/M metagenome (GOLD analysis project Ga0123355, IMG submission 89872) | Embiratermes neotenicus P1 segment gut microbial communities from Petit-Saut dam, French Guiana - Emb289 P1 | ecosystem: Host-associated > Arthropoda: Insects > Digestive system > Gut ... | reverse complement strand
TAGTTATTTCTCTCATCCACAGGGGAAAACCCCCCCCAACCCCCACCCTTTTTTTTTAAAAAAAAATTAAAAAACATTCTTCCCCCCCCCCCCCCCCCCCGAGTTATGACATGTATGTTCCTCCAAACATTCTTCTTTTGACATAACCATTTCTTACTACACAGTATCACACTCCACCCCTCCATCCCTCCTCCCACCCTTACTCCCAATGTGCCGCACCCCAAGACTTTAAATGCAATACTTCATTCTCCTTTCACTGCCTTCATTTTGAAGATGAGGACTGAAGTTTTTGCTTGTGCAGTTTCAAGACATGAAGTTATCAAACCCCCAGAAGATGTAGCACACATTAGATGCAGGCCACAAAAACCTGCAGATGAGAATTATGCACCATGCACTATCATAAGTGACTATCAGTATCTTGGTGGAACATACTTCTTCCATCTTTTACCCTGGACACCGAGAGTGTAAATTCCACTGAACCTAACAGACTGCAAGGTGTCATAACCCAGATGATTAAAATTTTGAGTTTTTGTTGCCATGAGAACCTGAAGTGACTTTATTATTTTGTGGAACAAAAGATTAGTGTCTTTAGGAATGATTTTAGTGTAGCTCTGAACTAATACATGAAGTGTGCTTGTATATCGAATGTTCGATACACCAACAATATACCGTACAGAACGACATATCACTAATACCAGTGGACCGATTTTGCAAAGAATCTGACTGTCTTGATATTCATTTTGAAAAACAACAACTTCCTTATTTTGCCTTGTTTATGAGAGATATTATTATTCAAGCTTCAGTCTCTGAAACAAAAGATGATGGCAATTAACCCACTGCACGTTGCGCACAATACCCACCGCACTACAGATATCCCATGTATGTTATTTCCAATACTGCCTTCCTGCCTCTCCCTTTTGTATAAAATACATTCCACAATCTGCCATTTATTTACATTTTTGTTCCTGTGGGTCATCTCAGATGGCAAAAATGGCTCTTACACTGTAATGGATTGATATGCATAAAGAAAATATAAACTACAGTTTTTTAGATCTGGCTTCCTTAAATAAACAGAACTTAAAAATTTATATAAATGTCTGTAACATAGAAAGGGTCCACGTTCCGAAAATATACGCATTTTTCTCTAATGATCCCTCTCACCATCGTGACATTCCAGATGCCATGCATTAACAACACGATATCAACACATAACACTTTGCCAACCCCAACAATCAAGGATGTGTGAACATAGATTATTATGAGATGGCAATTCTTATATTACTGTATCCTTTTGCATCTCCTGGTAAACCAACTGCCTCTTCACTGTATAGCAATCAGAATCCTTTGATCAGGGTAACAACAATTCTGTCAAAGGGACTCTCATCATAACAGAAATATAAATGGAGTCTTTTTGGCAATCAGCCACATGAAAATGGAGTAGAAATTCAATGCCTTGCAGACTGGCTCTACCTCCATAATCAGGGTGTATGACGCATGACAGCTGCTCTTTTATGTATACACATTGCTACTCTGGCAGATTCACTATGACACACTCAACATCTATTCCATTTTCAGTTGGCTACACATCCAAGAGACTTCATTACCTATAGCCACTGTGAAATCTTTGGACTGTAAATATTTAATTAATGTATATAACAGACTACATTTAGTGTAAATTGTAATGGTAGGTGAAATGAGATTTCTTTCAATAGTACAAACAAAAACCGAAAATCACTTATGAAAACGCTGAAAAGAATTTTCTTCCTGTTTTTTTTTTTCTTATTATTTTCCTTGTGTTCTTTCCGTGTTTCTCTTTATATCAGGGGTGGGAGGATTGAAGATTAGGCTCTTCTGGGCTGTGACACTGCTTAGCTTGATATATTAGTATCAAAATTTCAAAGAAACTTCCTGCTTCCATCTTCAGTATAGCAAATATCTTTTTTTAATTTGGAAATGGGGGCAGAATGTTTCTAAAGATACTAACACTTAACTAACAAAGTAAATTTTGTCACATCCAAGAAGATGGTAATCTTCATACACACTGTCATGAGAACCTCAAATCTCATGGAGGTATGAATCACCGCAAGCATCGACATGTAAATACTTCCTGTATTGTTTCCAGGAAAACCATACTTGTGATGTACACTGGCCAGAGGTGTGAACGCTGTCGGAAACACCCCAATTTAAATTCTCTTACAGTTACAAGCTTTCAATATAAATGGCATGACCAGGTCAATACTGTTGTAATAATTCGGTATAACACACAGCCCTAAACACAAGTCATTTCTCAATATGGCTGCACTCTCTACTACTAAACCAAGTAACCATAAGGATTCAACACTTATGGGCAGAAACCAATTTTGGATTTACAACTGCAGCACTTGGAGACAGAATTCAATGTTAAATGATGTGAACAGCTTAGTTCTCTTGCTCCTTCAGTTTCTATAACATGTAATTGGTCCTTTATTGAATGTCAGAGTTCTTTTCCTTTAAATGTAGAAAAAACTAAGGTCCATTTGCTCTGAACTGTTTTTTGTAAAGCTCAAACCACAGTCTCCAAGTCTTCTGATACCAGCTGGAAATGTTCCTGACCTGAAATGTAGATAAAACACAACCAATGTACATGCCTGCAAGTTCAGTTACAAAGTTTATCTGCGAACGTATGCAAATCACCGTCTTACATATGTCGAGCAGTATATTTAAATTGAAGTGACCAATAACTTTTTGCCTCGTACGGTCACAAGAGCCTAAAATCTTTTTGCCTTCTTCAGTTAATCTGCACTGATGACTCTAGAATACATTTTGTTGCTAACAAGAGGCTTCAGACTTAAGGATGTATTTAGCCGAACAAAATTAAGAATTTCACACATCAAGTGAATTTTATCATCTGAGAACATACATAAAGAAACTGGAGCAAGTAACTCAGCAAATATTTTAGTTTTATTTTATCACAATACAATTAAAGCAATTATACACAACTGTTGCTTATATATACATCTCAGAGCACATGTCATTTTCAATGTGGGCACCACTTGGGGACCAGTGTTTGCAGTCAGCTCGTGTGAGATGTGTATACAAACAGTGGGCACATATATCATTCATCACACCAACAAATCATGATAGAGACAACACACAATGCCTGTATTTTTACTAAGCTTTTCAGCTGGGTATACTTCATCAGTATATTAATGCCACAACTTACTGCCAAGATAGGCTGCCAGTTCAGTGTCCTCAGCATGCAGCGCCAGAAGGCGAGGCGTATTGCCCTCATAGTCGGGCAGGGTAAGAGAGGCACCACCTGCTACTAGCATACAGCAGATACTGCGTCGTTTGTTGGCCGCTGCCTTGTGAAGCGCCGTCTGTCCTCTAAGTAAATCAAGCAATCAAGTATCAAAAACTGCTGAGCGTAAAAGTGTCCAACTGTGTACTGTGACATTACCTTATACAGACTAATATTAATCTAAATTACACATAAAGCTTCAGTTTTTTAATTTGACGTTCAGGTGACCATGCATGTGATAAATTCTTATAAGAAAACCAACTAGATGCACTAATTTCTCAATTTACTTTTGGAATAAAACTCTACATGTTTTGGACAGTTCCTCTGTCCATCATCAGGAGTTTAGCACTATACACACAGCAATGGTATATGCTCCTGCTCACAAGCTGTCAGCAATACCTGTATGACATAAATACATCCCAATACTCTTTGCAGATGACACAAGCTTTATCCTAACAAGCTATGACAACAGTAAATTAAGACACAAGGCTAATGAAGTATTTAATATAATAAATAACTGGTTTCATAGCAATTCACTAATGTTAAATTACAACAAAACATATTTTTTGCAATTTCAAACCAAGGCAAAAAATGAAAACAACACATAAATGCTACATATTAACAAAACTACTGTAACTGTAAAAAGTATAAAATTCTTAGGACTAAACATTGACACTATATTAAACTGGAAACTCCATATTAGTGATCTAAAACCTAGATTAAACAAAGCCTGCTATGCTATCAGGTCAATCAAGCCGTTCATGTCATCGGCAGTACTGAAAAGTGTGTATTACTTGTATGCACATTCTATTATGTCTTATGGACTCATCGTCTGGGGGAATTCAACTGATAGTGATGAACTATTTAAGATCCAAAAAAGAATAATTAGAATAATCATGAACTCCAATAAGAATGCATCCTGCAAAGAATTATTAAAAAAACTGAATATTCTTCCACTCCAGTCAAAATATATATACACTCAATATTACTATTTGTTATCAAAAATAAAGACCAATTTCCCTTAAACTTGCATATGCATACAATTAATACAAGATATAATAACAACTTACATGTACCTCCTGCTAAATTAGCAGTGTACCAAAGGGGTGTTTACTACTCAGGAATTAAGATATTCAATCACTTACCATCAACCATTAAAAATTTATCGGATAATAAGAAAGAATTCCAACTTGCACTAAGGAAGTTCCTCTTGTACAACTCATTTTATAGTCTAGAGGAATACTATAGCACACAATAAACCAGTAAACTTACACTGATACCCAATATATCTAGGCTTATTCAAATTAGCTAACTTAATTATTTTAGTATAGATAAACCAGGAAACTATTACGGAACAATCTGATCTTCACTACACCTTTGCTTATACTAAACCAATCCACTCAGTTTTCCTCAATAGATAATCTAGAATACTATTGTGAAATAATCTAAGTATATCTATATATTAAGAGCAGTGTAATACTCTGCCACTAGGCTAAATTAGATCCATAATCAGCTAACCATACTCAATTTAAATTTAATCTATAATTATTGATTAGCAAGCCAATATTTAAGGCAAACCTATATATTTATCTTCTTACTTATACTAACTGTAATGTCATATCATGTAACAACTGTATATGCTTTTACTTATTTTACTAAATGACCAGTTCTATATCTGTAAAGATCCATGGAATGTAAATAAATGAGATGAGAGATGAGAGAAGTACCACTCTCATACTAGAACATTGAACTGGGTCTTAAATCTTCTTGTGCCTTCAATTCATATATTTTTTAGAATTTAAATTACTTGTGTTATTGCTTCTTATGCCTTAGAAATTACTGCAACACAGACTGTATTAAATAATATCTTTATTTCTTGTGCTTTTCGAATTTAAATTACTTGTGCTATTCTTTATGGTGATTTTAGAACATAATGTTCCACATTCTTTATTCAGTAATATCTGTACTTATAGAAGTTAACTGTAAGCCATACTTCATTATGTAATAACCTTATGTACATATCATATTAGCAATATGACAAACTCTATATCCTATAGGTTATTTGACCTTGTAAATGGATTGACAGAATGCTTAATAAATGAAATGAAATGAAATATACCATTACTGTGTGTACAGTGCTAAACTCCTGATGATGGACAGAGGAACTGTCCAAAACATGTAGAGTTTTATTCCAAAAATAAATTTGAGAAATTAGTGCATCTAGTTGGTTTTATTATAAGAACTTCAGTCTGTTAGTTAATGTCGAATACAAACCTATACACAGTTGACTGTGAGAATCCAACGAAATATACAAATGTACTCTTTAAGACTGTCTGAATGATAGATGTGGCAATGCACAATCATGCCTGTTCTTGAAATAAAGAGCTATGTAACAACAACAACAACAACAACAACAACACATTTCTTTCATTCAGCAGCAAGTGAACGTTTGAGTCTGAGGTTTTCACAGTAGGGCAGATGAAAACCCATTCTTCTGGGATGTGCTACAATGCTGCCTCAAAATACAGGGACTGATGCAGCATCACATTCCAGATAAAAAATCCCAAATGAATGTTTCTTACTCCACCAGTACAAGCGCATTTCATTTTGAATATATAATTATTGACAAAACAAATTCAGTGCCCGTGCAACATGTTTTGCCTCTATAAACAAACTCTGTCAGAAATACCTGAGCTCAATGAATGGATCTATAATCCAGTTATATACCAAATATTACTTAGATCACAATCAAACTGTTAGAGCATATGGATGTATACCATTTCTTATACTCATACTTATACTCATACTTATACTTATTCTAACTAGCACGTAGCTCCCAACTGAATTGTTCTCACCAGAACATACTAACAGCATGAATTGTAATAAATGTCAATTTGTATTATTTATATAATGTGACCCATACACTCAAAATGTCTCACTAGAATCCTAACATCTCTGTATATAATAAGTATACTACGTTGACTGACGAATCCTATGTTACTATGTAACCTCATGGAAGAAATAAATGAATGAATGAATACATTTTTCCAACTAAACTAACTTTTGGTGACACAAAGGACTAAATCATAGCTTTCAGTGCTGTGTATTCCTGTCACCTTCCAATAGTGTCTGTAACCAGTGCCAACTCTTCCATCTTCTGTTATCCCATAACAAACACACACAATGACAGAATGGAAAACATTTTCTTTTATTTTCTGGTGCTCTTCACATCTACTATGAATACATAATAAAAGAACAGAAAATATATGTATTTTTGTGAAAACTGACAAGTTTTTATGGGTCACCTAAACTCAAAGTTTCAAAAAATGGATCTACTCCCAACAGGTTTAACAGTTTTTATTCAGTTGGTTCCCTTATCTGGACACCAAAGGGAGGTTTACTTTCTGAGGAGCCCATCTCAGTAGGAACCTTGACAACTGATGATGGAAACATATCCTGTTTCTGAAACAATGTGTTTGGAAAGACACAAGACGATGGACAATGTCTAAAGTAACAGTCATGTTGAGTGCAACAAGCCATGAGCACAAACACTCACGACTTGGAAAAGAATTACCCTGGTACATAAATTGCAGTTTCTATGTACAACATCCTGGCTAGAAAATCTCAAAGTACATTAAAAGTGAAGATAAAGAAAGTCCCTGGCATATGGGAAGGGGCAGCAGTAGAGGCACAGTTCCATTTATTTGAAACTTGAGAACAAGATGGAGGTGAGTGGTCAGCCTCATGCCCTGGCCACTTTAACCCCAGTGCAGAATCTCTTGTTACCCATTCAACAAGCTGGGTGTAACCCAGATCCTGTCTGAACATGTCAGAGAACACACAACACATTGTCCTCCTGGGAAATCATACCAGGGATTATCCAGCTCATGGCATAGTCACTATACCAGCTACGTTACCTGGTGTAAACATACGGTCCATTTATTACAAGGTGGTTCAAATATGACCGGGACTGATGTCACCAGATTTACACACAAACAGTCCCGGTCATATTTGAACCACCTTGTAATTAAGTCACACTATACCAGCTATGCTACCTGGTGTAAACATATGGTCCATTTATTAACTAAATCACACTATACCAGCTATGCTACCTGCTGTAAACATACGGTCCGTTTATTAATTAAGTCACCCAATAATACCTACTTGTCATTATCTGCCATGTTCAGAATAGAAGCAGGAGCACATGCAATTAGATATTTAACAATATCTTTGTGTCCGTAACAAGATCCATAATGGAGAGCTGTCTGGCCTGAAGCATCGATGGACAGAAGTGAGTAGCCCTGAGAATGCAGCTCCTTTAGCTGTAGGGACAATGAAAATTACTTCAGTGGCATTTTCCAGGACAAAGACAAACAACACTTTTGTGTCACTAAAGATACTCCATAATTGAACACTTTTTCTCTAAGATAACTGAATTTTATGAGATCCTGACATCTACATGTGTGTGTGTGTGTGTGTGTGTGTGTGTGTGTGTGTATGTGTCTGTTAATCTGATGTTTATTGGACCATGCATCATTGTGATAACTGAAGAACAAAAACCCAACTAGATGCCACTAATTATTTTATTGTACTTCTCATGGGCTCAACATGTTTCAGGCACTACTATGCCCATCATCAGGAGCGTGCTTTAGCCTGCAGTCCAGACACTACTCCAGCCTAACCGCACCTAACATCCAACATACAGCAAACCAAGAATGAAACGGCCAATGTGGTAATCAACATCATAGTCGCAAGCTCCTGATGATGGGCATAGTAATGCCCGAAACATGTTGAGACCATAAGAAGTGCAATAAAATAATTAGTGGCATCTAGTTGGGTTTTTATTCTTCAGTCATGTGTCTGTTAATTTATGGCAGTTTCCAGTAACAATCCCATTCATTTAACCTCTTTCATGCCACGTTCCTTCTGGTTATTCATAATTAGGGACATGTCAAAGAATGCCAGCAGCATCCATAAGTTAATTTAACACATCAGAATAATTAAATGTACATACATAGCAAGTAAAAGATTAAAATTGCTACCTTCCACATTATGGTCAATGGAGTGAAGTGGTTTTGTGGCATTTTTAATACAAATAAGTAAAAACACAGAACTATATAATGGAAAATTTTTCAGACATTATACATCTTTAATTATGATATATGCCCTCAAACAAATAAAGGTGGAATCCATACAGAAGAACTACATTACAGTTCTGCATCAACTATATATGCACTGTTTAGCCATGCTTGGTTGTATGTAAGTCTACTCATTTTGTATTTCATATTTTGGTGTGACGAAAAGGTGCTAGTAGAGTGCAGTTTTGATGCAGATAATATTGCTGTTTTAAAAAAACAGTAAAAAACATATGCATCTACCATGAAAATAATGTAAATTAAGACATGTGTCTTTGAAAACACACACACAGGTATATCCTAACCTCTTCATGAATGTCATCATTACGAAACTACAAACAGCAGAAAAGGATTGCAATTCAAAGCAAGCTCTCTTTCATTCATTCAACTTGCATTACATCTGCATGTTAATTAAATAAATCAGGGAAATTAAAGGCATTCCAGAAAACCGAACATAAATCTGACAAAAATAAACAATGACATAAACAATTTTCACAATTCCACTTACTGTCTTCAAATCACCTAACTTGGCAGCCTTGAGAATTCCATCTGAAGTCTTCTCCAATAGATGGCTGAAATAAAAGCAGTTAATTCCCACGTATGTTAATACTATCACACATCAAGAAATATCATGTGAAAAATCACTTTCAAACTGAAGCATCAGGATACTACACAGCTGTGTTTCATTATAGTAGTAAATAGCAACTTCTAATTAATGTATGTCAATGTAAACACAATTCAAATTGAAATGCCCTAAAATATTTACAAATAATTATTCATTAACAGCTATACTAGCACATAACAATCAATCTCCATTTTTTAGAGACATGATGAGTCAATGGCATACATTTTGTGTTGACACTGTACACGTTAAATGGAAGCAGCAGACTGAATTCACCTGTCTGCCTAACAATTCACCTGTCTGCCTAACAATTCTATATGAAATTTGTTTTGAAAATGATATTAAGGGTTATAATTCATATTATGTAATTCTTTTGGTTTATTATGGAATTACTTTGCCTGTCATCTTGTAACACATAAACATTATGTAACAATGAATGAGATAGGAAGGCAATTATGAATGGTGAATAACTACGAATTTGAAAGGACAGAACTAAGGATTATCTGAAAATACATTTCCGGTACTTGCCTGAAGACCACGAATAACAGACGTAAGCCTCAGAATAGTAGCATGGCTAAAATTGGAATTAGGTCCCTCCTAAATACAGAATGTTTATCGTTCTGTTACAGAAACATGCACAGTATCGAGCAATTGGAATGTAATAAATGTTTGTACACATGTCTGAGCAAGTATAAATTTTTCAAATATTACATCAGGACTAATTCCCCACCACATATAATTTTAATAACATGAATTATATCTTTACATGCATGAGCATCTTCTATCCATATTGCACTCACCACTCTACTACCTTCAATTTCTGATCCGGAACTTACACTCAATTCTTCTTTTCCTAATCTACTACCAGCTGTAAAAACACAAACCACTCTAGTTACATCACCGTCCTTGCATGCCATGAAATGACCACCCAGTCCCTGCCACTGAGAATGACAAGAACCCTTCCAGAACACTTCCTATGTAAATAAAGTGTCTACATGGACAAACCTAAATATATTCTTATGTTTATGGGACCGTGCATCATCTTTATAGTTGAGTAAAGAGAAAACCAACTTGATGCCACTTATTTTATTATTTATTCAATACTCATTCAATGCTCAACATGTTTCGGCCGT
>Ga0123355_10022218_pt1 | contig 10170 bp, 8 predicted proteins | sample TergutEmb28metaG_3_FD_89872 | JGI IMG/M metagenome (GOLD analysis project Ga0123355, IMG submission 89872) | Embiratermes neotenicus P1 segment gut microbial communities from Petit-Saut dam, French Guiana - Emb289 P1 | ecosystem: Host-associated > Arthropoda: Insects > Digestive system > Gut ... | reverse complement strand
CCACGTGACACCCCTCTATCCGCAAAAGTTGGCACTAACTTCGCCTACCGGCGGCGGCCGCTCTGTCGGTATGGTTCGCTCGCGGACTAAAGCCACGGAGTTTAGTTTTTTATATATATATATGTGTGTGTGTGTGTGTGTGTGTGTGTATTCGTTACAAGCAAGTAGTAGCTCAAGTTGCCAAGCTTGCTGGCTTTCGCAGAACTCTAAATTTCAGTACCATATTCACGGGGCTGCACTAATCTCCGTCCTGTGTAATAAGAATGTAAAATGAACTACATTGTTTAAGAAAATAATCGAGTAATACGTAGATTTTTTAAAATATGCGTATTATTAGAACTATGCCTGTAGAATTTTGTATAAAGTGCTATGAAATTTCAACATATTTTCGTGATTTTTAACCTGGCGGCCCGTGAGTCGATAAGAAGAATGACCATGGTCCAAGTCTTAACAGGGTGCTGCCCTCCGTTAACACACTTCGGCAACCAGCTGCCACAGAAAAATTTGTTTGCCTCCCGAGGAACGAGGATCGCTTAGCCTGCAGTAATTGCTACAGCATGCACAGTTCTGGTCTGCTTATCAAGTGCAACAAGAATAGGACAGCTCATTTAGTGTAGAAACTAGACCATGGGATACACGACAAAGCAACTGGCTTTCGGTTCCCACCAGGACAGATCTGTTACTATGCACCCAATCTAGTGTCACAGTGTGGGCCGGTATAGCGACTTGTTACGGGCTGGACGGTCCGGGGATCAAATCCCGGTGTGGGGTGAGATTTTTCGCACCCGTCTAGACCGGTCCTGGGGTCCAACCAATCTCCTAAACAATGGGAACCGAGTCTTTCCCTGGGGTAAAGCGGCCGGGGTGTGGCGTTGAACACCCACACTCATATAGCGGCGACGTTAAAGAACGAGTATAGCTACGCATCTACTCTCCCTCTGGGCTTTCGTGGCCCATCCTAGAGAGAAATTTACCTAATGCTACAGTCAACAAGGCGTGGAGCTGTAAGTACAGAGATAACTTCACATTTTATCTTTATACAAGTGCACACGTGTTTCCTGCGGAACGACCACCTATGTGTTTTCTAATGGTCGTTGTACTGCCAACATATGCGTACAGTTTACCGTCATTATTGTAATTATTAATATAATTACTAATATTTTCATATCTATCAACATCCTACTACTACTACTACTACTACTACTACTACTACTAATATGACTACTAACTACTACTACTGCACTACTTATGTTCATTTTTATCGCGAGAGCCCCTGACCTATCACACCAATTTCACCTTCTCATCAAAAGATTAAAACATCCGAACTGAAGATCCCAACGTCTCCCTGACCCTCGGTTACGAACCAACGCTCTCGTTATCCGGTGCTCCCGATCCGCCTTCGCGATCCAGCTTCTCGGAGCCATTACACTCAACCAGCTGTCTCCCAGATTCGGCAGACCTAGCAGACGTCACTGTGTTGACACCAGAGATCTATATTTAGTCCGATCAGGATGTTGTTACAATGGCTTATACAAAAACATGAAGCACAACAATAATATCGATTCTTGTGACGACACAGCGCAGCGTTGTCATATCAACGCCGGACGTCGTTGCTGTACGACGGGCGTCTCTGTAGAACCTCGCGTTGAGATAGGTCATTGCTACGTCCCTGAGCCCGCAGTCATGGTGAACGACGAGACAGCGTTCCGTCTTATGCCGAACAGGTTAGTTCAACAGTAAAGTGATACGAATGGCGGACTGTTTCGAATACGGACCGGAGTACCAGTGAACTGTTGGCGGAATGCAGCACTCCTCGCAGGTGAATGGAATGCCCTACAGAGGAGATGAAAGGTTCTTAAAAAACCCTTACCGAATTCTCATCATTCATTGTGATCCGCAAATCAGTTTCGACGTTATGTCCGTACGTTCAGAAACTGATAGATATGTATCGCTAACAGCCTACAAAAAAGTCAAAGAATATTGCATTATATGGGACTACAGGCCGGTCCCAGTGGTCGCGCGGTTTAAGGTGTAGGTCTGCGGCCACTCGCCTGCTGTGGTTGTGGGTTCGAATCCCACTGGGGGCATGGATATCTGTTATGTCTTTTATGTTGTCAGGGAGAGGTCTTTGCGTCGGGCTGATCACTCGTCCAGAGGAGTCCTACCGACTGTAGTGCGTCGTTGTGTGTGATCTAGAAACCTCGTGAATGAGGAGGCCCTGGCCCACTGGGGGCTGTAGCGCCAAAAAAATTATATATAACTGCACGGTTAATCGAATTACCATCCGACTAAAGGACCAGTTCTTTAATCGCCTGTAGTAATGTAAGTCTTGCCAACAAACTAAATACAAAACCAACACCTCAGACAGTATAGTAGGACTGGCTACAAGCTGAATGACCGGTGTTCGAATCCTACCAGAGGAAAACAATGTTCTCATTGCCACCACGTCCACGATGACTTTGGAGCCCACCGACCCGCCTGACCACAGACGGGTAATGGAGCTGTATATTGCAGCTAAAAACCTCCTGCATCAACAGTCCATACGTATACACGGAGTGGTGATTAATTCAGTACATTGGCAGCTTTTTAGTTGCGTTCGCACAGTCTGTAGAAAGAGCTATTATCTTCAAGTCCGTCCGTCTGCTTATGCGCGCCCGCCCGCATGCTTCAGAGCGGCTCCCACTGGAAGGGTTTCTGTGAAAATTGATAACGGGTGATTCTATGAAAATTTGTCTAGAAAATCCAAATTCGGTTAAAATCAGGTAAAGATACAGGGCACTGTACATGAAGTCCTAAGTATATTTTGTTACTGCCGGCGACATTATATCGTTATACAAGCGCTCTCTTCGAGTGAAATGGTAACAGACTGTTAGCATATTTCAGGAGGTATAAACATTACGCAAAAGCACCACCATGTTACGTTATACGGACGCTGCCTATCTTATTTATTAGTATATATCAGTGTTTCTAAACCTTTGTGAGACCGCGGTCCGGTAAATTCTTTTTTCATAAGACGAGGGCCCGGTCCCAACATATTTACTCGTAAATACCTTTCCATGCTTTTTTAAGTTCATACATTAAACTAACATAAGTATTAATAATTAATTATGGCATAATCATAAAGAGTATTAGTACACTTATATATACGGTGTGGTATGTTAACAAATATACAATTACATTTAAATTAGTTATCAATCACTGGACTAATGAAATCTTGTAGCGTATTGTAGTTTCCTCAGGCCAGCATTTGGGTCTGAGTTTTTTGACACATTCACGAATATTTCTCTCCTCAGAATATTTCCACTATAAAATACTTATTCATAAAAATTGCTTAGAAAACTAAAATGACAAATTCCAGGAGAACCTCTCGCGGCCCGGTGTAATTGATGCCAGACCCCGGTACCGGGTCGTGGCCCGGCGTTTGAGAAACACTGGTATATATGGCTGGTTGAAAGCTTCATGCCTTACATCATTTTTCCTTACTTGTATCAGAACTCAGAAATGGCTTCAGAACTAGAGACTTGTAATACACTTACTATGTGGCCCGGGTAGCTCAGTCGGTATAGCGACTTACTACAGGTTGGACGGTCCAGGATCGAATCCCGGTGGGGACGAGATTTTCTGACCGTCCAGACCGGCTCTGGGGCCCTCCCAGCCTCCTGTAAAATGGGTACCGGGTCTTTCCCGGGGGCAAAGTGCGGCTGGGGCGTGCTGCTGACCACTCGCCACCTTCTAGTGCCGCGGTCATGGAAGAGTAGAGCTATACCTCTATTCACCCTCTGGGCGACATCGGGCCTGTAACGGGATCACTGTACCTTTTAGTACACTTACTATATTTACAGCAAGCCAATGCACTTTCAACACTGTCACGTACTACAGTTGATAACTTCAAAGTCTTGGTTTTATAAAGTCCGCTGATTCGAATATATGTTGTTTTACTCGAAAACATCCTCAACAATTTTATGTCCCTTCACATTTCAAGTAATAAATTCGTTAACCCCTTATTATTATTATTATTATTGTTAATTAGCTACTATCTTTAGCTACTGACTCATAAACCGTGATCTACCGTAATTATGGAAACCGTTGTGTTAATTACGAAGAAAGCAAGGACATTACTCCAGATTGGCACACACAAACACACACACGCACACACACACACACACACACATACACACACGGTCTTTCATAATTCCAAACGGAGATTTTATACTGTCATGATATCCTTAATTCATTTTGCTTCATCCATAGTAGGTAGAAGTAGGTAAAGGATCGCCTCCTATTCCTCTGGTACAGGGCGCTCTTCGTCGACAGCAAAGCAGCCAAGGAGTAACGCCAACCGATCCCCAAGTCCAGTACAGAAAGTTGAGAAAGCGTGGCGCAATGCGGAGCCCAAACTCACAGGGGGCTACACAGACGTTCCTTTGCGTTTTGTTAGGCGATTTCATTTGAAGCTTGTAAGAAATTTCTTAATTTAGATAGAATGTCTTGGTCTCCACCTCGAACATGGATGGCATAGCCGATACTGAATTACAGACGGACATGTCCAATGTTATGCGTAGAGAAGGCTTAAATACCTACATAAATGTGAATCAAATTACCATCACAGGACAATACACATGCAAGTAGGTTTCACCTTTCTTTTATAGGCCATGAAGGCTCTAGGACCTCGGCACACTAGATGGGGGTGGGAGGTCAGCCCCACGCCCTGGCCACCTCTATCCCCGGGAAAGATCCGGTACCCATTTTACAGGAGGCTGGGTGGGCCCTAGGGCCGGTCTGGACGGGCGGAAAATCTCGTCTCCACCGGGATTCGATCCCGGACCGTCCAGCCCGTAGTCAGTCGCTATACCGACTGAGCTACCCGGCCCACAAGACACATGTCATCCCTGAAATTTTTTATCCTATATGAGGCCATGACCTTTCTATCGAAACACATCAACGCCCCCATAAACAACGTAGCAGTGAGGGAAGAAAATGTACGCACGCTACCAACCAAAGCAGACGTAATAGATTTGTTAGCAGCCCACTGCAACTGATACGACCCCGAATAAACTCTGTCATATAGTTTGGTTCTTTTACAGGTGTCATTCTGTTTGTAAAAAAGTCCTCTTTTAAGGAAACCCACAATGTTCATGATCACTTTTAAAAATACCTCGCCATTCGACCTCATTTGGTGCAACTTAATCTAATTCTTCCTATCTTCATCTCTCTTTTTTGCAACATGCATTTCGAAATTATCCTTGCTTCTATGTTTCAGGTACAGCGCATGGCCATTTAAACTGAGATTTCCCTAAAAAAAACACTGTATACATTTCCTGTATCATCAACGTGCACTATATGTGGGTCTGTCCTATCTCTTTGAAAAACGGCCATTTGGGAGACCGAGAAAGTGATAGGGTATTAGACAAGAGGAAACTGTAAGCAGAGTGTAGCAGTTCTCCTGAGCTCGATATCTTTTGTTCGCTTCCGTCTCCAGACAGACAAAGTTTAACTTTAAACATTAAAGGTTGTAGAGGCAGGTTCACTTACGTTCTAGTGCAATACGGAGTCTTTCATAGGCCCCTACCATGCAGTAAAATTCTTTGGACCTGCAGTGGGTGTGACGGGTGAACAAAGCACTTTCGTTGCCAGAGTTGTAACTGGTGCTAACAAGATAACAGTAACTACACACGACAATGGACAATTTTCCGCCTTGAGCATGCCATCTCAGAATTATTGTTTGCAATCAGATATAACTAGCAGCCACGCTGGAACGCCCGCAGATTTCTCCAGCAAACACTAGCAAGAAGCAAGAGATAAGAGTTGGCAAGTAAACCACGAATTGTGCGTGAGTTTTGCGACAATATCTGAACGCCTATAGACTAAGGGCTGGAAAACAGGGAAACCGAGCTTCGAGTTCTGTAAGTGCCAGATATTTTTCTCTTCTCCAAATGTGCACACCAGCTCTGTGGGGCCCAACCGGTCTTCTATGCGATATGTAACAGCAGGACCGTCTTCACGGTGGGACAAGTAGGGGGTTACTGTGGGTCCCGCGCATCTTCTCCACCATGAATGATATATTTTGTGCATATCATTCATCATCTTACGCTTAAGAAGCAAAAACCTTAAATGTAAAAGAAATAGGAAAACAGAGCATAAATAAAACAAGAATGGAAATGTATGAACGACATTTACTGTATTTTAAAGTACTTAACTTCATTATAATATAAGAAGAGAGATAAGTATAGAGAATATAATAAATATGCAGCTTGGAACCATTAATATCTCTTAAACTGCGAGAAAATAAATGTTGATTGTTTTCACTTGTATAGAATCATTGTTTCTTCCGACACATAGTCTGTCACTTCCCGCCGCTAATTGGCCACGCGTGCTGGGGTTTGATTGAGAGGGCTACGTTAATAAGATAAATAAGCAAACAGAAAGTGGTAACCGACAGGTTTAAGATACAATAATGGCCCTTCATACATTCAAAGGTGGAACTTGAAAGCGTCAGGGTAGCCTGCTACTTCCACCTAATCCTGTGAAGAAGGAGGCATCAGATTCCTCCGAAATTTTGGAACCCACCTACCAGATTACATAGGGCCATTATTTTACCTGACAAATATCGTGACATTTTCTGTCCCATCGCTGACCGTATTAAGGTAGTCCACTCAAACGAATGTCCACATAACGCTGTGAAATAGCAGCGGAAAGTAACGCAAGATATCTTTCAGACAAAAGAAGGATCACATACTCATTTTATAACGATACTTAAGCACTAAAGCAGTCTAGGCTACCTTGTTTTTACAAGAATGTTGGCAGCGTCATAATTCGAAAATTCCGTCCATAAAAACACATTTACAAACTTGACACGTACAAAACTACTTACATATGAAGATTATTGTCTTTTGGGATGCGATGTCGTGTAGTTGGATACAGAGGTAACAACGTTTCGGAAGAAAAACTGCTGCCTCCATCTTCAAAGCACAGAAGTGAAAAATCCCAGAAGACGGTACTTTAAGCCTAATAGCCAAGGCTGGGATTCAAATTTCACTGTTTCTGTGGTACGTAAGTGTACGTGCGTGGATCATCGTAATGGAGATGTGCATCGTTCTTGCAATTAGGTAGGTTTCACCCGTTTTACAGGCCACGAAGACCCTTAGGGTGAGTAGAGGTATAGCTCTACTCTTTCTAGGACCTCGGCACACTAGATGAGGGTGGGGGTCAGCACCACGCCCCGGCCGCCTCTACCCCCGGGGAAGAGCCGGCACCTATTTTACAGGAGGCTGGGTGGGCCCCAGGGCCGGTCTGGACGGGCGGAAAATCTCGTCCCCACCGGGATTCGATCCCGGACCGTCCAACCTGTAGTCAGTCGCTACACCGACTGAGCTACCCGGCCCACGTTCTTGCAATTAACCAACATTAATAAGAAATCAAGAAGATGGTTGTTAGATCAGGTCCCGCCGCCTGAGCCACCTGTCGGAGGGACGACACAAGATGCTGCTCCACACTTCGCACATGGACTTTACACAGCAATTATAACATAAGCATATCTGAAGCGACAGGGCCTAACATTGCGGTCGAGTGGGTGGCATCCTTGCTTTATATGTGAGTTGTCCCCGGTTCAAATCTCGGTCCGGCTACCCTGAGTGAAGTTTTTTCGTAGTTTGCCTCATTCCTTCCAAGCAAATCATTCGACGCAATCCGAGACACTGTCGTCATTGCGTGAATTAAATGGAGTTTTAATCAGAACTGACGCCGTGCTATCCAAATGCATATATTTCTAGTTATACATATCACTATTAATGGCATTTACTTTTGGGGGATAACTTATAAATTACCTAGAGATTCTGTACATGCCAAATTTGTTGGATAAAAATCTAGCCTCAAATTTTCGCGCTGTCGTCACGCTGCTGCTGACTTGCAAAAGGTATCATATGTAGTGATAAGTATGTAATGATCTACGTGCCAAGTTTCGTAGAAACTGACCAGAAACATAAGCAATAAATAAATAAATAAATAAATCTGTTGGCTACGAAAGGTAACGTGTAAAATGGCTGTACCATTTCTAATAACTGCCTGATTAATCTTAAATACGTATGTACCAAGCGAATTGCCGACGAGCGTAACGCGTCTACAGAAAACTTCTAGTATTAGGAAGCAAAAATACAAGCCCTTTAGATTCTTATCTGATGGCACAAACAAACTTTCAACTTTCTGCTACACAAAAATAGCACTGCAAAGTTACGATCTAATTACATTCCTTCTCCTCCAACACGCCTCTTTAAAGTACTCAGTATTATTTATATGGAGATTGTAATTACATGTCGCAACTACATAATAGCTCTACTCGCTCCACTTTGGATTAAACTTTTCAGAGGGCTACTTACTGACTTAAATAAACATATCGCAGGCATATAACACAACGACGTTAAACAAAACCTTTTCTTTGGAAAGCCAGAACTCACGAACTTCACTACCGCGTCTAACTTCTAAACGAACGTCACCAGCATAACGAAAAAAGCTACTTAATATTAAAAAAGAGTTGTGTAAAAAAATGCACAAAGGGCTGGAATCAGTTGGATCCAACAGTCGAATACAATTTCGCTGCTGAAACACATGCTAACAAACGGTTCGTAGCGAGCGATATATATATATATATATATATATATAAATATCTAGCATTATGTTTACGTAGATGCTGTAGGCCTACAGCCCGAGTTACTGACAGCACCGTCAAATAAACTACACACAAATACAGCACAGATTTACACGTCTGCGGAAAGCCGACTCAAATTCATATTTCGTAAAGCAACACAATTATACGTGTATATACTATTCGAGCCCGGCTGTCGGGCAGTCAACTTTTGCAGACATAAGAGTATTAAAAAGTACCCGCAATTTTACCTGACATTACGTACGAAGACTGACAACACAACAGTCACTATCTGCATGTCTGATGCACTATATTCACTAATAAATGTCACAATTCTAGCTATCCACGAGGAAACCTCTCGCTCCAATTAAAATAAATAACGAACCTGCAAAACGTTTCGGTACAAGCACGTTCGGCGCAGTACCTGGGTATCAATTACAGGTGAAGATTTCGCAGGAGCAGTCGAGCAATGTACCTGCTTTGTGAACGCAAAGACAGGTAAAAACCAGTATTAAGAATTACTTTAAAATGTTAGAACACAGAACTTGTAAACCGGGGTGTATGTCAAAGAGGTGACAACACATGCTGCCGAAACATCTATTATGTAATGAACAGGTGATGAGCACGTAAAATTTGTACTTTCAAAATGCATGACAAAGAATTCACTATACTCAATCAATTCTTTACACAATCATTGCATTAAACAGCACAATTCAGAAGTCATTACACATCGTTTCACGTCTACTAGATTAGGCCTACACGACGGTCAATTCTACATCTTTCACAGTTACGCTTGCGAGTCAGTAACCCGAAAAGCAATTATAAACGTCCGTCACATAAAACGCTGATACCTAGTTATCACCACAATTAGGAGCATGTTCAATCCATAAAATCCGACACGGAAATCAATTTGTCGGCAGTCATTATTGTCATTTCTGGGCAGAGAAACCGAACATTGGCCTATATGTTGAAGTACTCAATGTATTCCTAACCCTATCTTATCCTGGGCACATATTAATTCAATAATTATGAAAATCATAATCTTGAGCCTACCTTAAACACTGTAAATCCCATTTCATTAAAATAAGCGGTAGAACATGGACACTTTCATGCACACTCCCCAGTCTTCGAATCGTTCCAGTTTCAGCTGTAGTGCAAGATACTACCGATAGAGGGTATATCGGAGTGACAATTGCCGATCAATGGGCGGGCGTGACATGGAGACAGAAAGAATGGAGAGGAAATATGTTTCAGGATTAAAAGGTGCAAGCGCTTAATATATATTCAGGCTATGTATCCCGGGCATTCCAAAAGTCGTATATACATTTTCGTTTGGCATAAATTGGCTGCTCTTGTACCCCGTATTTAGAGGTGGGACTTGTGTTGCATTTTTTTTTTTTTTATTTTTTGCTAATATTGCCCATGGTTTACATATTTTGCAATTACAGTTTACTTGTTTCCCATTACAGGTTAATAAAACCTCTACAACTACTTTTATTGCCGTTTGCGTTAATGCAGCATCCTTTTAGGGT
>Ga0123355_10022216_pt1 | contig 10171 bp, 10 predicted proteins | sample TergutEmb28metaG_3_FD_89872 | JGI IMG/M metagenome (GOLD analysis project Ga0123355, IMG submission 89872) | Embiratermes neotenicus P1 segment gut microbial communities from Petit-Saut dam, French Guiana - Emb289 P1 | ecosystem: Host-associated > Arthropoda: Insects > Digestive system > Gut ... | reverse complement strand
TGGTGAGATTTAGATTATCGTAACCATCAGTAATTGCAATTATCCGTGTGCCAAGTAGCGGAAAGATTTTATCAAGAAAATCGCCCGTTTCTATATAGTTGCGCCCAATTCGGCTAAGGTCTTTTACAATGATACAGTTAATTTTTCCCTTGCGACAAGCATTCATCAAATCTTGCCAAGCAGGACGAAGAAAATCAACACCTGTTTCCCCATTGTCCACAAATACAGATTTTAATACAAATTCAGGGTGTTCATTTACATACTGCTCCAAAAAGGCTTGTTGGTTTAGAATGGATTCACCGTCTTTTTTACCACTATCCATAATGGATAAACGAACATAAATTGCTGTGTCATACATGATATTGTGAGTGGTAGGTGTAACTTGTGCAATCTTGTCTTTTCTGCTAGTTCTCGCCATTTACACCATCTCCATCATATTGCGAAGGTTAGTAAATTCATCATGGTAGCGGAATTTAACATCAATTGTGCCATTTTCATAGATTGATATACATTCAATTAATTCTGCAACTATCTTGCGTTCAAGAACTTTGGTATTGGAACAACTCTTGAATTGATTTATCCAGTCGTGGTTTATACTTTTGTCTGTTGCTAATTTGTCAATTTCCTCTTGAAATTGCAGAATTGCAGATTCCCCATCAGCGATTTTTGTATCATAGTTATCTTTGAAATTGAGAAAATCACTTTTTTTTAGAATGCCTTCACGGTAACTTTCGTAAAGAGATAAACGAAAATCATTATATTTTTTAATTTCATCTCTTTTTGCTTCCAGTCTTGCAGTTAATTTGCGTACACCATCCTGTTGGTAAGCCATTCTATCAACGCAAACAAGAGCCTTTTCAATATCTAAAACCATTGAAATATGCAGATTTAATGCGTCAAGTACGGCATTTTCACAAGCAATTGCGGAGATTGTATGGGTAGTGCAAAATGTTTTATCTGCACGGTGTTTTGAACATACATAAAATGGATTTGGCGCACCATTTTTATTGTAGGTCTTGCGAACCATTGCCCCGCCACAATCACCACACATAATAACGCCAGATAAGGGAAATACGGCTTTGCCCTTTTGATTGGCACGGGTATCTTGCTTTAAAAGCCCCTGTACAGTATCAAAAACATTTCTTTCAATAATTGCATCATGGGCATTCACTGTACAAGTCCATTGCTCCTTTGGCAAAATAGCACATTTACGAACTTTGTAATTTGGTTTTGTGCGTTTGCCTTGCTCCAAAACACCAGTATACACAGCATTTGTAAGAATCCTTTTGACTGTAATAGATTGCCATTGTGCAGTTGAGTTTACTTTGAATGTCGTGTTATAACGCAATCCAATAAACCGTTTATACTCCATTGGGGAGAGTATACCCCTTTGATTTAGGCGTTCGGCAATACTTTGAGAGGACATGCCCTCTAGCTTTAATTTGAATATATCACGAACAACATCAGCAACGAATGGGTCAATGGTAAGTTTGTTTTTATTGTTTTCATCTTTGCTATAGCCATACATAGCGAAAGCACCCACAAACTCGCCATTTTTGCGCTTGATTTCCAAGTGTGAACGCACTTTAACGCTAATATCTGCGGAATAGGCATCATTTACCATATTTTTGAATGGAACGATTATATTTCCCGCATATCCCTGTACTTTTGAGCTATCGTAATTATCGCATACAGCAATAAATCTAACCCCTGAACGTGGGAACATAACTTGAATATATTTGCCTGATTCAATATAGTTTCTACCAAAACGGCTAAAATCCTTGACGATTACGCAATTAACAACACCCGCACGAATATCTTCAAGCATTTCGTTAAATGCGGGACGGTTAAAACCTAACCTCAAATAGCGTAACTAACAACATCCAACTTCTCCTTACGAATACGGTCTATGCTCGCCGTAGGTTCATGCCCGCTATCTACACAACCTACAAAGCTATAAAATATCTCAATCTTGCGTGTTCCTGATTCGCGGTCTAAATCGTGAATTAAAATACGGTCAATGAAGTCGTGGACGTTTTCGTAATTTAATTCTTGGATATCGCTGTATCTGTCAACTAATTTAATAAAACGGTTTATATCTCGCTTGCGTTCTTTTGATTCAACGATACCTTTTTCTAACGCTTCTACCCGCTTTGTAAGAGTTATCTTTTCTTCATCAAATTCTGATGTAAGCATAGAAAATTGCTGGTCAGAAATCTTGCCTAATGCGTTATCCTCATACAGTTTGCGGAAAATTACGTTTAATTCTTGGATTCGTGATTTACTCTGATTAAGTTCTTTTTGATTTTCTACTAGAACTTTTTGAGATTCACGCTCTCCGTGTTCGCTCATTGTGTTAATGAAATCGGATTCGTTTTCTTTGACGTAATTTAGCACACGTCGCAAATCTGCTAGAACTAAGTCGAGTATAACGGATTTTCTGATGTAGTGCGTCGTGCATGTTGAGCCTGTTCTTGCTCTATTACGATATGCTCCGCACAAATAAGCGTGTTTGCGGTCTGGAGTTTTTGCGCCACGTTGTAATCCCATTTTGTAACCGCAATCTGCACAAAATAGTAAACCTGAAAACAAATCTATTTCATTAACAACATTGGGTCGATTACGTGTTGCGATGCGTTTTTGTGCTAAATCAAAAGTTGCTTCGTCAATAAGTGGTTCGTGAGTGTTGGGGAAGAAATAACGCTTATCCTCTGGGTTCTTTTTTGTCTTTTTGCTTTTGTATGACGGCTTGTGGGTTTTTGCGGTGATGGTGTGACCTAGATATTCTTGACGAACCAATATGTCATACAACGTTTTATCTGCCCATACATAGGGGGCTACAGTTGCTGTTTTTTTGTACCGTGTTTGCCCTGTTCGCTTGTACAACAACGCGCTTGCTGTCAAAACCTTGTTTTCTTCAAGCCAACGTTGAATATCGCACATTCTTAAACCTTGTGTGTACAATTCAAAGATTTTACGGACGTTTGAGGCGGTTTCAGGGTCTGGCAACAGTTTGTTTTTGTCGTTTGGGTCAATGATATATCCATATGGATATTGACCGTTTACACGTTCGCCCCTTTGTGCTTTTGCCTGTTTTACAGCCTTTATTTTTTTGCTTGTGTCGCGGGCGTAAAACTCATTAAACCAATTGCGTAATGGTGTAAACTCGTTGTCTTCCCTTGCAGTGTCTACTCCGTCATTTATTGCGATATAGCGTACATCATGCTCAGGGAAAATTATTTCTATAAGTTCACCCGTTTTAAGATAATTGCGCCCTAGACGGCTAAGGTCTTTAGTTATAACCGTACCCACGCGCCCTAATTCGACTTCACGCAACATGGACTGTAAACCCTCACGCTCAAAGCTAACACCTGAAAATCCATCATCTATAAAAAATTTAGTGTTGAATAATTGGTGTTCATCCGCATATTTTTGCAAAATGGCTTTTTGATTTTGAATACTTCCCGATTCACCAGCTTGTAAATCGTCTTGACTCAATCGACAATACAAAGCTGTTAATTTATCCGACTGTTTCATTATTTCCTCCTTTTGACAGTCGAACAAACAAGTATTTTTGTATGATTAATTGTATCACAATTTGTCCAAAATGTCAATTTTACTGATGTTTTTTCTTAATTTTTTCGGCGGAAATCGCGCAATAGGATTTTATTTATTTTTTCCTTTAGAGTGTTTTTGGCGGTTTCGCTTGAAGATGCTTCGATTATGTATGTAATTTTATCAATTTTGTGTTTGGTTATTGTTTTTTCCATATAGAATCACCCATTTAAATGTATGATTCTACGGCTTGTCTACATTCTTTTGATTTTTATGTTTTTGAAAGTCGGCGCGGGGCAGAAAACTGACTATTGAAATAGTTTTCTTTGCTCTATTGTTTTTACTCATATTGGGAAGCTGGAAACACATGATTTTGCGTCTTGATATTTCTGTTTCCGTGGTCAATCGCGATTACTTTTTTGCTGTTTTTCATGAAAAATCCCCCTTTTGGTTTTTACGTATTATGGTAAACATGTTGTGCGTAAAATTAAGTCTTCTTGAAATATTATGCGAAGTCATGCGTAAAGTGTGAGAAAATATGCGTGTTAAATGCGTATTAAATGCGATTTATTTTGCATTTCTGGCTATTTCTTTACATTGTATTATAAATTCCGTCGCCCCTCTTGAGTTTAATATCGCTTTTAGAAATTTTTCAAAATCGTTTGGTTCGATATCTTTAACGTTAAAATACTTCTCACTTAAGGCGCCAATCTCAATTAAACGGCGTGTTCTTTCGTTGCGTTGACGCTTCTTTTCTTTAGCTAGAATATCTTGCTTTTGTGCTTTCATTTGTTCCATTTTTTCGTCAATTTGTTTTAGGCGTTTAGATTCTCTTTCGGTCATGATTTTTGCCCCCTTAATGGTTTACGAATATTGTATGTTATATAGCTTGTACAAGTTGCAATGTTACCATAAATTAGCTTGTACGGTTTCGTTAAAGGTTACAAAAATCTCGCCCATACCCGTTACGGGATTCCGTGCGAAACGCCCCCGCCCGCAATCCCGAAGGGCGCACTTATACATTGGACAAGTCCAATGTGTGCGCTCCTGCGGAGGGCAATTAAAACCCCGTCTGCTTCGCACAGGAAAGAAAACAACCCCTTTCTGCATACAATTATGTATCGGAAAAAGGGGTCATAATTCATGGCGATATATCACTGTTCAGTAAAAATAATTGGTAGAAGTTCTGGAAGGTCATCCGTCGCTGCATCCGCGTACCGTGCAGGGCAGAAAATTACTGATGAACGAACTGGTTTAACACACGATTATTCCCGCAAAAATGGAGTTGCACATTCAGAAATTATGTTGCCATCACATGCGCCAAACGAATACAAAAACAGGGCTGTTTTATGGAACGCAGTAGAGAAAATAGAGCGTCGCACCGATTCGCAAACAGCGCGAGAAGTTGAAGTTGCTTTGCCGATTGAGTTTACGCTTGAAGAAAATATTGAAGTAGTGCGAAATTACATAAACGACAATTTTGTTGACAAAGGCATGTGTGCGGATTTTTCGATACATGAAAACAAAGGAAATCCACACGCCCACATTTTGTTGACCACGCGGGATATTTCGCTCGAAAATTTAGGTTTCGGCAAGAAAAATCGCGATTGGAATAACGTAAAATTGTTAGAAACTTGGCGCGAAAATTGGGCGAAAGAATGTAATTTTTTGCTTAAAGAAAAGGGCTTGCAGGAGATTGACCACCGTTCACTTGAAGCCCAAGGTTTGGAGAGAATCCCAACAATTCACATAGGAAAATCTAAAGTCAGAAAACTACAAAATGACAAAATTATCGCATTCAATGAACGATATAAACCCGAAAATGTTTCGCAATATATGAATGAATTGAGCGAAGGGTATACAATTGCTAAAAATTACATCAACGAATTAAGTCGAAACGAACGAGAGTTAAGCAAAATTGAGGACAACATAAAAATCATTTCCGAGCGTTCAAAAGATTTACAAAATCAATATTTAGAATTGGAAAAATCAAAAGAAGAACGTGAAAAAATGGGATTTTTCAAGAGCAAAAAAGAAATTGACGCAAGAATCGAAAACTTAGAAAAATCGTATAAATATTCACATAATTATTTTGAGAGGATTTATAAAGTTTCGCCAAATGAAGCACATAAAGAAATTCAGCGGTTAGAAAATGATTATAAAAAGATAGTTGAAAACACAAATAATGCAGACAAAGATTTTTACATAAAGAAAATGAATGATTACGAACGAGAATATAAAGAAATCACAAAAAATATGCGCCCCAAAGAGCGATATAATCAAGAAAAAATCAAAGAAAAAGTTAGGGAATATTATGATTTGGAGAGGTGACATATTTAATGAAGACTTACGGTTATGCGAGAGTTTCAAGTATCGACCAAAACGAGGATAGACAATTACAAGCGTTGGGAGAAATAGGCGTACTATCAGAAAATGTTTTTATTGACAAAATATCTGGAAAGGATTTTAAAAGACCACAATATTCAAGGTTGATGAAATTACTAAAAAAAGGTGACTTGTTATACATAACGAGCATTGACCGTCTAGGGCGAAACTATGACGAAATTTTGGAACAATGGCGAACGATAACGAAAGACAAGGGCGTGGACATTGTTGTCATCAATATGCCATTACTGGATACAAGAAAATACAAGGATTTACTGGGAACACTCATCACGGATATAGTTTTGCAGCTTCTTTCATTCGTGGCGCAAAGCGAACATGAAAATATTCGTACCCGCCAAGCGGAGGGCATTGCAGTTGCTAGGCAGAAAGGTGTGCAATTTGGTAGACCGAAAAAGCAACTACCAGAAAATTTTTCAGAATTAGTTGGGATGTGGGAACGGCGGGAAATTGACGTTCAGAAAATTTTACAAATATGTAATATTAGCCGTTCAACATTTTATCTTAGGGCAAAAGAGCTTAAAACCAAGAAATAAATTCAATAACTGACAGATAATGTGTCTTGTAATGTACACCTTTTAGGATTTTTTTGGACAAAGGGAGTTTAACACGTTCGTGAACATAATGCAAGCGTTTTGTTTATGATAACACAAAAAATCCCATTTTACATATAAAATAGGACAAGATAAATAGGTTAATCTAAGAAATTACATTATTCCAATTTAGTGTACTTTTTAGGATTGATTGAGACAAGCATTGTTTATGTCAATGGCGAAAGAAGGTGAAAGGAAATGCGCGATAGTGACAGCATATACAACGTCAACGTACTCACGAGTATTGTATCAGAAGGAATTGTTCAAACTGGTGGCGATATCAGCAACACGGAAAGTACGGTTCAAAGCGTAATTAGAGACGTGCAAAGCGGGAAAGATATCTTCGATTCCATTAACACCCGCGTGAAGGATGCATAGTTGTTATGCACCTCAAATTTTCACAGTTACATGTTTGCAGCCGCCTTAAAAGCGGCTTTTTGTTAATAACAACTTTGAAAGATTTAAAGGTGATTACATGTGGAAAGTAGTTGGACTTCTTGTTGCCCTAGCTTTAATGTGGTTATTTCCGTTTCCGCCAGCAATGATTTTGATAGGTGTTATTTATATTTTTGCTGTTACTAGGGAATAACAGTTGTAGGTGAATGTAGAGTAACCAAAGATGTAAAAACGCCGCTTTCCACCCGCTGGATTGTTTGGTGGGTGGTAAGTGCGTTGTTTTGTAAGTGATGCAGAAACATACAAAATAACTCTCTTATGATTTTTTTGGAAAAATTCAATAAAAATATTGACATTTAATGCTATATATGGTATGATATTGATTATTCAAGGAGTTGATTTATTATGATAGGAAATCTAATTAAAGACCTTAAAGTATTTAATAACTTCAAGGAGAAGAAAGAAATAGAAGAAGCAGTCAAGGCATACACGGGGGCATTGAAAAATTGGCGAGATTATAGAGAAGCAGTAGAAGACGGAAAAATCCAATATGACAAAAATATAGACAAGGAACTTGAAAATGAATTTATACGATTGAAAACAATAAGAGGTGCAATGTTAAAGCCTCATGAGTTGATTTAAGTAAAATCACTATTAACCTACATACATGAGTTCCAACACTTGGCATATTAAAGTTGGGCAATATTAAAATATATTGCCAGCTTAATTGTTATACGGTATAATCCCAATGAAATTCAAACTATTATGTTGAAGGACATTAATAAAGGTGTTTTTCATTTGTGTAGGGGGGAATGAAATTGAATCTCTTTGAACTTTTTAGAGAAATGGATATCATATGGAGGGTTGTTTCAGGTCTTGCAGTGACTGCAATATGTGGTTTTTTAGTCAAATCTGTAAAAGTAATCAGTAAACGCATTAATGAAATGAAGAATTTTATCGAAGAATACAACAAAACTACGCAAGATAAAAAAGATTATGCATCTTATAGAAAAACAAAAATTCTCTTTGTGTACGACAATCAAGCTCAAGCCATTCCAGATATGTACAGGGATGCAAAAAAGTCTAAAAAAATATATGGTCTCACTAATCATGGAAAAATATTTATAGATTCTTCGCAAGGAATTGCAATATTAAAGAACCCTAAAAAGGATGTGAAAATTTTATTGCAAAATCCCACTTCTCAAGCAGCGGCAAATCGAGCTGATGAATTAAAAAGGAGGGCATTTGTATTGAATATAAAGGCTCATATTAAAGAGCTAGATGCACACAGTCACATATTATATGGATTGCATGATAAAACTTTGCGTACAGTTGCATATATTTTTGATAATGTTTTATACTTGCTTTTTGCTCCTAAAAGTAAATATGCCGCAGATTGTCATGTTTGGAAAGTGGGCAAGGGTAGTTATCTTTATGAATGCATATTAAATCAATTTGAGGATTTATGGGAAAGCCCCGATACCGAAGTTTGGCGCAAAGAAGAAAAAATTTCGCCCATTAAAAATATTCCCCAGTGAAATGTCTTTTTTAAACCCCCTAACGCATATAATTACCAAAATATGCAAAGCAGGTGCTACAAAATGGCTAACTTCAACCTACAAGAAAACGCCATAGAAAACACAATCAAAGCCGATAAATCCATGTGGGCAATGGCGTTTTTCTTTTTCAAAATACTGTTTTTTCTGGTTCGATTTATAATCAGACGCAAACTATACAGGCAGATTTTTACTTTACTTGTTTTCTTTACTTTCACCCTTTTTGGAGTAATTCCCGCATCCGCTATACATTGGGCTTTATACGAAAATATCCGCAATTTTAACCATTTTTTCGCAATCCCTCTTTACGTAATTTTTGTACCGATTGGTATTTATGTCGCTATCCGCATAATCAAGAAAATGTGGAGATATTATCGCAAAAATGACGCGAAATTTGGAAGCGCAACAAATCCACACGCTCCTAGTGAATTATTATGAAAACTCATGAACCGCCTAAAAATGGGTTTGTTTTTGGTAAAAATCAAGGGAATTATGTTATCAAAGCAGAAAATAGAGATGGTCACATAATGGTCATTGGTGGGGTTGGAAGTGGGAAGTCGTCATGTGTCGCAATGCCCACGATTAGGGCGTGGAAGTCTCAAATTTTCGCGATTGATATCAAGGGCGAACTGTCTAATTATGCAAAGCAATATCGTCACAAAATGAAGATTTTTAACCCGCAAGATAAAGCAGCGTTTGGATTTAATCCTTACGCTTTTTTGCGTGATTCTGTAAACTTAATCCAAGAAGTTAAAGCGATTGCGCAAACAATCATCCCGCTACCGCCAGAAATTAAGGACACGTTTTGGGTTGAAAGCGCGCAAACCTTGCTAACTGGGGCGATTTTACATTATTATTCTGTAAACTATTCATTTATTGATACACTAAAAGAAATACAGAAAAACGGCGCAAAAAGCCTAATTTCAACGGTTTGCGATAGTTCCAACGACGACGCAAAATTATTCATGGGTGGTTTTGTTGACATGACAGAAAAAACGTTATCTGGTGTATTTTCGGAATTGAGCAGAAACATAATATCATTGATTACGGATAGTGATATTGTCCACGCATTATCAAGCAAAAACACGATAGAACCCCATGATTTAGAGTTTGGTTACGACATTTTCCTAAACGTCCCAGAACATCTTTTAAGGCAGTGGAAAAATTTATTGTCCCTTATGGTAAATCAATTTTTATTGTTTTTTGAAAGAAGAAAAGAATCTCGAGATTTACCCCCAATTCTATTTTTACTTGACGAATTTCCGAGATTAGGTAAAATTCCGTCCATTATAGACGCATTAGCGACTTTGAGAAGTAAACATATTTCTATCTGTTTGATTATTCAAAGTTTGGCGCAACTTGATATGATTTACGGAACAAGTCAACGGAAAGTCATTTCCGACACATGCGCGTACAAAGCAATTTTAAGCGCGACAGACCCCGAAACACAGGAATATTTCTCAAAATTAGTTGGAACTTACGACAAGGAAAAGAAAAATCACGGCATGACTTCTGATGCGTTTATTGGGATTGGACGAAGTAAGAATGTAAACACTTTCACGGAAGAAAAAAGGATAATTAAGCCAGAATCTTTCGCGACTTTGGGGGATATTGTATTGTTGCACCCGTTCGGGGCGGGGTTTTTGCGGGTGGATAAAGTGCCTTATT
>Ga0123355_10022215_pt1 | contig 10171 bp, 10 predicted proteins | sample TergutEmb28metaG_3_FD_89872 | JGI IMG/M metagenome (GOLD analysis project Ga0123355, IMG submission 89872) | Embiratermes neotenicus P1 segment gut microbial communities from Petit-Saut dam, French Guiana - Emb289 P1 | ecosystem: Host-associated > Arthropoda: Insects > Digestive system > Gut ... | reverse complement strand
GTGCGGTAATGAACCTTCGGGTTCCGTGAAATGCGGGGAATTTCCTGACTAGCTGCAGACCAGTTAGCTTCTCAAGAAGGACTCTGCACCATGGAGTAAGTAAGTAAGTAAGTATTTCACAGTCGGCGGCCCCTTCAATTGTCTTAAACATGTTTAACGCACAGGAACATAAACATAAACATAACACGAATTTCAGTAAATGGCGTCTGTGGCTTCTCAACTGATAGAGGAAGTCACTGCACATGTTGAAAGTGACAGTCTCGAGGATGCGCGAGAGATATGCGCAGACGGTACCTACTTTCCGAATAACCTACGTACAATGCTGAAATTAAGAATCCGTTCAAGTTATTTTATTTTACTTTATTCTATTTTTTCAGTTTACCAAAACACGTAAAGTCCGAGGGGATCAAGGCGGTGCTGCATGGTGGGTAGTAAACATATTCTCAATGCCAGGTGTCCAGAGGGCAGCATGCGGCCCAGAATTATCGTGCAGTAATAGCACGCCTCGGATAAAGTAGGCGAGTTCTCCGAAGTCCAATTCCTTCCTGAAGGTGTTGTACTGTTGTCCGATAGGTAACCGCAGTCACCATGGCACCACGCGGCGTGAAAACAACGTGAATGATCCCGTGAATGTGCCAAGAGACTCTTACCATCTTCTTTCCCGCACTCACAATTGCCTTAAAAACTTCTTTGCTGGCTATGTGAAATTCTGGAATACCACGTATTCCATCTTCGTCTCCGGACTGTAGCTGTGAACCCACGTCTCTGCGCAAGCGACAACGCGCGACAAAGTTACAGCCTTCACTTGTGTAAAGCTGCAGGTTGGAAAGTGAGGTGACCATTCTGTCGCGATTCTGGTGCTGGAGACAGTTGTTCCGGCAGCCATCTGCTGCGCACTTTGAGACAGCCGATGCATTCAAGGACAATGTCCCAAACACTGCAGTGTGAGAGGTTAAATTCCAGCCCGAACTGCTTCAGCGATACACGTCTGTCCTCCCGCTTCATTATGTCCATGTCACTGTCGAAAGGATCTGATGCTGTTCCTGATATTCACCCTATCACTTGCAACGTCTGGCACATTTCCGCATTTGCTGAATAGACACCATCACATCTGCACCATACACAGTCATAATCCGTCCTGGATATTCACGTGTTCCGTGTTTTTTCCCCACAGGAATCACAAAATAGCGCGCAACTCTTCCCCTGTCCCCTCCTTTCAGCAAGGTCACCATTTCCCAAATGGCGCTGCGCCGGCGAAGCATTTTCTGCACCGGTGTAAATACCTGACGCCTAGCGGTATGGCCAAGTTGCAACGATCGTTTGTGTTACAGGAAAAATATAAGGAAACTTACTTTCTGGTTTGCCTTCGTATCTTTGCAGTAACAACCAATGTCATCTAGCACTCTCATAATAGGTCATTATTTTAACAGACCAATGTCGTTTGTCACTCCCCGTCGTTATTCCAGTGTGCGTATAGGCGTGCCGCTTAGCAGCGACGGTTATGCACGAAGCAAGTCGACAAGAAGTGATTAACGATACCGGTCATATAAAATACTCTACATAATTAAGTGTTTCAGGGGTAATTATTGTACTTTGTGCACGAATAAAGCAAGCTCTCATCTTAACAGATAAGTAAACTGGTGCCATTTCACAACACCTCGATCATACTGCTACCCGAAAATTCAAAACCGACAAGAAAATGTCATGGAGCCAAGATCAGTCTAGTCATTTACTATTCGTATGTACTGTTCTCGACGAAGCGATTTGTGAGCCCCTCTGCCATTCTAGAAGGCAGCAAAATAACGTGACTACTGACAAGGAAATATGCGAACCAACAAAGAGAGTCAATACTTCCTGTAAGCACGATGCTACAAGTACAATTTGGGGTTATGTTTCTGAATAAATTAAGAATTATGTATATCAGGAATTTAATCACCTGAAACGAGATACATAAGCAATAGAAAAATATTAAATTATAATAACGCTATACACCTACCATCATGTAGTTACGTAGATAGGTACTACCGTTTCAGAAGAACCTGCCCCCTCCATCTACAGGGTAAAGGAGACAGGAACTTCTGCAGAAACTGTAGCAAAAATCTACCGAACTACACCGCGGCGGCACGTCCCAGAAAACCCTTATCTTACATTTTATTACGTAAATCTGTCCTTCCGTTACTAAGCGTTTCTTTTCTAACTGCAATAATTCTGCGACGGAAAGGGGGGGGGGGAGAGTTTTGTTAAATATTCTACTGTAAACATGCTCGTTTTGTACTAAGCATGTATCATAAAACCGCGGTAACCCAAAAGAGCTTCACATTACAAACTGCAAAAAGTTGCAACATAATTCTGGGTGCAACAAATTGGATTGCTATGGAGGGGAGATGGTACAGCCAATTATTACACCCTAGATACAAGAGACTAGCCAGCCCCTTCCTGCTACAACTGAATCTCCCCTGCTTCGTCTGTATGGCGTTGGGTCTCTTCCTTGCCACAAAAGAGACAGCAAAACACACCGAACAAACTCTTAAAACCTTGCAATGCTGAAAACGAATCTACATCTAATATTCGCGTGGGCCCTAGATACTTGCAAACGTTCTAGAGAAAACTGTTACTTTCACAGTTAAACACCGCACTAAAATTGACTGTAAACTCGAACCTGAGAACCAAAATGAAACAAAACAAATATATTTACACAGCATTTAAATTCAGAAGATTAAAACTGGCAAGACTTGTTGCTGAGATGGCTTCAACAGGAAAAACACTAGGAATTTTAGCGGAGAAAATATTTCGGAAAACAGCCAATTAGAAGATCAAGAAGAAAATGGAATATATTCGGGTGTTGGGAGAAATGTGAGCGATGAATTGGAAAGAACGTAAATTATTGGTGAGGTAAATACAGTCAAAAGCACAACTATAAATATATGGCTAAATGATGGTGTTTATTAGCAATGGAAAAACTACATGTTTCGGCCTATAGCGGCCATCTTCAGGTTTTGACAACTTTCTTGCTAAAAGAGTTTTACATGATATGCCTAAACTGCGTGGTGATGTTGAGACCTCATCATCATTTTACGTGCTTTTGTTAAGTTAAATTTGGTGGGATGTCTATTGTGTCAATGAATTCATTGACCCAATAGACATCCCACCAAATTTAACTTAACAAAAGCACGTAAAATGATGATGAGATCTCAACATCACCACGCAATTGAGGCATATCATGTAAAACTCTTTTAGCAAGAAAGTTGTCAAAACCTGAAGATTGCCACTATAGGCCGAAACAAGTAGTTTTTCCATTGCTAATAAGCACCATCATTTAGCCATATATTTATAGTTGTGTTTTTGACTGAATTTACCTCACCATATAGTTTAAACACACAATGGGGATGGCACACCTCAGAATTAAGAATGTAAATTTTCTTGACAGCTTAAGTTAGATCGGGGCAACTTACATCGGGGCCAATATTCCAACATGCAGCCTCCAAAATAAAAATGTCAGTGTTACCACTAAACTGCAATATTCTGTCACAGCATTCAGCTAACATCTGAAGTTATTTAGGAAAGCTGTTTGAATGGCAGAGGTAACACACAATCATTTAGACGAACAAGTTCGGCCAAGTATGTATAACTAATTTTATGGTGCAAACATGTAACCAGTGTTGCAATAGAAATGCAACAATACGTTGTGTGTGTATTGTTAAGCCACATGACACCATGAATAACATAAAAGCAGACTGCCGCACCACAGTGCCTTCATGGAGAAATATGTCGCTGACAGCAATAAAATGTACTATGGTCTTTACATAAACTGCCCAATATTTCTGTTCGATTTTAACCAAATAAGGATTTTCTCGACACATTTTCATAAAAATCCCCAGTACAAAATTTTGTGGAAATCTGTCCAGCCGTGCTGATGTATGCAGGCAGACAGACATGATGAAGCTAACAGGTGCTTTTTCTGACTTACGTGAATGTGCCTAAAATAAGCATTAATTATATTCAAGCAATAATTCAGCATGATACAGCTGTGGCCTACTTCAAAGTACTACTGTGATACTAAAACAGACATCTTTACGAAAACCACGGAAATATTAATGAGGATAATGAACAACCTGAAATTCAAAATGGATACCACCTGAATTAGTACAAAGCATTACAATCACACTAACCTACTTGTTGACTAGGTAAGGAGACAGGAATCAATCATACCTTATTTCAAGGTAACATTCTGCAGCTTTCTTACAGACAATAAATAAAACCACGAAAACCTTAATAACAGGTGCCGTTTAATTTAGGAATCAGAACAGGGTCCTTCCAAATACACAGCAGAAGTGCTAACTGTAAACTTCAACATTCTGCTACTAAGCCACAACATAAAGAGTCAAGCAGCAACTGGCAGGTGCCAATTCTTGCAAGTTTGTGTTGTTCAAGTAATTTCAAGAAGCAAACAATCCAGAAGACTGCGGCTAAGAACATCACAATACTAAGAAAAGAGCTGCAAGGTGGCTGAGCCACGAAAATAAATATCCCTTGGAATGGAATGCTCTAATATTAGACTTCTTTTCCAAACACATGGGTTGTGCCTTCACTCTCACTGTCAGAATAATGTAGGCTATAATGTGCCAGTTTCTTTGTTAAAACAGACATATACCCTGAACCCCATGCCACTATTAGCCACTACATTTTCATACATGTTAATTCCTCACTGTAACAATAACAACACTAGGCATACTGGTGTAGCAGGAAATCTAAAATCATAATCAAGGGAATACCTGGTTCAAATATCAGCCAGCAGAGCATAAAGAATGAAGATTTTCGTGATTTCCCTCAGTCCCTCTAGGCAAATGCTGGGAGAGTACCTCAATTAGGCCCTTACAGTTTCTTCCAAATCCTTTATAACTAATCATTCACCAATCACCCTATTACCAGCCTCATAGCATTATAAAACAAATAATAACACAGATGACACCAACATAATGCTGATGCAAACTTCTGAGGGTAAACCAACACTTCATGTAGGGTTCTAAAATTAGAATAACATGGATCTTATAAAAATATGTACGTGTACATGAACTTTTCATATGTATTCTTTGAAGAGGAAACTGGGGAGGGGAGAAAAAAAACTGCATAGTGGGAGCCTTCACGGTTTGTACCCCTTGCGAAATGTGATTCCGGTAATCAAATCATCGAGAATGAGATGGGGGAAGCAAATGGCATGTAGTGGGGAGAAAGGAAATGCATACAGGGTTTTGATGGGGAAACCTGAAGAACAGTGACCACTTGGAAGTCCTGAGTGTAGATTTGAGAATATTAAATTGATGCTAAAGAAAAAGGATGGGAGGATGTGGACTAGAATGATCTAACTCAGGACAGGGACAAGTGGCACACTCTTATGAACATGGTAATGATCCTCACTCTCTTTAGCAATGAAGCTTGGTTTTATTTCAGTGGATACAAGAACTCTCAGATTAACATGTACTGATCTGCAGAAAATCCCATGTTAATCCATTATGTACCACTGCCTAACATTAACATTGGTGTGCGGTGTGCTATGAGTGCAACAAGGCTGTCGGGACGAATTTTTTTTGTGACCATAATTTCACACTGATATGTTATACACACACACACACACACACACACACACACACACACACAGAGAGAGATACATACATACATACACCATTTTCTCAACGCCACCAACAATTCTATGTATTATTTAGAGTATTTCTGGTGATGAAGAAATGGTGGATTGGGGCTTCCATTTTCACTTGGGCATGGGTGCCTCCTCCCAAATGCTTAGCCAGTCAATCCTACTTACTATGACTTTTTATAACTACTATCAACATAGCATGGCCATACTCATCCTGTGGAATGAGACAGCAGTTTCTAGATGTGGATGCTAGCTACAAATATCGTTAAGAGCTATGGACACCTGATACAGGGTAGCTGTCCTGTACTGGGATTGGGTGGAGTTTCAAAAAAACCCTTATCGCAAAGAATTAATCTGTTACAAAATCTTATACACAACCTTGAACTTTTGTGGGCTCCTGTGAACAAAAAAATGAAACCTACAGTTCCAGAAATCAGAATTTCTTCTATACAAGATGTGCAACTACTGGTTTCTCAAGAATGACTGCACTTGTTGAGTTGAAATAGCATTGTTAAATAACCTAATAATCAGTCAACATTGCCCCAAAACTGCTGACATTGTATAGCACAATACTTCAGAAGATAAAAGGAAGTGTATCAGGTGTCCTTGATGCTTTAGTGTTCAGGGTAAAATGAACAGAACTGTTCACCAAATCATTTAACATGAGATGTGTCCCTACCTGGTGCTTCAGCTATCTGCTCATACACAGCCATTACTGCCTCCTCCTCTGTGACAAAGTCCCACAGCCCATCACAAGCAAGCACAAGGAAGTCCTCTGTCCCATCAAGGGAAACTGCAGTCACATCAGGTTCAGAAGTCACATATGGTTTGTACCCTGAGTCACCTGCAACACAAATGTTACTATTTACAAATCATAAGAATGGACACCAAACAGAATTATGATACTTGGCACCTACCAGTTCTTTATCAGACTGGAGGATAATATTAGAATAGATCTTAGAGTAACAAGAAATAACCACGCAAAGAAGGTAGCATACAACAATAATAAACATGATGTGTCCACTTGCATTTCAAAAAGGTGGGGTAGGTCAGAAGAGGTTTAGACATGCTGGAGAAAACTCTTTGCCTAAATGCAGGCAAGAATGTACATTATTAGTGCAATCCACCTTAGAAAACTATCTTGTGACCACAGGAATTGGAACTAATAACTAACCACCTCCATGGAGCAGTGTCCTTCTTGACAAGCTAATTTTTCCTGAGATGTTCAAGAAATTCCCCACACTTTATGGAACCTGAAGATTTCTATCTGTGTTCGCACTAACCCACCACATGTCCCTACCCTAGACCAGATGGATCCAGGCCACACCCTTACACACTACATCTCCAAGATCTATTTAAATATCATTGACCCATCTAATCCTACATCTACTAGGTGGTCTCCTTCCTTCAGGTTTCCCCACTAAAACCCTGCACGCAAATCTCCTCTTCACCATTAAAGTTACACACCCTGCCCATCTCATTCTTCTTGATTTCATCACCTGAATAACACATAAAAATCATTTAGCTCCTCACTATGCAATATCCTCCAGTCTCCTGCTCATCTCCTGTTTTAGGTCCAAATATCTCCCTCAGGCCCCCACTCTCAAACATTCTCAGCCTAACTTCTCTTCATGTGAGAGACCAAGTTTCACGCTCATATAAAGTGACAGGCAAAATTATAGCTCTCTACAGGAAGTGTATATAAGCAGAAAAAAGGCAAGCTTTTTTAATTAAAGTAGTAACTTCTCAGAATCTATAATAATGGTATTCCTGGAGCTGAATAACTGTCAGGTCTGCATCATGGAGTTAATGAATACAGAGCAGGCATGAAATAATGCACATATCTAGGGACAGGAAAACATTCCTGTTACAATGCAATGTCTGTAATAAAGGGCTGTTGAACTTCAAAACCTGTCTTATATACTAAATGGGCAGAATAATTATATTAAATGAACAGTTTGCTCTCAAGCTCTGTAATAGTAGTGATTATGTATACAACACCTGCATATTTCATATGGTAACTCATAAGCAAGGTAAAACTGTTTTGACACATTATATATTTGAGACAGACGAAAGCAGAGGACAAGAAATGGAGATGACGCTTCTATGAAGTTTTACAAAACAAATTAACAGTGAGGTGTGAAACCCAAAACTGAGACAGTAGGCAAGACATTAAAAGTCTAATTGGTACAACTATGGATACCGTCTTTTGTACGACAACGGATGTCTTCAAGGTTCAAAAATGCAGATGCTAAAAGTAACCTCTGGGAAGAAAACAAGCTAGGCAGAAATACAAAATAATGAAATAAGTATAAAAGAGAGTATGGAAACAGCAGAGAGTAGTCACAACAGGTCACTCTTTCATGAGCTATTTCTTCTTATCTGAAGTGACATATCATGAACAGTGCGGCAGAATATTCCTCAGAAACCATGGTACCACATTCAGGGTCTTACAATCTTGAATAAATCGATCTGATATTCTTTCTAACTTCTTCTATGTTTTATACAAGATGAGTCATGTGGGAAATTTTTAACTGCTATTATTTCTTAATTGACTTGAATACACTGCAAGGAGAATCTAATGAAAGACGGTAAAAAAAAAAGGGCTTTTACAGGGCAGATCTGTTACAGTGTCACTTATCAGAAAAGAAATCTTCATGCATGGAGCCCACATTGCCATGATTAGCCTATCACCATGGCTGTAATTTGAATTCATTTTAAAGCTTCAAATTTCTGGGTAGAACTTTCTTCTAGTCACTCTGTTATAAAAGAAAACAACTAGTTCCTTCCAATATTAGCGTTCAACTAATTATGCAACAGTATACTTCAGTAATATAGATCAAAATAGGGTAAACATTTCCATTCATACTGAATTCTTGAGACAAAATACATAAAATGGAAGCACATGAGAAGGATATCACTGTCTATCCTCACAGGTACCCTGCAAACTACTCAACTCATTTCTCCAAAACATGACATTCAAAAGCAAATTTACTTTTGCCCCTCTAAAGCCAACAGATCCCTACTTTCTTCATGTAGATCACTTATTAATGCACTTAAAAATGGATTATGCACACATGCCCCACTTGATCCTGTTTTCCCTGGACTGTCTCCATTTAACCCTTAACACGCTAACGTGGAAAATATGGTGAGCTCCTAATAATGCCAGAAAATGGCAGATGGGATTTAACTTGGCGTTTAAAGGGTTAATGGGATTTTCCAAGTCCTAAAAATACATGTCTGACAATGCATATGAACATTCTGAATTTCCCACAGCAGGAGGACAGCCGTCAATCAGCCATTAACTGGAACAACAAGAGGAATTTGTATAGATTGATGGTTATAGGAAGTTGGAGTACAACTATGAAGGATGAGGAAGAGACATGTCAAGAAGAACCAGGAAGTGAACTCTTGGTCTGAGTATCATTATCGTCATCATCATCATTATCGTCGTCATCATCATCATCATCATCATCATATCTTTTATCTGTGTGAACTATTTTAGTTTTCTGAATTACCATTGTCCAGTAACATTAATAAATTACTCTGTCTTTTGCATTGTATGACAGGTTAAAAATTTTGTTTCCTTGTCTGCTTGGCCCTTAACAATGAAAGTACTACAATAATTCAAAATACCAGGAAAAAATTACCCAGCAACATAGTGTCACATCCCTGAAGACCTAAGTTCTCAAATACAGTGTTATGAAAATTTAAAATCTCACAAATGTCAAGATATTACCTCACATTAGACTCTGACTACTTCCTTTCACATCCTTTACAATTCCTTATTCAGAAGGCATCCTACCATTTGCCACAATACAGTTTAAGTACTAAGAGGGCTATTAAATAAACCATAAATAAACCAGCAACACAAACATTTGGCAGCATGTGTACTCCACTTTTATTTTATGTAAATGTATTCTTACACAGCAATTAATGAGTTATTTACAATTTGCTTTACAAATAACATATTTTCTATGAAAGGAACCATACTTTACTGCTCAGCACTGCAGTCACTGATGTGAGGTACTGCAAGATGGGCAGCCAACCGGAACAAGGCATAACAGTTACAGCCATAATTAAGGTTGCTGCTTTAGTATATAGTTGACACACCGCAACAAGGGTGGTCAAAATTTCTACAGTATGGAACACATTAAAGCCAATGAAAAACAAGTACTTCTATGTGCAATTCGAAGAATATCTGCAAAGCACTCTTTATTCATTTCTGTGACCATCAACAAATAACAAGACAAAACAAGATAAAACCTGGTATGGCTGGAATAATGAACAATCATGAATCCTACCTTTTCACCTATTCTAGTGTGCTAAAATAGCCCATAAATGTTTCCTGTTCAGGCACATTTGCAAAACACTTGCAAAAATCAACTATTAGTTTTTCCATATCCTTCTGTTTGTCTGTCGGTCTGTCTGTCCACATGGAACGCTGTGAATCCCACTAATTGATTTTTATGAAATTTCATATTTGGGATTTTCACTAAAATCTGTAAGTATATTTTACTT
>Ga0123355_10022214_pt1 | contig 10172 bp, 7 predicted proteins | sample TergutEmb28metaG_3_FD_89872 | JGI IMG/M metagenome (GOLD analysis project Ga0123355, IMG submission 89872) | Embiratermes neotenicus P1 segment gut microbial communities from Petit-Saut dam, French Guiana - Emb289 P1 | ecosystem: Host-associated > Arthropoda: Insects > Digestive system > Gut ... | reverse complement strand
GTTTTTTCTGCTGTCGCAGTAAATTTTCTCATATTTTGTTTTTGCTCTTCAGTTTCAACAACAGCGGTAAACAAACATTTTAATACCATTTTAGGTGACTCTATTTTAATTTGATTCATAGCATCAATTATTTTCTCAACAACAGTATAGACACTTTCAACATGCTTTTGCTTATACTTTTTTTGGGTGTTTTTTTCAATGACTATTATGGTCCCATGTGGCTCCATATCTCCATTAGTATGATATCTACACTTAAAAACAATTTGAGCTATATCTTCAAGTAGAATTAATCGTTTTTTTTGATCAAAGTAAAGTAATCTGCTATCTTTGTTTAAAAAAATTACCTCTGCCGAAGGCTTGTAATGAAATATAATAAAAAATAAAATAAATATATTAAACATAATCCATAAAAAAACCAGTTAGGTTGATCATAATTTCTGGCACCTATCACTTCGCCATAGTTAAAATTTTTTGTTGTGTTTTTCATAATTATCTCTTTAAAAATTCAGTAACTCTCCACCCATACCCAAAACTATAACATCTTTGTATATATCAAGCAAGAGTAAATCAAATGGTAAAAATAATTCAAAACCGGTAACAAGCCCTACTTTTGTTAAGTCAATTTTTCCTGTTACAATAAATTGAGTACCAATGCTTATACCACCGCTTGCTATTATCCATTATCAAAGGCATCTATATCACTCCTAAACAGCAGATGTTACGCTTAACATAAACATCGCTTCTATATCTCTATTCGCTGCACTTTCTACTCTAATAAAAATAGGCATCATCTGTGCTTGATGCAGTGTTAATACACCGTTATTGCTATTTGCAAACGATGCTACCTGAAAGTCAGAAGATTCCCATATTACATCCTCCGAAAACTCACCCGTGCCTTCTATAACAACATCTAAATACAAAGTACCTACACTAAGCGATACACTTAAAGAAGTATCAGAAATTGCCTCTCCGTCCCGATAAATAATAATACCCGTTACCTCCGGCGGCGGTGTCGTAGTAACCGACGATGTCTCGCCACCTCGACTACACGCAACCATCGGAACAACAAATATAATAGCCAGCATAACCGCTAGCAGAACTAGTGCCGATTTTTTCATTACTTATACATCATACCATAAACACAAAAATCCGTCAAGCAAGTCATGTCTTAAAATAATTATAAATAATATAAGCAACTATTAGAACTGACTATATTTTATATAGGTAAATTTACCCATTTATATTTTAGAATCTTGTATAAAAAAACTCATGGTTGTTACATACTAACTGTACAAGGAGATTTATTTTTTATTATGCAAAAGTTTACAAATATTGAGGGTGACGATGAGTTTGAGCCATTAAACTGTTACAACCATTACTCGAGAGTATTGGATGAAATTGAAGAAGAACAAAACGCAAAAGGCTTTACCAATCAACAAGCCGAAGCAGCACAGGATTATTTTGTGCAACAAACTGATTTTGCGGTTGATACTCCAAATCCGCTTACCGACGACGAGTTTGATTTTAATTCGACACTGCACACTATGATACCCAACCCATGGGACGAAGACGAGAGCGAAGGTGTTGTAAATATGCAAGGGAGTTAACAAACTAAAAGTGAAAAGTTAAATATTAAAAATGTCGGCCTTTGTTTGGTAAATAAGTCCGACATTTTTAATATTTATTTTTAATCTAATACTACTCCGACCTTAACGCCACAACAGGATCTTTATGAGCGGCGCTGCGAGAAGGTAATGCACCTGCAACAACTGTTAAGAAAATACTTATGGCTATCATTATAAGTGCTACCCACCACGGCAAAGCTGCAATAGAAGAAACCCCTACGAAAAAGCCTACTATAAGATTTATAAAAAGAGAAATAATGTAGGTTATAACTATACCTATTACCCCGGCCGTTAGCCCCAGTATAAAAGTTTCAGCTGTAAATAAATTACTAACATCTCTTTTGCGACCGCCTAAACTTCTTATTACACCAATTTCTTTAATTCTCTCCATTACAGATACATATGTTAAAATACCTATCATAACGCTAGATACAACTAACGATAGTGCCGTAAAGGACACAAGCGCTATTGTAATAATATCTATAAGCAACGACACCATACTCATAATTAACGAGAGCATATCGGTATATTGTACACGTTCTCTGTCGTGCGGAGCTAAAATCGTTCCATCGCTAAGTTCGATTGTTATATATTGATGCTGATTAAATTGGTTACGGTTATTCCATCGACGCAAATATCTGGTTACACTATCTACTTGAGAAAAACTCGAAGAATAAATTTCAATACGAAGCGGCAGAGGAAAAGCATTTCCATTGACATCCAAATTTATTTCCCAATCTATAATTTCATTGTTATATTGGTCTCGTGTTATTGTAGCATATACACCGCCGCCAAATGCACGAACGCCAATAGAAGTAATTGCAGCACCGTTCATAGCACCGGCACCACCGCCGCCGCCAAAAAGTAATCCGAATAATCCGCCACTGCTGCCACCTACAAAACCGGTTCTTGTATAATTTCCTTCTCTATAAGAAAAATTAAAACTAAACGGTATAACTTTCTCGTTACCTAACTCCGGAAGCACTAAAATAGGAGTGATCCCGGGAGGAATAGGGAATCCTGCGTCTGTATCTTGAATAGTTGCACCGCCTACCAGAGCTTCTAAAAAATTATCACGCATATACCTAATAAGACTGGAATCCCAATTACGGTATATACTGTATTCCGCTAGTGCAGTAGTGTAGTAAACACCGCTAGGTAACATTACAAAAGACACGTCCTCTCTCGGTGCTAATATGCCTACAACCGTTAATTCTACCCCTCCCGTCCAATTGCTGTCCATAATAGGATTATACTGAAATGGAATATTCTCGCATTCGCTAGGAGAAATACCTTGAATCAGTGAAAATAAGTTTACAAAATCTGAATTGTCATCGAATATATTATTGTTAGGTTGCCAAACAAAAGACTGACTCATCAATTCGCTAAATTCTACTCTTCCTAATTCTCTAAGGTTCGGATTAAATCTGTCTCTGGGGTTAGGTATCGGATTTTGTCCGCCGGGTAGACGGTTGCCGTTTTCATCTATATAATTTCCGTCATCGTCTACAAGATATCTGTCGTCTACAACGCCGTAAACTATATTAATAAATTCGTCCTGGCTATAAAAGCCAATTTGTCCCAGCATGATATCGGTTAAAACATTATCACGCCCCAACACAATCATAACTTCGTTTTTTCCTCTTGCTATACCATCGTGTCCGGCTTTACTATATACTACATCAAACTGAGAAAGCAAATAGTTACTAGCTGTATCACCTAAAAAATCCGGTGCTTGTCTTATAGGATTTCCTATCATACTTAATAACTGAGCGAAATCGGCAAAGCCTTCAATATTTTCTAACACTCCACCATACATTGCCATAATCCCTGCCATGCTGGTATATTGTCCAATTTCACCAAAATCAGTAAAAATGGAATAAGCGGTATTTAAACCATAATCAAAAAACATGGCAGAAAAATACTCTAACGGCATATCACGTAAAAACTGTATATAGTTGCGGTCGATACGGTTTTGCACAAAGATATCATCCATAGCATCTATCATGCTATATAATTCTTCTATCATGGCTTCTACATTTACCCAATCGCCTACAATAAGACTAGCCGTATCTGTTGGACTCATAAGGTTGTTTATAGCATCTAAATCAAAACCGGTTTGGTTAATCTGAATCGGATTACTTGCCAGCATATCATTTTGCATATCCGCTATAAAATTTTGCACCCCAAAAGAAATTGCCAACACTAACGAAACACCTATTATGCCAATAGCGCTAGCAACACTCATTACAATTGTACGGGCTTTTTTGGTAAAAAGGTTATTTAGAGATAAACGAAATGCAGTAAAGAAAGACATTTTAGCACGTTCCCGACCTACATTAGCACTGCCGTCAATATTCACTTGTGTTTTTTTGCGTTCTTTCGGAAAAACATTACCTACCTTTATAGCTGTCCTACTTTCCTGTTCTTCCTCTTCCGGGCTATAAGGATTGGTATCCTCAATCAGCAAACCGTCGTGCAGTTTTATAATTCTAGTAGAGTATTTTTCGGCAAGCTCAGGATTATGAGTAACCATAATAACAAGTCTTTCTTTAGCTATCTCTTTAACCAAATCCATAATCTGAACGCTGGTCTTACTATCCAGCGCTCCTGTAGGCTCGTCTGCTAAAAGAATCTCCGGATCGTTTACCAAAGCTCTTGCTATAGCAACTCTCTGACATTGTCCGCCCGATAACTGATTAGGTTTTTTATAATACTGATCGAATAAACCTACTTTATCCAATGCCTCTTTAGCTCTTTTAATACGCTCTTGTTTACCTATGCCTGCTATAGTAAGCGCAAGTGCCACATTATTAAGCACATTTTGGTGTGGAATAAGATTATAGCTCTGAAATATAAAACCAACTCTATGATTGCGATAAATATCCCAATCACTGCTTTTAAACTCTTTTGTACTACGACCGCTAATTACTAAATCGCCCTTAGAGTATCTATCTAAGCCGCCTATAAGATTTAACATAGTAGTCTTGCCGCAACCGCTAGGTCCTAAAATAGAAACAAATTCGTTTTTTCTAAAATTTAAGTTTATACCCTTTAGTGCATGAACCGACATATCGCCCGAACGATATACCTTATGAATATTGTGTAATTGAAGCATCTTTTTATTCTTGACTCCTTTATAAAAAACAAAACACGGATACACTTAAAATATCATCCGTGTAAAAGTTTATTGCCGGCACCCTTGCCAACAACTTAGCACATAGTATCACATCTCAATCAAAAAGTAAATTAAAATTAGGTTAGAGATTTTAGAAATTTTTAATAAACAACTAAAAGTAACTATATATGTCTTAAGAAAAAATAAATAATAATCAACAAATTACAACATTTTATATAATTAACTAATAATTACACACATAAATACACTCTATTTTCGTTCGACAAAATTCGATAAAGTAGTTTACAATATTTTTACAATATGCTATAATATTTTTATTGTTATAAAACAATAATTAATTAAATAAAATTTTTGAAGGAAAAAATTATGGATGCTAAAAAATTTAATCAAACTTTAGATGAAATTCGAAATGGTAACATAAGTATACTTGCAGAAATTTACAATGCATACTACAACTTTATGTTTAATACTGCTATTGCAATAGTAAATAATTCTATAGATGCTGATGATGTTGTATCTAATTTTTTAAAATATCTTTTAGAAAAAATACAAGCCATAGGATATATAGAACACCCTAAAGCATGGATTGCTACTTCTATACGTAACGATGCAGTACGTTCTGCAAAGCAAGCAGCAAATACTTTATATCTTAGCGAAAATGCCGAGGACCCTCTTGTACATCCTTCAAAATTTGATTTAGTAATTTTATTAAACGATAGTTTAAAATTACTAACTGATACAGAACAAGAAATTTTTGATATGCATTATCTCATAGGGCTAAAATATAGAGAAATCTCTAAAGAACTCAATCGTCCTGTAGGAACAATTAAGCGAGACGTTCATAAAATAAAAAATAAGTTAAAGCATTTAAAGAAAGAATTATAAACTTTGTAATACTTTTGTTTGTATTTTAATTTATTGTAGGTAAAACCGTAAGTGTGGATAACTTTCTATTGCCCACATATATTAAATAACAGTATTTCTTGCTACATAGTGCGGATAGTTGAAGTGGCCTGATAAGGTTATATTTTTCCCTATTTTTACGTCGTTGTCGCAGATGATGTAGTTTAAGTTGGAGTTTTCTTTAATTTGTGTTCCTTCGAATAAAACGGAGTTTTTTACTTTTGCTCCCTTCGCTATAAAACAACCTCTAAATAATATCGAATTTTCTACATCTCCCTCGACGGTGCATCCGTCTGCTATAAGGGAGTTTTTTATTATAGCGGATTTGGTTGCCAAAAACGGACTTGTATCTTGCACTTTTGTAAATATCGGTCTGCCGTTATAAAAAAGATTATCTCTTATGTTTTCGTCTAAAAGCGCCATGTTAACATTGTAATAGCCTAAAAGACTTTCTATCGGCATAAAAATATCGTTTATTTTTTCGCCAAAAATTCTAAATGCTTTTGTACGGCTTAGAACATCTTTAGAAAAACTTGTAAGCCCTTCCTCTTTACCGAGTTTAATACAATTAAGAAGCACACTTTTAGAAATAATTACAATATTTGCGAAAATATTTGACGGAGTATTTACAGTAGACTTAAGCGAACTTTTAATAATTCTGTTTGTTTTATCTAGTGTTAAAAATAGATTTTTACAAGTTTTAGAGGGTGGTTTTTTATTATATAAAACCGTTATATCTGCGTTATTAGCTATATGTCTATTTAAATAAGGCAAATAATTTATATTGCAAACGCTGTCGCAATCGCTTAAAACTATAAACGGCTCGATGCTTTTTTGTATAAAGTGTTCGATATGGATAAGAGCATCTAACCGAGATTTATATAATCTGGTTTGATAACTGGCAAACGGAGGCAATAATACTAATCCTCCGTTTTTACGGGCTAAATCCCAACTTTTTCCGCTACCGATATGCGCTATTAAACTTTGATAATGCTCTTTTGTAACAACACCAACTTTAGTTATACCGGTGTTGACCATATTAGATAATGCAAAATCTATAAGACGGTATCTGCCGCAAATCGGCACGCTACCTATAGTACGGCTATGCGTTAAAGGTTCTAATTCCTTATCGTGTATGTTAGAAAATATTATGCCCAAGGCTTTTGTATTCATTTCGTTATACTCCTTAAATTATTTCCGTTCCACTAACGCTATATTACAATCTGTTCCTTTTATAACAGCCTCACTTGCTACAATCCCTTCTTCGTCCACTATTACAAAACTTACCTTTGCGTTTTTACCTACTTTGCTACCTTTTAGTAGTACGCTTTTGTAAACTTCCGCTCCTTCTTCTATAACAACGCCTTCTGAAATTATAGAATCTATAACACTTCCCTTTACTTTACTGCCTGCCGTTAATATGCAATTTTTTACTTTAGCGGAGTTTGCGATAAACGCAGGCGGCAAAGGTGAGTTTTTGGAATATATTTTTTTAGCAGGGTCTGTAAAATGCAAGGGACAATCAGGCTCTAACAAATCCATATTAGCTTGCCACAATGAGTTTAGCGTGCCGACATCCTTCCAGTAGCCGCTAAACGGATAAGCGAATAACTTTTTACCGCTAGCCAACATATTAGGAATTATGTTTTTGCCAAAGTCGTTACTTGATAAGTTGTCTGATTCGTCTTTTTCTAATTCGGCTATAAGAATCTCCGTATTAAAAACATATACTCCCATACTGGCGTGAGTTGTAGGCGGATTAGCAGGTTTTTCTAAAAAAGTAGTAATTTTATTCTCTTTGTCAAAATCTAAAATGCCAAATTGATGCGCCGTATCTTTTGGCACATCAATAACTGCTATACTGCAATCAGCATTCTTTTTTTGATGATAAGAAATAAGATCGCTGTAATCCATTTTGTAAATATGGTCACCCGATAAAATAAGTACAACTTTAGACGGATAACGCTTTAAAAAATTTAGATTTTGATAAACTGCGTTAGCTGTACCCTTATACCAACTACCGCCCTCTTTAGCTAAATAAGGCGGTAATACATGAACTCCGCCGCCGCTACGGTCTAAATCCCACGCCTCACCCGTGCCGATATATTCGTTAAGTACAAGCGGTTGATATTGAGTAAGCACGCCAACTGTGTCTATGCCGGCGTGCGTACAATTACTAAGCGTAAAATCTATTATTCTGTATTTTGCCCCAAAACCAACAGCCGGTTTTGCAATACTTTCGGTTAATCCGCAAAGCCGGGAGCCTTGCCCGCCGGCAAGGAGCATAGCTGTTGCCTGCTTTATATTCATAGTAATTATGTATATGCAGCAAAAACTAAAAAATTACTCTACATAGTATCTCTAAATTTTAAATTACAAAAGTTGATTTATTTAATCTTTAAAACTACTAATCTGTCCTAGTTTATACATTGTAATTTGAGCTAAACCGCTTCCGTCCATAAAATCATATGCACTCCCGTCGCAATCGCATATGCTACTCGTTCTTGATATTCGGGAGTAATAAGTAATTGCTCTTCTTCGGGGTTAGATAAAAATCCGCTTTCTACAAGGAGTGCCGAATGAGGTGTACTAGAAAGAATAAAAAAATCTCCTCTTTTAGCCATTCTATCCGAATTTAATGTTGTGTTTAACGCATTTTGCATGAGAACAGCTTTATCCTCGCAGCAGTTTTTACCAAATGCCCAAAATACCTGAGGTCCTCTAACAGACGGAGCGGGAAAAGAGTTTTGATGAATGCTGATAACAAGGTTTGGATTAGCACGATTTATTATATTGCGTCTACTTTCCATATCTCGCAATTTTCGGTTGCGTGTAGCTAAGCCATAAAGTCCGTCAGAGGTAGTGCGCGTCATAACTACTCTATAACCTTTTTGCTCTAGGTTGCGTTGAGTAAGTCTAGCGATAGCCAGATTTATATCTGCTTCTCTAACACCCGTTACTCTGCCTACAACTCCGCCGTCTACTCCGCCGTGACCGGCATCAATAACAATAGTTTTGCCGTTAAATCCTGAAGTTTGCTGACTTCTAACCGTAACTGCTGTTATAGTAATTATACTTATCACTGCCACTAGAATTATAGCGGTGATGATTACTGTTTTGCGTTTAATTGAAAAAATCATAATTTCATTTTTGAGGTTAAGGTATAGGAATTATCGCTCTTCTCCCCTAATCCTTATACTTTACTAGTTACTGCCAAACACCTGTATACTTCCGTCTATCCATGCATTAAAAAACGGAGCTAGCTGGCGGTTAGAAGCGGTTTCGAATGCTCCTATAACATGGCTTGCATTTATTATTCCAAATTTATTATCCTGATATAAATTGCGTAGCGCTGCAAAAAATGCTTCGTCCCCAATTTGAATTCTTAGCGTATCAAACATAATTTTACCTTTTAGATATATTATTACTGTATATTCCAGGCTAGTAGTAAACGCTGATAACGGACGGTTCATCGCTGTAGTAAATCCGGGAGTTTGACGAAACATCTGAGCGTACATACTTAGCATACTAAGCGCTTCCGCCATACGAGACTCGTATGTAATGCCGTATTGCGGATTAAGTTGAAAAAATAGTGATGTTGATAATTCTGCTAATGATTCATCTATCCATGCCTCCGTTACTTGGCAATTACCCACAACCGCATACCACCATTGATGTGCGGCTTCGTGTATAATAACTTCTCTAAAAAGGTCGCCTTGTATTTGGTCGCTTATCATAGTTAATGCCGGATATTCCATGCCTCCGTGCAAAAATGCTGTTTGCACTGTTGAAAAACTGGCATAAGGGTAAGCGCCGAATAAGTCGCTGAATGTAACAATGCTGTCTACAGCAGCTTGAAGATTACGCTCTGCTTCCGAGTCGTTATGGAAATAATAGCGTACATCAACATCACCGACCTGCTTATTTAGCACGGTAAATTCCCCAAGCACTATTGCAAAATCTCTTGCTTTATTTATGCTGGCAGAAGTTTGCGCTAAACCGCCTGTAAGCACCTCTCTAGCGGTAACACCGCTCATAGCGGCAGTCAAATTGCTAGGCTTAGTTATACTTACACAAAAGTTAGCTGCAGCACTAAAAAACGGGTCTCCTAAATGATGATAAACACTTGTAGCAAATTCGCCGTTTTGAAATATAGCCGCTATCGGGAAAAAGTTTCCAAGATTTACAAGATGATTATACCAGCCTAAACGGTGACGGACATTAGGAATTTGCACTCTAAATTCCATCTCGATAGTTGTGCGATTTGTAGGCATAAGAGGACGGGAAAAAGGTACGATTAGTTCGTTCTGACCTTCTCCTCCTATGTTTATTGTTGCAGCTGTGCCGTTTACGCTTAAGGAATTGATTGTAATACCGCCAAAACTTATTCCGTTAGGAAAAGCATTCGGGCGTTCATAGTCGGCAACAGGACTAAATCTGGCACCCTCTCTAAATGCATTTGCATGTAACTGTAATACTAGGTGCGGTAGCTCTACCTCGTAATT
>Ga0123355_10022213_pt1 | contig 10172 bp, 6 predicted proteins | sample TergutEmb28metaG_3_FD_89872 | JGI IMG/M metagenome (GOLD analysis project Ga0123355, IMG submission 89872) | Embiratermes neotenicus P1 segment gut microbial communities from Petit-Saut dam, French Guiana - Emb289 P1 | ecosystem: Host-associated > Arthropoda: Insects > Digestive system > Gut ... | reverse complement strand
CCCCTTTGATGAATTTATTAATTCTATTGTCTTATAATAAAACACATCGCCCCCCCAAATTACCCCCCCCCCCCCCCCCGCCCCCAAGTATACACAAGGCTGCCATCTCCTGCAGAACTTCGGATGGCTTCACTTAACCATTCTTCAGAGGCGTTGCGACGCTCCTCCTGGTGTGCCGTCTGTGCACTGTCCTTGCCACTGTTCAAACCCCGTACCCAGTCGAACACGGCGCTGCTTACAGGCGCGCTCTCTCTCTCTCTCTCTCTCTCTCTGTCTGTCTCCACAAGCTGCGGATAACCGGCGGTATTATAACGCCTCCCTTCCACAGGAACCATGCGGTCCGTCTCTGCCCACGATAATTGCCTTCCATTTTGCGACTCTCGCCTATCCGCTTCAACTATTAGCCTTGGAAATGAAGCAGCAATTTTTCATAGGCATGCACGACTAGGGCTGTTTTGTGGTGGAAAGCTGTACTAGGTCTACACTATCCGACGATGACTCGCGCGATCTCACAGCTTGTTGTTTGCCGAAACAGCAGCCCCTGTTCCAAATACTTGCCGAACGCAGGAAGTGGCAGCCGACAGTTGTCAGATAAAATAATGAACCCATACATGCACACCTACGGAACGTATGCTAATTACCAAAGGTAGACACTTACTCGCTCGCCCTGCCAGATCCCCACAGTACATTCGCTCATCGATCTGCACATATTCTGCGCCACAAGGCAGGCTGAAGTCTGTGAAGTTCAGACGGAGGCCGCAGACATCCTGTAAGACAGAGAGATGACAGCAATGACTGACTGCAGCACACTGCAACTTCGGAGGCTCAGAGCCGCTGTCGTGCAAGAACTCGCCGCCAGTTTATGAAATTGGAAATTCACTGTCGCATTTACAAGAGTTCTGTACTGGATTTCATCTTAGTCACGGAGAACTCAGCCCACGCTACATTTCCTTATGATCCATCTTAATATTATACTTACCTGTTCGTCTCTGCCTACCAGTTTTCTCAATTTCCATACAAAGAACTTGGCTATTGAGTGAACATTATCCGCCCTTCCCATCGTTTTCAGTAACATTATGTAGGAGCTGCAATGGTTCAGTCGGTACAGTGCCAAGGCTGCGGACTGTACAGCCGAGGAACCGTTGTTCAATTCCCGGCGGTGGCTAAGCGTTCAAAGAAGTTCCAGGGTCCACAGAGTCTCTTAGTTAATGGATACTGAATCATTAAAGTGACCACACCTACAGCCAGTACAAAGGTTGAGAATGAGCCTTCATGACGAGCTGATGGACAACATTGCCTAATATTAGCCGGATTAACCGCAGCTTTAAATTGGTTTACCAAACAACGTGCAACATTAACTAACTTGGGTAACAAAAGGCATGACTGACAAAAACGAGCGGTTAGTACCAGGAGCCGTTTGAAGTGAATTCAGCTGCGCCTCGCATGACACCAGCAGGTCTGCAGCAACAAGACCAACCTGCTACAGCTGTTATAATCACAGGACACACACACACACACACACACACACACACCAAGCTGTGGGTAAAATTCAGACTCATTTAGTGTTAAATGAAGTGGCGTAGTATGTATAGTTACCGCTGTCACGTACAGTCTCTACAGGAGACGCACTTACAGCGCTGCGTCGCAAGATGCGGTACACACACGACCTGTGCGCGTTGGACCCGCTGCTGGTCAGGGTGAAGTGTTCGCCATCCGTGACCTGTCCGCAGTCGGCTGGAAGTGCGCATTCACGTCTGTGACATGGAACATGCTGATAGGAGGCTCTGAAGCCGCGACCAGAATGCTGGCTGTCCGAGACCAGCAGCACATCCATCTGTGGCGCGGCAGACATGTCCAGCATAACTGCAGTACCAACAGACACACGGCAGTGTTTTGTATAACAATCAGACTAATGTACGACGTATGTTAACACACCTTTATTCACATTAGACACTCCCTTATGTTTCAGCCCCCCTGGAACCATCCTTAGGAAGTACTGATAAATTTCGTGAGCCAGGTTGACAAAATACGTGTCCAGAGGTGAATATCAGATTACAGAGCAGCGTGTTTATCAACTGCTAGTACTATGCCTTACGTGGCAGCTGTCAGTATTATGCCTTACGTGGCAGCTGTCAGTATTATGCTTTACGTTGCAGCTGTCAGTATTATGCCTTACGTGGCAGCTGTCAGTATTATACCTTACGTGGCAGCTGTCAGTATTATGCCTTACGTGGCAGCTGTCAGTATTATGCTTTACGTTGCAGCTGTCAGTATTATGCCTTACGTTGCAGCTGTCAGTATTATGTCTTATGAGGCAGCTGTCAAACTAACAGCAGTGTGCTGACAACGAAACAGCGATGGACACTGATCGCTTTTCCTGTACAGCCTAAAGATGCAGGCACTATCAAACAAATTAACTATCTAACCAGGTAACCAACCAACAAATTAACTCCTTAGATCAGAATTTTTAATCCAACCTAACAGTTTCTCAGCTGGTAAATATACTCCAACAATTTATGGACCATACAGCTTCATGGCCGTGTTCACAACAGTCCGCCACCTGTCTCTGTCATGAGCCATAGTAAATCACCCCACGCCCTTCCATGTCATTTTCATAAACCCTTTCATGTTAGTCTCCCATCTACAACTAGGTCTTCCAAGTAGTCACTTTTCTTCATGTTTTCATACGGAAAACCTGTAGGTATTTCTCTTAGCCCCCCAAAGACGCAGCATCTGCTGCACACATGACATTGTGTTCAATCTTGTTCCGGCTGACGAAACAAGCACGTAATTGACTCTCCGACGTGGCAGTGTTGTGTCAAACTTGCATGTCAGCCCACCATGGGCCTTCTCTCGCTGTGCCAAAAACATCCTGCTCTCACTTACTGCGTTTCGAATGTAACGACTGTCCGCAGTAGCGCCACTGTCCACCGAGCAATAAGTAATCCTTTACACACTGCTCACTGGGCGCTACAGAGAAGTCCAGCATTGACAGCTGGACGTGGCAGTATCCTGATAGACGCTGGAATCTGAAACAGAGAGCAAGTTTGTATCGGCTGGACCCACTAGAACAGGCTGTGGGCATATGGGCTTGGCACAGCCAGATTTGCACAGTGTTGAACCTGGTTCTTTATAGGCTTAAGTGACTGACTTGTCAATGTGTACCGCCATACTGTCTGCTGTTGCTACTGACAACGCAGTGCTGCTACATGCAACAGACCAATAATATATCAAGAAAATGTTTTATACAATACATTGCACTTTCTGATGTTGTACCAAAAAGCAGGTAGTGACTTTTGTAATATTATTATGAATAAAACACAACAGTGTACATTCATTGGTGTAACTATAGCAACAGAATTGTAGTGCGCGGTCTGGGAAACGTGAAATTTTAATGTAGGATTTATTGCACATATATTTGTCAACATCAGTGCATTTCAATACAATTTAGAATAGACACTGTATTAGTTCCTAAACGCTACCTAAAGGCGCCTCCGGCTCCAGACTCCCTTCTCGCTGCATTACAATCTTAGGAGCAGGTTACGGGATTTTAGTCACAATTTGTAGAATTTATGGCACTCAGTCTCAAATATGGCGGCCGCTCTTGCTCTAGAGCGGGTGCCTTCTAAAATTTATATACGTTTGTGTCCAAAAAATTCCAGAATTTCTAAAATTATAAAGCCATGACCTGAAATGTGGAAAACTTCAAACGTTTGGGAAGGAAAGTGACAAATAAAACCTGCATCCAAGAAAAATTTGCCAACAGATTGAATTTGGGTAATTCGTAATTAAGTTATTTTAAACCCTCGTATCTTCCCCTTGGCTCTAAAATGTCGAGATTAATAAATGCAGACCGCAACTGTGTCTGTTGTTGTGTACGGGTGTGATATTTGGTTTGTCACAATGGGAGAACTTTGGATGAGGGTGTTCAAGAACAGGGTGCTGAAGAAAATATTTGGAGCTAAGACGGAGGAAGCAATTGGAGGCAATAAAACTGCACAGTGAGGAGCTGCATGATTGATACTGTTCACCCATCATTGTTATTGTGAAGCATGTGGTAAAGTGAAGAAGAATGAGATGGACGGGAGTATATGGCTCATGAGGGCGTTGGCGGGGAAGAGAGGTGCCTAATGGGTTTTGACGGGAGACCTGACGGAGAGAGACCACTTGGAAGACTGAAGCTAGATGGGAGGATAATATTAAAATGGTTATTGCAATAAACAGTTGTCATTGCCCTCTATCCAATATTCACCGGTTGCTCTAACCGAAGCAAACTGTACTCACGGTGCAGTTAGCAATGTATCTTTATATATGGGATAAATTAATTACACTCTTGAAAGGGTTAGTACTTACATTCCATGTTTCATATATTCGCTATTCATTGACGTAAATACCGCAACTAAGTCTGTTAAGACTTATTTTCAGGAAGTCAGCAGGTTCTAATGGATGTTACATAAACTTCTCCACAAAACACAATACCTTGTACCGCAATTTCGGGTTCCAGAAAGCACGCATAATTTTCTGTGTATCTGGCCGACCAGCAACTGCATTCCGTGCAGTCAAGTCATCCAGCTTAACCATCTTCGTTCTTCCAACAGGAAGAGTGCATTGCTGTCCAATGTTTCGCCGATATCCGCAACAGCATGGCTGTGTCGGAAGTTTCCGCTGTTTGTCTTTCCGCTGACAGTAGTACTGAGATGCAGCTTTGGTGGAATGAAACTGACGGCAGGAAACCGAAGTACTGGGAGCAAAACTTGTTCCAACCCCACTTTTTCCACCATAAATTCCATATGTACCGATTTGGGATAAAACCTGGGACTCCCCACTGAGACGCGGATGATAAGGAACGGCCCATTATCGGACTGGACAACTCTCTGAGCCAAGGCACGGCCCACTGTCGGGTCACACGGCTTCACATTCGACTGGGAAGCAATCTGCGAGAAAAGGTTCTTTTGTTCGGAGTGAGATAGAGGCAGAGCTGGAATACAGCCAGAAAATGTCTGTAAATTTCTTGCACTCTGCCTCCTGTGAGTGCAACAGTGACGCTGCTATTTGTCTAGATGCTCCTAATGTCTTTACGTTTCGCGTCATTCTATCATACATCCAATGGTTTGTGGTCACTCTACACACCACAGCGATTAATTTCCAATTCGGCACTAACTATTTGGCCTTTGTAATGGAGAAGGGCTGCATTTTCTGTAAGGTGGAAAGTGAATATTTATGAATTACTTACAGTAACTACAGTCTTCAATGGGCCTGCTGCAGCTCAGGCCGTTTGTCGCCGACCTCTCACTGCAGAGGTTCGGTCGTGATCCCGGACCAGTCCATGTCAGATTGTCGTGGACACAATGGCACTGGGGCAAGTTCTCTCTCCCAATTCTTCGGTTTCCCTTGTCAGTGTCATTCCACCAATGCTCCACACTCATCTTCATCTACATGCTGCTCTTACCATAATGTCAAAGCGACGAAGCCTGGGAACCTTCACACCAAGAAATGCTCTTACGTAGATCGGAGGAGCTTTTGATATAAAAGTGATTCCACGTTGTGTTTTTCTAGTCTCTAAATGGTTAAAGTCAGTTACATACTCCCTTAAAAACCATCAAAATTGGACGGACTGTTGTGCATAATAAACTTACCGATAGCACCATCTGACGTTATTAGGATACGCCTGTGGGTATCTCGGGGACTGAATCCATCCACTGGCTTGATTCAGAACTTGACAGCTGTGTCTTTGTGGTGGAGAATCTATGGGGCACAGTAGCTGGGGGAACAGCATCCAGAAATACCGCTTCGCTTGTAAGAACCACTGAGCGAAACCCCACAAACCACAGACGCTTTGCCCTAAGGGCCAGAATCCCCCTTCTTGGACCTCGGGCAAAACTGCATTTCTTCTGGCAGGAGGTTTGAACTGTAACATCCCTCTGTGCTCTGAAGTCTGAGTACTTCTGACACCTTCACAAATATCTGCATCTCTGTCTCCATTAGTACAATTTGCTGTACATGACTGGCACCCCCCTTTGGCAACCAAGTCTTGCGGAAAAGAAGTGGCATCGAAACGGCACAAATAAACTGCAGATGCATTTGAGTTGTCAACAGGTGAGCTATCGTTGTAGCAATGTTTTGTATTGTTGTGAGATTTGCCTTTTTCGGCGTCAAATGGCGTCTGTGTTTTGCCACGGAAAACATTGTAGTCTTGGTTTTGGCTTCCTGGTTTGTTGATATTATCACTGATGTAGGTACCTACGTGTTTCCCTTCAGAACAAGAACTGCATTTGTGTACATAATTAAATTTTTCAATATTTTTATCCGAATTATTTATGGTGTGATTGTGGTCACGGTTAGTGGTAATGTCATGTACTTTCTGAATGGTATCGATGTCATATTTATTCTGGACAACCATACCTCTTCCATCACTGGGTTCGGGGTTCAGTTTCCACGTCTTGCTTTTGTCAGTGACTGACGCATTTGTTTCGTCGACAGGCGTGTTATTGTGGCTATACTTTTGCTCGTCCCTGTACATCTGACGTCTGTCATTAACTAACCTATCTACTGTGTCGTTGTCAGCATAGTCAGTTTCTCCCTCGCTGTTCTTCACCTTACTGAAGTACGCTGTACGTTGCAAGTCTCTTTCGTTGCGTGAGTACGGATCAGAGTTGTTATTTTCCTCCAGCGCGATCCCATCAGTCATATTGTAAGCACCAATGCCAACGTTGTTATAATGGAAATTGTTGTAATCTTTTCCAGCCCAGCGGACTGTTACATTATTATCGTCGTGCCAATTTCGCGGTGACCAGCCCGTGCAATCTTCCTGCAATATTTCCAGTAAGAAACCCCCAGAATTCCTAACATTTCCTGCCTGCCTGTAACGTAAAATTTTCCGCCTTTCACTCCCCCCAAAGTCAAACAACGTTACCACTGTAAATCCAACTGTACAATCACAATATCGGCGTCCATCTATTTCTAGAAAACCACCCGAGCAACCACCAAAACCGTCCGCTTGTCCAACCCAAAACAATTTGAAGAGAATCCTCAGTCCACATGCACTCGGACTGTATGGTCGGATGTCATACACGCAGTCTACGTCATTGTTGGCATTGTTAAACGGAAATCCGGGGCTAGCAATGAATAACAGACGCGCACTGTGCACGTGATTACAGCAGAGTGGAGGATGGAATGGTGACGTGTGTGTCGTGGGTTGCAGTGCTGGTGGTGGCGGCTGAGATGGGAACAGTGGGGACGGTGGTTGTGATGGTAACAATGGCGGCCGAGGTTGTGGTTGTGAGGTTTGTAGCTGTGGTTGCGGTGTTAACAATGGAGGCGGCAGATTTTGTGGTAACAGCAGCGGCTGCGTTTGTGGTTGTAAAACTGGTGGCTGACGTTGGAGTGGTAACACTGTTGGCGGTAATTCTGCCACGTCTGGAACATTCAGCGTCCTACACTGTTGCTGCACGACGCCGATCCGAAACCCGCCGTAATTTCCAATGCCGTCCGAATAGAAATCCACATGTAGCTCGCCCAGAAAATCGTAAGTTCTGATTCCGCTGAGAAATCCACAGACAGGTTCTTGATCCCCGATTTCCAGTCTGTCTTTGGTGCAGCCGTCAGATCTGTCGACACTGAAAGTGTCAAACGTGAACTGCGCTTGGCAGAGCGACAGTCCAGGGGCGCCGGTGGTAGCGGCTCGTATGACGTACTGACAGCGAGTGTCGCCAGGGTACGGACCGGGGTATCCTGGGCTCTGGAGGATCACACTTCTACTGCTGAAGTCGCGACTACACCCCCGGTTTACGGCTGGCAGTTGCGGACACGGTACCTGTTCAATAGCGACGTCGAAACCTTTATGCCCAGACACACCTCCGGATCTGAGACAGGGTAAAACAGATTACAAATGATGTGACCACTGATCGAGTACTGTTTAGTGCTGCAGTTAGCGGGTGTGTAGCATACTGCAGCTGTGTAGCATACTACAGTTGTGCAGCATACTACAGTTTTGTAGCATACTGCAGTTGTGTAGCATACTACAGTTGTGCAGCATACTACAGTTGTGTAGCCTACTTCAGTTGTGTAGCCTACTAAATTTATCTACTCTGCGACTCCAAACAGTCGTATTGACTCAACTGCCTCATATCTGTGTCCAGTAAAAGACTCAACGTATTGCTGATTGTTCCTTGTAGCTGTCTAAAAACACAACAACAAAGTCCAAATAATGGCCGTTTCAAGTGCCACAAATGAGCAGAATCTACACTGCTGTATATCAGCACTACAGATAAAATAATTTTATACAACAATTATAGCGTTCAATATACAACTTTGTCTTCCTAGTTGACAACTCGAAGACAGAAGCAGTTTCGCAGATCCCCTGGCAGGTCTCGGAGACCTCTAGGGTTCTGCTGAAATCGCTTGGAGAAGCGAAGTTCTCTAACTGAAACACAACAAATCCTCAAGAAATTCCACGTGTCCTTCTTACCTGAACAGAATCAGCGATCGAGGAGAGCTGAAGCGAAAAGTCCGAGTGCCGCTCAAATTACCACAGATTCTTTCACCAGCGATCACAACATAATCACCAGAGGCACATTCACCTAAGTCAAAAGTCATGAAGTTGGCTTGCAGGAGGCAGATGTTTCTAGACACGGCCTCAACTATGTAGAGACATTCTAGTTGTATCGGATAAGGCTCGGGGAATCCGGGAGACTGTAGTCTGAACTCTGAAGTTGCGTATCTGACCACACACTGGGCAGCAGTCAGCTCTTCCGACGGGAACTGGGTGCACAGGAGACAGATCTATCAAGACGTTTTATTTGAGTGTTTTACAGGGTCGATGGTAGATGAAATTTGAACATACAGCGCGGGTGAATGATAGTGACAGGTGAAAACAGAAGTACTCAGGTAAACCCTGTCCACAATGTCGCTCTGTCCACCATAAATCCCACATGCGTCGCCTTGGAAGAGGACTCGGGTGTCTAAAAGAGAGACCCGCGACTAACTGCCTGCGCCACGGCAAGACCATTCCACCGGAAAATGGCAACCATTTTACATGCATGTTTCAAGGGATTTGTGGTGAACTGAAACAACTTCCAGCGGAGCGAAAGTCAAGTGTACATAATACTTCGAAGAATGGTCGTATTTTGGGTTTTTTCAACACCTAGTGTGCTTTGTTTCGACGTTTCGGAGGAACATACTGTTTCCATTGCCAGGTGAATGCACTGGTGCAAAGGATGCTGAAGAGACTGGGTGTAAGAATATATGTCGGTTGTAGAGAAAGTTGGAGGAATTGGGCCAATCGCAGGCACAGAAGAGTGAACACGGGATGGATATGGGAGTTTGAATTCACGCTTCTTGCCGTGGGTCAGTGCAGACAACTGTAAAAGCAGTGGTGCAATTTACCTGTGCGCAGTGCACTTAGCCTTTTCGTTTTCCGTTTTCAAAAATAAAAAAAAAATGTCCTCAGTAATGTTGTTCCCAGTCCTGCCTTAGCCGAAGGAGCATTACTTTGTTGGACTGTTCCCATGCTTCGCCCGCTTGTCGTTCTGAGAGGTATTAAGCCTAAGATGTACGTGGAGCATTTGTTGAATGAAACTTATGGGGGATAACCAAAGCAGTCGGAGGGAATCCTATCACAGTGTCACTTTGTCCCCCACAAATATTACGTGACCTAATTTGGTACCGAACCAGGTCTCTGCTGTGAGAATATTTCTGTTAATCTGCATAACATGACAGTAAAGAAATCAAATCTTTCGCCGAAAATTCAAAATCATAAATACTGACATCACTGTCAGTACACATTTCTTGTCGGTAGATAATGTAGAACTTTGTACTCAGATGGTGTTGTATACAAAGTGTAGTTTACATTTATACCACGCACAAGGAGGCAATATATTCACCCGAAACACTGATTACAGCGTCCGTTTTTGTTCGGGGACCAAAATAAACTTTATAGTGCAAATTGGCAACAATTGAATATAAGCAGCCTAACGGGGGTAAGTGGCACACAGAACGTATCTGGCACACAGAACGTATCTGCCATACAGAACGTAACTGACACGCAGAATGTAACTGGCATACAGAACGTAACTGGCACACAGAACGTATCTGGCATACAGAACGTAACTGGCATACATAACGTATCAGGCACACAGAACGTAACTGGCATACAGAACGTATCTGGCATACAT
>Ga0123355_10022212_pt1 | contig 10172 bp, 3 predicted proteins | sample TergutEmb28metaG_3_FD_89872 | JGI IMG/M metagenome (GOLD analysis project Ga0123355, IMG submission 89872) | Embiratermes neotenicus P1 segment gut microbial communities from Petit-Saut dam, French Guiana - Emb289 P1 | ecosystem: Host-associated > Arthropoda: Insects > Digestive system > Gut ... | reverse complement strand
GAGAAAAAGGAAAGAGAATTAGATAAAATAGGAGATGAAGGTTTAAAGACAAAAAGAAACATGAAAAAGGAGAAAAAGGAAAGAGAATTAGATAAACTAGGAGATGAAGGTATAAAGACAAAAAGAAACATGAAAAAGGAGAAAAAGGAAAGAGAATTAGATAAACTAGGAGATGAAGGTATAAAGACAGAAAGAAACATGAAAAAGGGAGAAAAATGGAATATATAAAGCAAGACGGGAGAGAGAGAGACGATTAAATGATGGAAAGAATCCATTCCATGGGGCTGGAATTACAGTTTATTGATGTGAATTCTACAGGCTCTGAGCTGTGGGGTAACATACATGTACAGAACACGTTACATATTTCATTCTTACGCTGCTAAAACTTGACACATCCAACCGTCCCTAGTCGTATATAAAAGTGATGCATTTTTAAGTGGCAGGAATTTACGTTTCATAGGCGACTCTTGAGAAATCAATTTGTGACAAGACTTATTCTTGGAATCACAGATCTGTTTGTACAAATACAATTCACCGTGCACTTTTGTGTAGCAGTACGCCCTAGCCTTGTGTTCTGGCGACAGCGGGTCAGAAAATCTTCAGTGACAGGTACCGGCTACCGTGTCTGGGAGCTGTCATCATTTCCTTCAGGTACTCTAAGCCAGTGTTTCTCAACCTTTGTGAGACCGCGACCCGGTAATTTTTTTTTTTTTTCATAAGACGAGGGCCCGATCCCAAAAGATTTACTCGTCAGTACCTTTCCAATTTTTTTTTTAAGTTCATACATTAAACTAACATATGAGTGGAATAAGAAACCAACTAGATGTCACTTAGTATTATATTTAATTCTCCTTATAAGTTGCTCTTTATAAGTTGCTACAGCACTACACCACATGTGAAAAAATACCACTAAGTCGTCAGCTCCTGAAGATGGGCACAAGGTGGCCCGAAACATGTTGAGAAACTTGTAAAGAGCAACTTATAAGAAGAAATAAATATAATACTAAGTGACATCTAGTTGGTTTCTTATTCCACATTGAACTAGATGTACAGTCAACCACACATCAAATTTAACATATGAATATTAATAATTAATTATGGCATAATCATAACGAGTATTAGTACAATTATGTGGACGGTGTGGCATGTTGAAAAATATAAAATTACATTTAAATTAGTTATCAATTTCAAAAGAATCTCTCGTGGCCCGGTATAATTGATGCCAGGGCCCGGTACCGGGCAGCGGCCCGGCGGTTGAGAAACACTGCTCTAAGCGACTACGGCTATCGCACAGACCTAGTGTCAGAATAACAGCCCAGACACTATTTCTCCCACAGTTTTTCATTATTTTCTTCCCTTCCTCCATGGAGATGCTATACACTGCTTTGAATATAATACTATCAATTTATTGCGTGCTATTTGCAAACGTTTATTTACAACAAAATTCTTGAGATATTATAGTCTCGACTAAACAGGTAAAATACGCCGTTAAATAAAAGAATAATCAAAAGATTTTGATACGAATTAGTCCATTCAACCATTCCGTAGTTTGTCTTACGACAGGCCCACAGCTCCTTCCAAAGCAAGTTCTCCCCAGAGCGCGATCCCGTGCTTCCTCTTTCAATTTCAAGTATCCTCTCGTATCTTTAAGGCCCACCAGTAGCTGTTTACGTCTTCTCCCATGCCTTCTTCTCACTTGTATCTTTTATTCAATATTTACTTCAATAACGTGTTTTAGAAGGCAGTTCATACGCATGAAGTGATCAATACAGATAGCCTTCCTTCTATTTTATGTAGGATATTCCTTTCTTACTTGAATCTGTGTACTTGATACTTCTCTTCTCACACGATCGGTCCAACTGATCTTCTCCATCCTTCCAGCACCACATTTCAAACTTTCCAGGTGTTTCTGATCTACTTTCCCAAGTGTCCGTGTTTCAGCACCACACAAAGCTATGCTCCAAATGTGGCACACTGTTTCTATATTATTTAAATGTAAGTCCTATTTGCTTGTGAAAGAGAGTCTTCCTGTTGAATGCTGCTTTCGCCATGGCAATCCTGGATTTAATTTCACGTGTTTTTGAGATGAAATTAATATTAAATCACGAAATAAAGAAGTTTTAATTATTTTTTGATGTTTTGCTGACCGTGCATCTCAGTATATTTATCTTAGTAATTAAATAACTTGATGCACAATATTTTGTTTTACAATAAGTTCATTTCATGCCTCTACATGTTTCGAGCACATGTGCTCGAAACATGTAGAGGCATGAAATAAACTTATTGTAAAACAAAATATTGTGCATCAAGTTGGTTAATTATTAAGATAAAAAAAGTTATAATTATGTTGAAGCATATCCACACGGTAAAAAAATGCCACCATTGAACTTAACCATCTGCATTTCCCATATCCGTGACTTATCTTCTAAAGATAATTCTTTTATTTTCCTTCTATTGATGTTTGCATTTCACCCTTTGACCCCTAACGATCCCTATAGTGGTCGTACCGCAACGCTAACCTCTAAACATTGCATTTTATATATTTATTCAACAAATACAGGTACTGAATATTTTAAACATAGTATATACTGTCCTTTTTTTTTCTTCAAAATGCAGTTTGTTTCATAATTCTACCTTATTTGGTTCCTGTTTTATTTACATTTTACATACAGAATGTGCTAAAATTTAAAAAAATAATTCCGACGCCAAAAGGTTAAGAAGTTTTCGAAGTTTTTAATGCAAGAGCATACATTTTGTTCCCAACTATAAAAGTGGGATGCATTTTCATATTCCAAACACCTTCCAATATTTCAGAAACAAGATGTTTGTTCCTTTATATATCTCCATGTTTTAATATCCAGTAAGAGTAGATAAACATCAGCCATTTCAGACAGGAATGTATCGCAGCGTTGTAAAGTTAATTGCACTAGTGGCGTCAAATGGCACATAAAGCACACAATATTTTCCTTGTACTTTGTTAGCTATACGGCAACACTGCAATTCCACCACATTAAATTTGTAGCTGATACCTCAATGTACTGTACGTTATACCGTACGCCATGTAAAATTTATCGTAGTGTATTCTTAACATGTCAGGACGAGTACTATAGTGCGTTTGTTGAAACGAAAGTGCTTGAGGAGCGCTTTAAACGCGGATGGCATACAATTCTCTCGCTCCTTTTCACCTAACCACAACAAAAGTGTGAGTAGAGCTTCAGATAATATCGGTAAGTGGGCGAAATACCGTGGAATTATTATATTGTAGAGACGTTATTAGTAAATCGTGTTATTTTGTATCTTACGCGCATACTTTCATAGAATCTTGCGCAAAGCTAACGGCGTTGCAAGGCTGATGGGAAAATTATGCTGTCTTTCTCCTGCTTTACTGAACTGCCAAGTCGCACGCTAAATCACATTAACCTTTAGGCACCATGCATCCTATATATAGGACAGGCGTACTGCTAGTCCCCAGAGTACACTTTTTATATGTTTAGTCAACAAAAATATTTAATTATTTTTTTTAGGCTTTCTCTCACCATCTTTGTTTATTCCTCCACAAAACGTAGTGTATTTCCTAATATTATCCTTCTTGGTTTATAAAATATTCACATTTTACATAAATAGTGTGCAAAACTGTAAATGTCCAGCTCAAGGGCCAAAGGGTTAAATGACTATATTACAGAACACTTTTCGATGAATTCGATTCAGCCCGAAAGAATAGGGCAATGAGACTACACGGAATTTGAGTGGGGGGGGGGGGGGGGTTGTGAATATGATCCCTGAGTAAAATGTGCCTTTACTTACTTACTTACTTACTTACTTACTCCATGGTGCAGAATCTTTCTTGAGAATCTAACTGGTTTGCAGCTAGTCAAGAAATTCCCCGCATTTCACGGAACCCGAAGGTTCATTACCGCACTCACAAGCCTCCGCCACCCATTCCTACCCTGGGCCAGCCCAATCCAGTCAATATACCCACATCCCACCTCCTGGAGATCCATCCTAATATTATCCACCGATCTACGCCTAGGTCTCCCCAGTGGTCTCCTTCGCTCCGATTTCTCCACCAAGACCCTATACACCCCCTCTTCTCACCCATACGAGCCACATGCCTAGCCCATCCCATTCTTCTCGATTTTATCACCCGCACAATATTGGGTGAGGAATACAGATCATTTAGCTCCTCGTTATGCAATCTCATCCATTCCCCCGTTACCTCGTCCCTCCTAGGTCCAAATATTCTCCTCAACACCGTATTCTCAAACACCCTCAGCTTTGTTTCCTCCGTCAATGTGTCTTTACTCTACTTTATTTGGTGGTTCGCGGGAACATGTAACATGAAAAGTATGGGCGAAGAAATATTCAAATTTAAGACAGTCTGATGTGAACAAGATTTTGTAGTACGTATAGGGATGTCTTTGCGGTCAATGTCATTTGCGAACAACGACTAGTTCATTCTAAAAGTGTCAAAGCAATTATACGACCACCTGCCCCTTTTAATTTCACACATGGCTAGGGCTTTAGAAGCATTGAAATGGAAGCATTCTGGAATCGAATTACTGCAGAAAGGGGTGTAGGGTACAGAAAGACGGACTGGAGTACTTTTGCATGCCACAACACACGTCCGAACTGTCGGCGAAGAGGACGGACACACATGAAGTACCGTCACAAACATTTGCATGCGAAGTCATACATCTTCTGTTTTATGAATGACACAGGATAGCTGCATCTAGCAGCACATCGTGTGAGGTTTGGCAATTGAGATGACAGACATGTCACTGGGTGGAGACGAATTGAAATGTTGAGGTGCGCACGAATATATGCTGAGGTATTCGAATATAGTACATAACAGATTGATTTTATTATTCAGTATCTTTGATTAATGAATTCAAAATGGACTTAACTTCACTGATTACTCTCATCTGTCAACGCATCAGGCTAATCAAAGATTGTTTACGATTTTGCATACCGCATCTATCATGAGGTTAATTTGCTAACAGATGCGGTACTGAATATTCCGCGACAGGCTGGCCAAACTTCAGTGTTCATGAGGTTATTTCGAGCAAAAAAAGTGGTAGAAATCGTAGGTCGATTCTTGTAAAACATTGTTGAGATAAGCGATAAATGTACTTAAGCAGTGAATACAGAATCGGTGGCCAATCAATCTTTATCGGTATTATGTGAAACGTATACAAATAAATAGGATATTCGAAATGACTATTTCGTGAATGCATGCTTGTTTCCAGGCGTCGCTCCACTGAGCTTTCTCAGTGAATGTATTCCAGATCGTTTCTTATACCGTCAGTGGCTTGAGTGTACGCAGTCTAGCTGCTATTGCAGTGTTCCTGACTGACCATCACGTTACGCTGTAGACTTTAAGCAGCTCCAGTGGACGATATCCAGAGGGTTAAGTCCGGTGACACAGCTGGCCATGTTACCGGTCCAATTATTTCTACCCAATATGCAGGACAGTTTTATTTCAAGTATTTCGTAATATTTCGACCAAAGCAGAAAGGCGCTCCGTCACGCTACGCTCACTTAACGTCGTGTTCCCTGCTGTAGGCGCAGGCCTTCAAAATAGAGTGGTCGTTGATTTTGTACAAAATTCCTGAAATAAGCGGCAGGTTATATTCCCTTTATAAAATGTGGTCCGAGTCGGTACCTTCCCACTATTTCACATCATATTTTTATCCATAGACTATTGTAATAAGTGTTTTTTTTACTTTTTAAAATGAATTTTACTGCGTTGAAATGTGACAAAATCTTGTCAAATTTCTGACAGATTTACTATACGTAAATTGAGAATCTTCCTTTCACAAATTAGCGAGTTGGATTGTGACCGTGATTAAGCCATTCGTAAAATTGTGGACGCTGAATTAATCTCCTGCCGAAATATCACACGCTGCTGATGTTGCCTCAGACGGAATGAGCTGTATAATGCTGGCAAAGGCACAAAAAGCCATAACTTCATCAAAATGTAATTTACATCCATTGTACTTCGCAAAATATGGATTACGGATTAAGAAAAGGAATGGAAATAAATATGATAGAATTTAAAATACACAGCTCTACAGGTAAAATCATAACAGAAATGTAGCTAATAAATCGTTAAAAATATGGTATAGTTCAAATATTTAGATATAGCTGTAAAACGTCATATTTATGAAAAATGGTAAACTCATAAGATTATGAATCCAGCTGCTTTTAGGGAAGGCGCAAGTTTCAAAACTTTACAGGGTTTTAAATCGGAGATAAGTTAAAAAGCGATCCCGTTACAGGCCCGATGTGGCCCAGAGGGTGGGTAGAGGTATAGCTCTACACTTCCACGACCGCGGCACTAAGAGGGGGTGAGTGGTCAGCAGCACGCCCCGGCCGCATTTTACCACCAGGGAAAGACACGGTACCAAGGTCGAAGGATCGATCCCAGCTGGTGTCATTGGAATTTTTCATTGACATAAAATCCTTCCGATCGCACTATGGCCCTGGGTTCGACTCAGCCTCTAACATAAATGAGTACCAGGAGCATCTCCTGGGGGTAAAGGGGGCCGATGCGTAAGGCTGACAACCTTACCACCATCCTGTGTCGTTGTCATGAAATCCGGGAACGTTAACTTCCTGGAAACATCTGGGCTAATCCAGGCCTGTAACGGGACTGCTTTACCCATTTTACAGGGGGCTGGGTGGGCCCCTGGGCCCGTCTGGACGAGCGGAAAATTTCGTCCCCACCGGGATTCGATCCCGAACCTCCAGCCCGTAGTCAGTCGCTATACCGACTAAGCTACCGGGCCCGGGGATTAGTGAAAAACGAAAAAAATTAAACTACGTATTCTGAATAAAAATTACTCCTTCAATGCAAGGTTAAAAGTTATGTACTTGTTTTGCCTACTGCTGGTGACAGTGTAGTCCGTTTAGAGACCAGCTGTGGGTGGAGAATCGGGTTTCAAATCCCGGCACACGCAACTGGTTTTCTCTTACGCAAAACAGTTAAGACCGGCTCTGAAGCCCAACTAGCCTCCGATGAAATGGGAACCGTGTTGTTGTTCGGGGCTAAAGTGGCTGGATCATCACTTTGAACCCTCACCTCTAACAAGAGCCGTGGTTAAGAAGAATGAGCGGAGTTGCTTCTTAGCTTGGACAGGAACGCGTTTACTTTTTTACTTCTACTGCTGGTATTTCAAGAAAGACTGAATTATGTTGTGGCGCGGGGGGAAGGGGGGAAGACTGTGTTGACGTTTCTGGGGAGTCGTTTTACGTCAAGATTCTCCGCACTCTTCCAGTATAAAATCATATTACTGGCTGACGTCGCCATGTATACAACAGGACTTAAAAGGAAACGATACGGCATATATTCTGTAAATAAATTTTTATCACGTTATTCATGTAGTATTCCATTCTCTTCGGGTCCAGAAGGTCCCGGTTTCAGATCACATGACTGACAGTCGTGAAAGACGTGTCTTCGTGGTGTTTCTCAGTCTCTCCAGAAGAATAGCAGGGCAGTTCGTTTCACATTTTCACTGATTAGCTTAGCATTCGAAGCTGTATAATTTTAAATACTGACAGCTTTGTTAAACAAAGCAAGGAAAAATATACATAAAGAAGTCAGTAAACAAATTTCTGTTGTCAACGCGATTTTCAAAACATTATACGACAAATATTTATATTACAAAAATTCTTTAGGGAATCAAAGGACTAGGGCCAATAATTGGTCTTTTGAAACCACATTTCGGACAACTGGTCGCATTTATGAACCTAATGTTTAAACTCAGGCTTGAATGAGACGTCCCACCCGGATCACTTTCTATCACATCTATCGGGGCTGTTACTGTTCACTGAAGACACGAGGAAAATGAAGAAAACCACAGAATAAACGGTAAAAATATTGACCATTTATTCTGTGATTGCCCTAATGGGATTTGACGTCTTTCACGCAAATCCCATTAGCTCAAGCTGGGATGAGGCAGAAAAATGAGTTACATAGAAGTCATAACTCGAATAAAATAAGCCGGAAAATTGATGATATATTTAGATTTATTCAGAATCTTGTTAATTTATTTCGATCCATATAAAATTAAATGATGTATAAGGAGAAGCATCCACATTAAACGTCGTTAAAAGAAAGGTTCGGATATGTAATGTGTAGTGAAGACAGCAGAAGAATTATCGACATTTCATCATTATTTGCAAGTAAAAAAACCAGAAGCCATAATGAAGCTTCCAGGAGATACGATACCTTCTCATTCCTTCATCAAAAGAGAAGGAAATATGAGTTGGGGTTGTAGTAGTAGGTAGGTAGGTAGGTAGGTGGGTAGGTAGGTAAGATATGCACTCTTCTGGGATATTAGGGAGCGTGTAGTGGTAATTCCTATAAGCTGATTAATATCCCAGAAGGTCGCTAAGCGGTGGAAGCCTGAAATCACATGTTGGTAGGTAGGTAGGTACGCACGTACGTAGGTAGATAGGTAGGTTGGGGAAGTGAAATTTGAAGTATGAAATAATGTATAGACATATGACGTCACGCGAGTGGTGAGATTATGGAAATGTAGAATATAATAGGGTTGCAGCTGACTGGATCGTCTACAGCCAAGACTGTATTAATAACAGTAATGGTATATCCGACAGCACTTCCACCTTTTGTCCTGCGCTCTTTTCATTTTGATACGAATACATTAGTGACGCGGACCCGCGCTTCCTCCTGTTCGATACAGTCTAACTCCATGAAACTGCACGTGGTGAGAAACAGCTGTCCAGTTCCCTTGCTCTTCCTATCAACGATTGAAACAATGTTTCAGGTTTAACAGAAGGTCCTGATTTCCATTTCTTTCTGATAGAAGATTTTAAAAATTTTATTTCGAAAAATATTATATTATATTATTATCGCATATTACTCAAAAGTAAAAATTTTACATATATTTAACTACAATTGTATTTTCGTATCATCGCCCTGAAGACGGCCAGACTACTGGCCGAAACATGTTGATGAAAATATTATGAATAAACATACATCATAAAATAAAAGTGTCTTTGTTGGTTGTTTAGACATGTTACAAATGAGAGAAGTAATATGATATGATGGCAAATAGTGTCGGTGTCCAGACGGCGCATTATGTGTACTCGAAGATGTATTTCACATGATTAACTATTGAATATTTTACCCTAGATATCCCTTTGTGTTTGTACATACTACAAGGTAATTACGTTGCAGTATGCACAAACACAACGAAGGTAATTATAATTACGTTGTAATATATACAAACACAAAGAGATGTCCAGGATGAAAGCTGTAACCGCTAATGTTGTTACATTTTGACTGGCATATTTCTGTACCATTTTGTGTCAATGACCAGGGGGTGCTCACTTGTATCAGGTGCAAGATGAAGTTAACGTGTTCGTTGTCCTTATAATAATTTTAGACAAAGAAATTCGCCGTTAAATAAAGCAGAAATTACAAGTTAACTCCAACCTGAGCATAAGTAAGTATGAAAAGAAGAATGAAGATATTGGGGTCGTGATATAAATTGGATTGAACTGACAGAGGATTGTGCTCAATATTGGGCTTGTTGGATAAATGTTACAAAGTTCAAAACTTTATAAAGACGGAATACTTCTCCACCAGTTATATAAAAATCAAAAGCTGAAGAACTAAAATCACATGCAAATGACATTTTGGAAATTATTCACGGTTTGACGTAGGTCAATAAGAAGATGTATGAAATTTTTATATATAACCACTAATCAATGCACCGATTTTTATTCTCCCCCCCGCTGCAAGGATGCACTGCTCCACCACAGATGGAACTTATTTATGGATTATTTAACGACACCGCCAGTACCTCAGACTATAAAGCGCTGAATTTTCACTAATAATTTCAAAGCATTTTGTAGAGCCCTAACGTGTTGCTACCTAAATTTTCAGTCACTGAGGAGGGCCCGCCATCTTTGTGATACTCATATTTCATCTTTATCGTTGCACCGTGCATTTCGTAGAGTCGCTTTAATTATACCAACCAAAGCACTTACATAAAATTTCACATTAAAACACTTAAAATCGTTCCAACATGTTTCGATCCTAAGATCATCTTCAGGTACTACGTAGCTACACATTTCCTTGCTAAAGTCACATATTAAAAACACTCACTAATTAATTCTCTTATATTAACAGGGTGCTGTGGCAG
>Ga0123355_10022211_pt1 | contig 10172 bp, 4 predicted proteins | sample TergutEmb28metaG_3_FD_89872 | JGI IMG/M metagenome (GOLD analysis project Ga0123355, IMG submission 89872) | Embiratermes neotenicus P1 segment gut microbial communities from Petit-Saut dam, French Guiana - Emb289 P1 | ecosystem: Host-associated > Arthropoda: Insects > Digestive system > Gut ... | reverse complement strand
ATTGAACTAGAAGGGATATGTGGAATAAGAAACCAACTAGATGTCACTTAATATTATATTTATTTCTCCTTATAAGTTGCTCAACATGTTTCGGGCCACCTTGTGCCCATCTTCAGGAACTGACGACGAAACATGTTGAGCAACTTATAAAGAGCAACTTATAAGAAGAAATAAATATAATACTAAGTGACATCTAGTTGGTTTCTTATTCCACATTGAACGATGCACGGTCAACCACACATCAAATTTATAGAAGGGATATGTTAAGCGTTTGTGGCCTAATTTTCAGGTACTGTCCCTGAATTTACCCGGAGGTACTAAGGAAACCTACATATAATATCTGGGCCAAAAATTTGAACCAACGACCTTCTCAATATGAAGATGGGAATTTAGCCGCTCGACCGCGACATTTGGCACGTGTTTGTACAATAAATCATAATCGTGACAAACTGTGTTACTGTCGTCACGTCGTCGTCGTCATCATCATCATCATCATCATCATGTCATCAGTACTGCGTTATACGGGAACGGTATGCGCTGATACTAATACTAATGCCAACACTAAATACGACATATAGATATGCTAGTATTTGTGACTGATACAGTATGTTCAGATGTTAAGAAAATACTTCTGTGAGATAATGTCAGCTGCCGAAAAAAAGCGAGGTGGCCGTAGAATCTGCAGGCAGGTGCTGACAGGCATAAAATACTTGCACGCCTGAAAGAAGCAGGCACGTCACAGTAGCAGTAAAAGAAATGTATCACACTTCGTTTCCTACGATGCATTGCGGCCGCTCGATTTATTTTGTCACGTGAGTATGAGTCCGAAATATCAAAGTTTTTTTTTTTAGTTTGTCTCTTGGCTGTAGTTCAAAATAGGCTACAACATTTTACTCGCCATTAACGATTACTATTACAATGACGTACACTGTCTGCACTTTGTATGCACCAAATTCGCACAAATTCGCCACTACAAGTTACACAGTAAGCGACCTGTTGACATTGTTCAAATAGGTTATATTTTTTTTTCACCTGTCATATCAGCTGCTTTATGTTTGGAATGCACATTGAATGTGTTTGAAGTAACCGTCTATATTTGCTTAGGAATTAGTATTGTACATCTGCCTTGATACATTTCATCTTTCTTATCCGTGTTGTATTCCGAAGTCAGTTCGGTCTAAATCTAATGTATCTCGGTTCGGTTTAATTTGTTTCAGTTTAGTTTTGTTCCGGTCATGTTACTTCATGTTCGGAATGATACAATCAGAAATTTTCTGTTCCTGACTTCTTTACTTTGTTTTCTGATCCCATAAATCATAATGTCCAAAGGCTGTAGTGTTCTTAATGCTTACACGATTCTCTGACACACTTTTCTTACTTTATCAAATTTGTACAAGCCCCACGTCATCAAGGTGTGCTGCTAAGCCACAAAAGTAGCGTGTCACATCAGTTGTGTTTTATGTAACTCTCCATTGCATCACCTGGATCTCCGTTATCAGAAGCTGTCACGGTGTTTGCCTTGGGAATTAAAGTTGTCTCTGTTAACGCAGTTCATCTCAGATAATGAATACAGTTAATTCCAGATATTTTGTGGGTTGTAGCGTGTCGTTGATTCCGACGTTTCGGAGGGATGTGATGCCTCCATGTTCATAGTTTAAGGTTTAGTTTCAATTAAATATGATATCAAAACCAGTTAATACACATAGGTGCATGAAAGGATATTATACACACCGTATACCTCCTATGGGTTTCGGCCACCCATACGGCCATCTTAAGGGAGATGCATTACAAAGGATAGATACATCGAAACATTACAAACGTTTTTGAATCATTACACAGATATTAAAAAAAAAAATTTTAAAAATAATACGTTGTATTATTTTTAGAATTTTAAATAAATAATACGTGGCATTATTTTTTTAAAACTTTAATATTTTATGCCCGTGTGTTGGTTCGAAATGTCTGTAATATTTCGATGTATGTATCCTTTGTAATGCGCCTCTCTGAAGATGGCAACATGATTGGCCGAAACATGTAGGAGGTATACGGTGTATGTAATATACTCTGCACGATCACCCTTTGTAACTTTGTTGTCCCGACGTGCTCAGTCTAGTAGGTGATCCTCTTACGCGAAACGGGTGTGGTTCACCGAATCACATATAGATAGATTGGAGTGTATATATACTTGTCTAACACAACTGTAGTTGTGTTAGACATGTATACACACTGCTATCTATTTATTGTAAACACAACGGGGATGACAAACCTTATGAATCACATATAGTTTTAATGATTTTTTTAATTGTTTTATTTACTCAATTTATTGTTGATAAAATAAAAAAAGTCGTGCTGTATCAAGTGAAACAACTAAACCATATTTTATCAAAACAACACAGTCACTTCTCTGTACTCCCACCTACATCACACTCGTACGCGACTGACTTCCTTATTGGACTGCTAGCGTCCGTTATCAGCTCCTAACGTTTTCTCACTTAAATCTCTCTCCTCCTACCTATCGCCAACGGTCCCGAATGTAAGCTGACACATTAACTTACAACGCATGCCATGAACCTTCCGTAACTGACGCCAGCAATCCTAAAAAACAACTATACTAAAAATGATCGGCTACAATACTTTCATATTCTTATGTGCATTTGTTGTTTTGATATCATGTCTAATTGCTGAATGCACGGTTATGGATAATTTAAAATTGTTTAGGATCAAATTTGTATTTTCGGTTTTCACAACCCAGAAGAGAAAAACATGGACATTCGTGGCATAGAAAACTCTAAAAATTATATCCAGAGGTCTTATTCTCGAGATCAGTGCACAGTACGAAGAGAGATGGACCGTACGGACACCGCCGGGCGAAATAGTGTAGTTCTAATCTCTGCTGACTTACTGGCTACCCTGACAGTTTTTCATTGTTTCTATGCATTTCTTGAGGCGGATGTCGACTCTATTTGTGATGATCACCTTCCTATGTCATTCTGCTCATTATCATCATTGCATTTGAAACAACGTTGTTGCATATTAGGGGTGGCCAGCTAGACTAGACGGCGTTGGGACCCGGAGTTCAGGAGCCAGTTCGACAAGATCCATTTCATGATTCATAAAGTCAAACGTACGGTAGCAACACTACTTAGTGACTGGGAGACTGTAACCACTGCTTTTGCTAGCGATACAAAGAAATTCTGCATGTTGGGGAAACCACTAGTTGCGCTAGTGGTGTGTTCTGTTTTGTTCTTTATGAGAAATTTTATCTTTTACATGCAGCATTTTCGAGCCGGTTCTTGGACATCAATTTTATATGTGCACAAACACGCCGGGTGTTTATGAAAGACGTTATCGCTTTTGGAATGTTATTACTAAACTGTAGACTACAGAGTTTTCGGATCACTGAATATGTGTTCCTCTGACAGACAGTTCTGAGTCGACACTTTAATATCCCGGGAAATATTTGCTTGGTTCCTGTGACTCAATACACCGAGCGACAGTTCAAACTAAGAATTTGATACTGCGCCAGGTAGCATTTCTCATGGCTCTAAATTAGTTTGAGACAATACATCGGCGGAGTCCTCTGAAAGAAACAGGTGTTTGCGTTGAGAAAAATCGTTACGTGTTTCTAAATAGAACAGACCTACAGGCCCACAATATAAATGTGCCTTGACATAGCCATCGCGTGTTAGAAATCATGTGGAAGGCAGATGGTAGGTGCGTGATGTACTGTCGCACAACTACAAATTTTAGCTGGTCGAAGTTTATGCGAGATAGTTAACTTGTGTTAATTATGTGAAGGCACGAAGAGAGTTTCATTTTTGTATGTACCGCACCCTTCAAGTAGGCAACTGTAAGCTCAAGATGGTATGAAGTGGTGGAATTTTTCCCGAGCCTTTGATCATGCCCGGTAATCTTACATTTGAATACACTGACTGTAATTTAATAGTCACGTCGCTTCAAGTAGGCTACGTCGTGTAGCATGAAGATAAGTGTAACTGAAGCCAGCATTACTCTTCGAAGACTACATCTCAGAATGTTTTATTTCCCACAGGACAATTATCATCCGTCTTAGTGTTTTCAATATGCACTTTTTTATTTCATATTCACTGCATTACTATGTACTGCAAGTACATAAGTTTCTTCTTCTTTCCTAAGGCCTGTTACTAATAGAACCCAAACCCTTACGTAGGTCGTAGTATCCCATGTTACGTAAGTCACCATATTGAAACGTACCTTCGTTTAAGCTAGTCCAGCAATTTCTCACTTTGAATGATATGGACCTCTAAAGTCCATTACCGAGTTCAAAGAAGAGTCCATTTTGGACCTCATAATGAGCCACTTAAAACCAGTCAGCAGCCTCATACTGTAGCTTTTTAAGATCTGCTTTAATATTATCCTCCATTTTACCGGTTATGAAGCTCTTCATTGCGGTATGCGGTTACACAATCCTTGTTACCTTCTCATCAGTGTAGAGTAATGTTTCAGTGATAATAATCCTTACGAGGGCTACTGGCCCTTATTTTATCCGACAAACATATTTTGTCATTTCTCACCGCTGTTCCACCGTACGTAAAGGCGATCGGGTGAGTGGGCTACACTAATACTATAAGGGAGCCGCCTGGAAGTGTAAAACGATATTTGTTAGGTAAAATAATGACCCTGTAGTATGTCTACCAGCCTGATTGTGTTGGCGGGAAAGCGTAAGCTTGTGCATCGGCAGATTTGCGAAATAACGCGTTTGTGTCTGAGCTGCCCTTTGAATGTCAGAACTGAACTGTATTAAATCTGTCAACTGCAATTATATTGTCTACATAACACAAGGGAATTTCAGTTGACTTTTAAACATCAATTGCACAGAGCCTTCTTTGTGTAATTTTCATGAAAGTGACGCTGTGATGCAGTTGGTTGAGGCACTTGGCCACAAACCGGAAGGTCGCGGTTTCGATTTCCGATAGGGTGATTGGGATTTTTCATTGACGTAATCCTTCTGACCGCGTTATGGGTTTGTGGTCGACTTAGCCTCTGACAGAAATCAGTACCAGGGATATATCTTCTGGGGGTAAAGGCGGCCGGTGCCTAGGGCTGACAAACATGCCACCTTCATGTGCCCATTGTCTAAAAATTCTGGCAGCGTCAATTTCCTGGAGCCCTAAGGGCCTGTCCACGCCTCTGCAGGGATAGCTTTGGCTTCGTTACTGTAGAATCAAATTAAGTATATGGATAAATACGCTCCAGTTAATTAAACAAGTGACAAATTTCATACCAGGTGAATATGTGTCAGGAGTATTTTCACTTCTCCATGAATCTCTTACAAATTTCTTAAAACACTTACGTGCTTGTCTGAACAATATCCAAGCTGTGGTGGGGCGATTGAAAACTGGCTCTGTCCATGTCAACATTTGATCAAAGTGAAGTCTAATTCTGTCATTTCAAAGCAGCCTTCCTGATCTTCTGGCAGGAAGGTTTGGACAGTGTCATACTGTTCGTTTTTGAGCGATGTACAGCCCGTCATTGTGTTCGTGTAATGGTCCTGATCCGTTTTGGCGATCAGCTGACGTGCTTGGCATGTGTCGGTTGCTAAGGGTGGGCACCTCATAAATATGTCTAATCCTCACAGTTTGGCATGACGGCGTGAGAGGAGAGTTGAAGTGTCCTGTCCAGAAATCGTGCGAACCAAGGCACTTGCATAATACGCATGAGGCATATTTCTGCACCTGAATAATGTGCCTTGAAGTCAGAGATAACATTTTACACCAAAACCTTTTTGCATAGCAAGTACTTTAAATTGTGTAAACACAGCGTTCTGGGTAATGTGTAAAAAGACAAATATACGTTGAATTTATTACCCTCTCGAGGACAGGCGGAAGACGTTAGCGTAGATGATATGTATCGCTACTGAATTGGGTCTTGGACAAGTACGGTGTGTAGGTGGAAACTGGGTTGAAGTTTACCGCGTTATGGTCCGGTGCTAGTATATTCTAAAACGGCATTAAACTGCAGAATTTCGTCTTAAAGGCAGGCACTTTATTAACACACTGTCGGCTGCGTTGCTGAGATATGGAAAGTGACGCAAGGAGTTGGTTTCTGACTCTAGTGCGCATACACAGTGACGCAGCGTTACGTTGTACACACCCACACACACACACACCCACCTACCCACACACACACCCACAGGGACACAATGTGACGTTACGCACACAGTGCCACGTGACGTTGCCACAATGATACAATGTTACATAGCACACAGTGACGCAGTGTGATGTGCGCACACAGTGACACAATGTGACTACGCACACAGTGCCACGTGACGTTGCGCATAGTGACACAATGTTACATTGCGCACAGTGACACATTGTGACGTTGCGTTCACAGTGACAGTGTGACGCTGCGCACACAGTGACACAATATGACGTTACGCAGTGACACGTGACGTTGCGCACACAGTGACACAATGTCACGTTGCGCGCACAGTGACAAATGTGACGTTGCAGTGACAAACTGACGCGCACACAGTGACACAATGTGACGTTACGCTCACAGTTACACAAAGTGACGTTGAGCACACAGCGGCACAATAATGCGTTGCGCCACACTGACACATAGTGAAATTGCGCACACTGACACGGTGTTACATTGCACACAGATACACAATGTGACATTGCGCACACTTGACACATTGTGACATTGCGCACACTGGCACATTGTGACATTGCGCACACTGACACAATGTGACATTGCGCGCACTGACACAATGTGACATATTGCGCGCACTGACACATTGTGATATTGCGCACACTGACACATTGCTACATTGCGCACACTGACACATTGCTACATTGCACACAGAGACGCAATATGACATTGCGCACACTGACACACTGTTACATTGCACACAGAGACACAGTCTGACGTTCCGCACACCAAATGACACAACGTGACGCTGCATCGGATGGTGACAAAACAATGATATTGCTCACACAAAGAGGCCACCATACGGACGATATAAATGCTTTCCTTGCTGTAAACTAACATAGGGCTATATAAAATTACGGTGTTCTCTACGTGCGTGCGTGTGCGCGTGTGTGTGTCCTGTTACAACTTACTGATGCTCACGAAATTTGGTGTGAGCTGTGTGTTTCTGTGGGCCAGATGTATCTCATGCTCTTCATTTAACTGCATACACTACCAGCAGATTGGCGGGAGGACGGACGAATTGCATTAGTCACACCTTTGTGGTGCTAAAACATTTATGGTAATGGACCGTCAATATGCCGTTCTTATTATCCGTAAGTTTTTCTTTGGTTGATTGTCAAGTTACAGCATCGTAGAACTGCCAGTGTGTTCTTCACGACTGCGTATAATACAGTATTAAGTGAATTACATTATGGGAAATAATTTCGACCTTAACTCAAACATCATGTCCAGGTCCTAGATTATCGAGTATTTACAGTTCATTGGTTTTTAAGTTTAAATGAGTAAAATGAGTGTTTTCTGCCATTGTTATTTTGTTTTGTGGCGTAATTCTCAATGCTCGTACGTTTTTGACACTGTTTTGAGGAATAAAAAAAAACATTTCTTTGTGATGCAGAAACACGTTCTTAACTTAGCTCTTTACCGGATGTTTGTAAACAAATTTTACGGAACTTGCGACTAGTGACAGTCCTTCAAAATACAAAACATGTGTTGAATGCTATATTAGAACCCTGTCGAGAGGGAAAGCGCAAGGTGTGGCTCGAAAGAGGTACTCATCATTTCTTTTTTGTTCTGTCTGCTGAATAACGCGAGCGACGGTTTTGTATAGACGAGTCATTGACAGTTTGCCAAGAAAGTAGTAATGCGGCCAAAGATGGCAGCGCAAGAGGTCTCAGTAACTTGTATTAGACTGCTTCTCTCCGTATTGCAATATTTCATCAAACGATCTCCCCTTTAAAGGAAGGCAATTATGATTTCATGCCTTGTGTACTAAAACTATATGACGAGGAATGACACGAATTACACAGGTAGATACTCCACTAATTGTAATGTTATAATGTTTTGGAATTTCATTTTTAATGTCGTTCTGTTGTGCATGAATGAATGTTTTGTGTGGATACATTTAGAGCTTCAGGAAAAATATGAAGGAATGTTTCGTGCAGATACTTTTAGAGTTTCAGGAAAAATATGAATGAATGCTTCGTGTGGATGCTTTCAGAGTTTCAGGAAAAATGTACGAACCCGGCAGTGCAGTTCTCAGGCGCATCAACATTAGGTTTTATGTACTGAAACCCATTGCTTGTATGTCACGCTGTGTGCCGTAGCTTGCTTAAATGCAGATTGTGGTTGTCTGTTATTTAGACGCGCTCGCAGAATTGCGAACAGCGACCGTAAGCCTCGTCATGTCTGTCCGTCCGTTCGTCCGCATGGAACAACTCGGCTCTCACGGAACGTATTTTCGTGAAATTTGATATTCGAGTATTTTTCGAAAATATGTAGAAAAATTCCAGTTTCGTTAAAATCTGACAAGAATAACGAGCACTTTGCATGAAGACCAATATACCTTTTAATCATATCTCGCTCAGTTCTTCTTAGAATGAGAATGTTTCAGACAAAAGTTGTGGAGAAAATCAAAACCCACATTTTATTAATTAACAGTTTTATCTTAAATCGTGCCGTTTATGAAATAGTGTGGAAAAATATTGTAGAACCGGGCAGGCCACAGATGACAATATGACGCGTATGCATTTCATGTTTGATAACTTAGGCTACAAGCTCAGTCGGTATAGCGACTGACTACGGGCTGGACGGTCCGGGATCGAATCCCGGTGGGGACGAGATTTTCCGCCCGTTCAGACCGGCCCTGGGGCTCACCCAGCCTCCTGTAAAATGGGTACCGGGTCTTTCCCGGGGGTAAAATGCGGCCGGGGCGTGCTGCTGCCCACTCACCCCCTTCTAGTGCCGTGGTCATGGAAGAGTAGAGCTATACCTCTACCCATCTTCTGGGCCACACCGGGCCTGTAACGGGATCACCTTACCTTTTAACTTAGGCTACAAACACACAATCAGAATATGTAATACTTATTGCTTTTTCACTGCAACGATGGTTGCACGAACGTGTTTGAAATTCATGACCCAGCACTCTGTGCATGCTTCTTCACGTAACATGGCGGCTAGACAGTGCTACATACATTTTTATGTGGCTGTACATTTCTAGTTAGGATCTTATCGCTAATGTTTCTGTCCCAGATATACATGTGGCATTCTCGCTCCTTCAGTCATGAATTTCGTCTTGCGATGAATCATTCACACATATGCGGTGTGTACAGTACCAGCAAACCGTCATAAACAGAGTACGAAGGTCTCAACTGTGCAAATTTAGAGAAGCTTGTGCAGCTATCAGAATATTTGCCTTTGAAACATCGAGATAGCTGCACCGGTGTACACACTGCTTTACTCCTTTCGTTTTACACGCCTCACTTCTTTCCATTTTTCATGCTGGTCAAACTATCTCTTTGATTTCCAACACATTTCGAATAGCTTCACTGGTTTCATTGAGTTCGTCGGTGGGACTTTTTTTTTTACCACTTGGAGTGGCCAATGTGAAGCCCTTTATTTGACAAATCTGAATCGGCGTGGACCTGAAGTACTGTTGCATTCAATGTTTTTGTCGTATTTTCTAACAGGCAGGAAGTACAGTACAGAGGGTGCAGAATTTTAAATTTTATTTCTCTGTCCGTAACATTATTGGGTGCAAGAGACTGCCGGTTATGCCGTAACTAACGTCTGTCTGACCACTGCGGTCATGCTGCAAATTGGGAAGGTTAGTTTTTTCGCCTTTGCTTTGCGGTGTGTCATTTGCTTGCTCGCTATCGAACCCTGCCCGCGAGGTACCAGTGTGTTATTTATTTGCGGCAATACAGTTTCCTTCTTTTCTGCAGTGACTTCCGTACCGCTGTGATTGCCTAGACCAGTGTAAGTAGTCTCTCCCAAGTTTAATATAATTATCAATTGGAACATAATTTTTTTTACGTACAATCAAATGTTGAAGAATAAAAGACCAACTTGATGTCATTTGCTATTTTATTTCACTTCCTGTGTGCTCAACATGTTTCGGACATTAATATATCCATCATCAGGAGCTTGCGATTATTCTGTTGAATTACCACATTGGTCGTATTGTTCTTGGTTCGATGTGT
>Ga0123355_10022209_pt1 | contig 10173 bp, 7 predicted proteins | sample TergutEmb28metaG_3_FD_89872 | JGI IMG/M metagenome (GOLD analysis project Ga0123355, IMG submission 89872) | Embiratermes neotenicus P1 segment gut microbial communities from Petit-Saut dam, French Guiana - Emb289 P1 | ecosystem: Host-associated > Arthropoda: Insects > Digestive system > Gut ... | reverse complement strand
TTCCTCTATATTACGGTCTTGTGCCGATAATTACGCTAGGGGCGTTACATCTTGTACTAACTCTTGTTACTAGAAAAAGTGTTAGAGCAAGAAATTTAATTAGCGGTCGTAGCGTTACTGTTATAGATAAAAGCGGTATAAGGTACGATAATCTTAAAAAAATGAATATCAATACGATTGACTTACTCGAAAGCGTAAGAGCGGCGGGCTATCCCGACTTTAACACAATAGCTTACGCGATTTTTGAAACAAACGGCAAGCTATGTGTTATAGAAAAAGAAAGCAATCCTGTCGAAACAAAGCCGGCTCACTTGCCGATTACGCTTTTTATAGACGGTACTTTTAATACAAGCAATATGATGTTGGCGGATGTGAGTAAGGAAAAACTAGAAGAAATTTTTAAGGCGGAAGGCTACAAAAATAAAAAAGATATTTTGTATGCCGATATTCGTCAAGACGGACTTATTTATATCAGTCCTAAACACGGAGAGTTTTTTACTAAGAAAGTGGCGGTGGCAGAGGGAGCTTGGTAATTTAATGAGAAATGAAAAATTAGGAATGAGAAATTATTGTGTTTATTATTAAAGATTAAATACCTTCGAATAGTAAGGCGACACTCTGTTTTCCGCAATAATTAAATGGCTATTTTAATACCGCTCAACTGTAGGGGCGGGTATTAACCGCCCGAGCCTTAAAAAAATGTATTTTCTATCACTCTTAACCTTTAATACTTAACCCTATAAAATATTATGAAAAAAATGATTTTAATGATGAGTTTATTTGTTTTAATGCTAACATTAGGAGCTTTGGATGTATTTTATACAACAAGGTTTTATAGCAATACTCTTGATAATCTTTATAAAGCTGACATTAGCGTACAAGAAAATCGTAAAAATCTTAACAATTCCGAAACGATAGCACTTTGCCAAAAAGCCAACGACGATTGGGAAAAAGGTAAAACCAGACTTATGATGCTGGTAAATCACAATGTTGTTAGATATGTAGACGAAAAGTTTGTAGCCCTACTCGAACAAGTAAACGGTAACAACGAACCTGATGCCACTGTAAGCGTAAAGGTTTTAATAAGCTATATCAAAGATCTTAGAGATGAAAATTATCCATATTTAAGAAATATACTATAATTTAATAACCGATGCTCTTCGGACAATATTTTATTGTCCTAAGAGCCAATAAAAAATCTCAAATTCTATCACACCTTGCCATGTGTTACATATCATAAAAGTAGGGATATTTATCTTTGGATAAGTGTGTCTAATCTCTTTATGTACTAGCGCAATACATTTAGAGGAAACAAAAGAAATCTAACGAGAAGTACGCAAGATAAAAGCTTTGTCTTATTATCTTTTTGTAAGTCCTATGCTATCTAGAAACATCGGCATAAAAGAGAAGCGAAAAAGTTAAGCGGAGAGCGGTTGTGTTTTGCCGGCCACAAAATACAACTTGCAATCCAAAAACAAATCAAAAATGTACTTCACTATTATTAAAGGGAGGAAAAATATGTTCGGAAACAATTGCGGACACGGCTGTGGCGGCGGCGGTATGGATATCCTATGGCTTATCATACTACTATGCTGTTGCGGTGGCGGTACCGGTGGCTTTGGCTTTGGTCATGGCAAGGGCGATAACTGCTGCGAGCTAATCATGTTCTTATTACTTATCAGCTGCTTCTGTGGCGGCGGCAGAGACAATTGCTGCAAATAGGGTAAAATTTAACCCAATCACAACTTAATAGGATTTAATGCAAAACAGCATTATCCCGCCGTGAGGATGATTTATTCAACCTCACGGTTTTTTTTAGAACTAATAAAATTACAAAATTCTACTTTAATCTTAATTTTTTTTCTTGATTTATTATTTTGAGTGTGCTATAAATTAAACATACTTTATAAAAAGTATGTATTTAAAAATAATTTTTCCAACCTTTTGACCTTCTCAAACGACCTATATAGTAGGGGGGTAAACAAAAGATAGGGATAATACAAAATGAAAAAGAAAAATAAATTACTAACCATAGGAGTTATGGCTATAATGCTACTGTTTTTGACAGCAGCAACACCTACTCAGACATATGTTATGGCGGAAAGAGATTGTATCTATTTAGCTGAATCGCCACAACTTCAAAAAAGCGTTTACGATTTAGAGTTCGATCAAGCATTAACAAATCGAATGAGTTATACTAATCGGCTAGCTAACAATTTCTGCACCGAACGAATAGTTGTAGTGTTAGATAGTGATGTTTCTTATCCAAATAAGGAGCATCCAAATATTTTTGGCAGATTTAGTGGTGCAGAAGTGGTAGATCTTATGCCAATAGAGCATTGCCCTAAATATCTAAATATAGATGTAGAAAACTTTAGGCAAATATTCGAGGTTCGTTTGCCGCAAAACGCTAGAACTATGGCTAGCCAAAGAAGCCAAGCCTATAGTGTAATCAGCACTCTAGCCCGTACTTCTGGTGTGCTTTATGCGGGACCATCTGTTTACGATATAGATGCTATGAAAGCAGCGGAAGTAGCTAAAGAATATGCTGCCTATAAAAGAGCTTTAGAATTAGAAATCCAATCTACTTACGAGAATTTAATAAAAACTTACTCGCAAGAAATAGCACCGTCAAATGTAGGTTTTCCTTTTGCAACAAACGATCCTCTTTTTCTGAGTACTGCCGCCAATGGCTTTACCGGTGGGCAATGGGCACTTAGAAATTCCCCCGGCATTCGTGCTGACTATGCTTGGAGTATCACTAGGGGTTGTCCTTATGTGCGAGTGGGTGTAATTGATACGGGTATTTACGACAGACACGAAGATTTACAAATAAATTTGGTTCCTGGTAGATGTTTTGTTACTAATAGAGAAGGTTGTATAACCTATACACGAGACACAAACGGGCATGGCACAAATATTGCCGGTATAATAGGTGCCGATGGTGATAATGGAAGAGGTATATCCGGTATAGCACAGAGAGTACAACTTGTACCATTAAGAATTGGGACAGGTATGTTTACACAATTTACAGCAGAACAACGAGATCGTTCGATAGCTGCCATAGTTTTTGCTATAAATACTAGAATTCATATCTTAAATTATAGCCATAGTATAGGCTCTATAGAATATGATGTTGAAGATGCAAATCCGACGGCTTTACATACAGCAATTCGTAATTTTCCGGGTTTATTTGTTACAATAGCAAATAATCAAAATAGAAACATAAGAAATTTAAACCTTCCTACATTTAATAATATGATTATTGTTGGAGCTCATAATCAACAGGGCAGAAGATGGTATAATAATAGCCAAATGGGGTCAAATTGGTGCAATATAACGGTAGATTTATTTGCTCCTGGACATGAGCTTTTAACCACAGGTCATAGAAATATAAACTATTATCTTAGGCGGTATGGGACTTCTAATGCAGCACCTCACGTAGCGGGTACGGCTGCACTTATGATGAGTGCGAATCATACTTTAAGAAATCAAGCATTTAGGGTTAAGCACTATATTAACAGTACTGTAGATAACTATAGAAATACTTTTATTCCTGATTGTATTAGATTGCACTCAATAACGGGAGGTCGCTTAAATGCTCAACGGGCAGTGGAAGCAGTTGCTTATATTCGCAATCTCTCTCAAAATATTTATAGACCAGGTATTGTTTTAGATATAAATTATAATCATCTTTATCAACATAATTTTCTAATAAATCAAAATTTTACTCCGCTTCGTTTTAGTAATATTCCTGAGGGTCAATCATTTATTATATTTCGAGGGGAGTCTAGCTTAGAATTGGATATAAATTGCACCATAACAGGGCTTAATAGGAGGGTGTTTGGTGGACAAAGTTTGCTTTTGCCTACTGGTATTCAGCCACATTACTGGATTGATATAACAAATAATACGGGTAGTTCGCAATCAGTAAGTATTTTTATTGCTATATATGGCAATGTTACAAAAGTACAACAGTTTGCAAATGGTAGTACTATAAATAATTTTTCATTCAGCAATTTAGGACAACGGACGCTTTATATATTACCATTAAATATAAACAACACAAACTCTCGCACTATAAATTTTATGTGTGATGTTATGGGCGGTGGTGTAATTTGGAAAATTGTATCGATAAATAAAAGAAATCCATTAGAAGCCAATGTAGCAGAAATTCACTTAGATGGGCGTGGGCATACTATATCAGCAACATTTTTGCCACGCTCGACAGGACGGCATTACTTTGTTTTTCTTGCCGGTAGTAATAGAATGTCGGGTGTACTAAATTTATATTGACGCATATAATGATAGTAAAACCCAAGGAGAATTTTAGTATGGATAAACAATCTTATAATTTTAAAATAAAGAAATCTTATTTTATTCTAGGTATAGTATTGATTGCTATGTTTATAGCATCTAGTATATTTTTTGCGTGTGGACCTATAACCATAGTTAACCCTGTCGATGATATGGATGGTTTTTATGTTTTAACCGATGATTTTGATTATGACATCCGTTATGTTATTGTAAATGATAATTCTATTACTATCAATCATGCCGGTGTTAGATTTATTCGTGCATTTTCTGAATCAGAATGTGGTTTATTTTATAATACAAATTTTGAGGATAGATATATTCGCCTTAGCTTTAGAAAAATAGGAGACTATATTCAGATTGATTCTTGGGGACTTATATGGGGACATTCAACATTTCCTTATGCGAGTTTTATATTGCGTCGAAATACTTCTATTGTTTTTAACGATGAGCCTTTAGTTGATAGTGCACGCAAAGCAACTAATTTCACATTAGGGCAACATTTTGCACAATGGGATTTTGAATATTCTTTTAGCTTATTAGATACAAGAGTTGAAATTAAAAGACCTAATAGTAGCTTTGAGCCTATTGAGATTTGTTCAATAGGCAATAATCTACGACATATAAACGCAGATTATGGAGTTGGTTTAAATACTTTAAGGGTAACAACTATTGGAGGAGCTGTATTATATAATAACGAAATACGAATTATACAGGACGAAGTAGCTTATTTTGATATAAATATTAACGGCTTTAGAGAATCTAGGGCATTGAAAGCTTCTAATGTACATTTTAAAAACTATAATAATCCTATGGATAGATTTGATTTAAAATTTTATAGTGGTCCTTTTCCTAGAATATATAGTTATATTCCTAATATGTTACAATTGTCACCTTGGTTACTTTTTGCGTGTTCTTTGATGTCGTTTAATAGTTTTGATATAGAAGGATATGCTCAAACTGGTGTTAAACGAGTCGTTAGAAGAATCCCTTGGCGTTTGTCTTATGGACAAAATTCTTTTAAGATAGTTGCTATGGGTTTTGAAGGATTTGACGAAGAAGGTTATATGAATACACCTTTATCTTCCGAACCTTTTTACTTTACTTTATATCGACACCAAGACGGTACTGTTGAGGTTATTTAATTTAAAAAATTATTTTACCGTGAGGAACAAATTTGCTTCTCACGGTTTTTTTAATGTAAAAAATAATTTTCTATGTTCTAAAATTAAATTTTACCTCATATAATTTTAACACATATCCTTTAAAAGATTGATATGGTGGCGGATGAGGTCGCCAAAAGAGGTAAAAATGGAAAGTTTTGATATTTACAATGACATTCGCGTTAGAACTGGCGGCGATATTTATGTGGGCGTAGTGGGACCGGTGAGAAGTGGAAAATCTACTTTTATCACTAGCTTTATGAATCGCTTAATTATGCCTAAGATAAAAGGTAAGCACGCCAAAGAGCGCATGGAAGACGAACTGCCACAATCGGCCGCTGGTAAAACTGTTATGACAACTCAGCCAAAGTTTGTGCCGAGCGAAGCTATTGCTATAACTGTAGCCGAAAACATTGACATTAGAGTGCGTCTAGTGGACTGTGTTGGCTATATGATAGACGGTGCAACAGGTCATATGGACGGCGATAAGCCTAGAATGGTTAAAACTCCGTGGAGCGATAAGGAAATGAGTTTTAATGATGCGGCTGATTTTGGTACACGCAAAGTTATAACCGACCACGCTACTATAGGTATTGTTATGACTACCGATGGGTCTATTAGTACTGATATAGCAAGAAGTGCTTATGTAATGGCAGAGGAGCGAGTTATTTTTGAATTGCAGGCACTTAATAAGCCGTTTGTAATTGTACTAAATTCTACTGTGCCGCATTCGCCTGAGACTAAAAAGCTAGCTGAACAACTAGAGGAAAAGTACAGCACTCCTGTTCTTGCTTTAGATGCTAGCAATCTAAGCGAAAAAGATATTAACGGCATTTTTGAAAAACTACTTTATGAATTTCCTCTTCAAGGCTTTGAGGTAAAAATCGACGAGTGGTTGCAAGCTCTTCCGCTAGAAAATTCTATAATATCCGATTTAGCATCTAAAATAAGCTCCGTTAGTGGTAGCCTTAATAAGATGAGCGATGCTAGATTACTTAGTGCATTGTTTGAAGAAAATGATGATTTTGAACCCCTTAGCCTTTCTAATATAGAATTAGGTACGGGCAAGTTAGTTGCAACGCTTAAAGCTAAATCTAGCTTATTCTATAGGGCACTTAGCAGAGAATGCGGAGTTAATATCGAAAATGACTTTAGCTTGATGTCTAGTATGAAAGAGCTTACTCATGCTAAAAGAGAGTATGATAAAATCCGTATGGCACTAGACGAGGTTAAAGAAAAGGGCTACGGTGTAGTTACTCCAAGCTTAGAAGAAATGACTTTAGAAGAGCCTCAAATTGTAAGACAAGGCAGTCGCTATGGTGTTAAACTAAAAGCAAGTGCACCAAGCCTTCATATTATGCAGGTTGATATTGCAACTGAGGTTAGTCCTGTGCTGGGTACAGAATTGCAAAGCGAAGAACTGGTTGGATATTTACTTAGCGAATTTGAGCATAATCCAAAAAGCATTTGGGATACCGATATGTTTGGCAAAAGTTTGCATGTATTGGTAAACGAAAACCTTAACAGTAAAATCTCCTCAATGCCCGAAGTTACTCAAAAGAAGATGCGTAAAACGCTTAGTCGCATTGTAAACGAAGGCAAGGGTGGAGTTATTTGTATCTTATTATAATATTTGTTCAAAAAATGCGTAAGACTAAGTCTTACGCATTTTTTTAATACCAAGCAGTGTCGGTGCGTATCGCCAACTAGCTTGCCCTCGCACTCGCTCACATATGCAAGCCAAACCACTAGTAATTGAAATAACCGAAGGTGCGTTTGAATGGGAAGTCTTCATCAGTCATGGCGACAGCTTTTATATTCCTATATACTTCACTAATTCCGACTTAACGGCATCACTTAAAAAAGAATCTACTGCTCATAGCCTAGCTAGAGTAGCCGTAATAAATCCCGCCGTTTGCCCAACTACAAGCTTTTTAATCATAGAAGATTGGGCTAGAGAATCCTTTAATCCTACCACACATAACCGCTATTTATTCCGTTTTGAAGGCTTTAGAGGGGTAGCTTTTGAGTTTAGAATTACCGTTCGCCCTTTAGCGTGGGAAAACATCTATAGTGGTATTGTTAGTGTTGATAGTCATAATAACAACCTTAATTTAACCGTGAACTCCTCGCTTGTGAAACTGGATTTGGAGTTTATTTATGGCAGTAGTGGCGGGGTGAGTTATTTGGGTGAGTATGTTGTGCAAATTCCACAAGGGACAAGCGGATACAGACAATTTTTATTAGATTCCGGCAATACAACAAACTTGTGGATTAGCTTTATTAACGGCAATTTGAATGTTAGAATAGTAGACCGTACTGTAAACTTATTATTGATTAGTGTGTATATGTTGAAGGAAACGATAACTGATAATTATCAATTATTCTTTGATAGATCTTTTAATTCTACTAATGAAGTTGTTTTTGATGCTCCGTTTCATTCAGATCCTTTTTTTAATAGAATGCTTTACGTAGAGGTTTCGGGTGGTTTAGAGTTTAGTGGTGTGCTTTCGTTTGTAGGCGTTAGATCCGATTATATTTTTACTAGTCATATTAGTATTGGCTTAGATTCAATTTTACGGGTACGCATATCACATTTTTCACCGACAGGCTGGGTGAGTGTAACTATGCCTAGTTTTGTTGGGCCGATAAATGTGCGGATTTGGTTAATGCCGGAAGATAGTGTAGAGTTGCTGTTTAATGAAACTTTAATGAGAAGCTTATGGATAAATTATTATTCAGTTACTTTTGCTTTGGGAGATATAAATAATTTTATAGGACGACAATTTTTAATAACTTTAGATAGCAGTAATTGCGGTTCTTTTTTGGGAATAAATGAGGTTGTTACTTTTGCCATAAATAGCAACAATGGCTTTATATTTAATCGCCATATAGGTAATGACTCAATTTTTTCGTTTACTATATCTTATTCATCGCAAGGGACGATAACAATACGCACAAGCATTACTCATTGGTGGGGAGCAGGAATTAGAGTTTGGCTGTTGCTATAATAAAATGTAATTCAAGATAAAAAAAGTAGACAAAAAACAGATTTCAAAACCATACGCAAAAAGTTATTGCGTGTGGTTTTTTTATAGGGTATAATGAAATGTATAAGTTGTGCGACAGGTTTTCAAAAAACAAAACTAAATTTAATTAAAATTCGTGTCGCGAAATAAAAAGGAGAGATATAAAAGTGCATTTTTCTAAAGAAGTAGAAGAAATGAAAGCTGTTAAGCAGGGTGCTAATCACGGCGCCTGTCCCATACCTCAAGAAGGCAAATGGGTAAAAGCTAAAGATGTAAAAGATTTATCGGGACTAACACACGGTGTTGGTTGGTGTGCGCCTCAACAAGGGTGTTGTAAACTTACCCTTAATGTAAAGGGTGGAATTATCCGTGAGGCTCTAGTAGAAACTATCGGCTGTAGCGGCATGACTCACTCGGCTGCTATGGCGGGCGAGATACTGCCGGGTAAAACAGTGCTAGAGGCACTAAACACAGACCTTGTGTGCGATGCTATAAATGTGGCTATGAGAGAGTTGTTTTTGCAAATCGCCTACGGCAGAACTCAATCGGCATTCAGCGAAGACGGTTTGGAAATCGGTGCCGGCTTAGATGATTTAGGTAAGGGTCATTGTAGTCAAGTGGGTACGATATATAGTACCGAGGTTAAGGGTGTAAGGTATCTAAATACTATGGAGGGCTATATTACTAAAATGGCTCTTGATAAGGACGATCTTGTAATCGGATATGAATATGTTCAGATGGGCATTATGATGGAAAAAATCAAGAAGGGTGTAGATCCAGCTACAGCCTTAAAAGACAGCACAAAAACTTACGGTAGATATGCCGATGCGGTTAAGTATATTGACCCAAGAAAAGAATAAGGAGGCAAGTTGGAACTGTAAAAGAAAATATTTTGCGAAGTCTAACAGAAATAAAAAGTTGGAACTGTAGAGTATCTGCTTTTGCAAACACTAACGATAGTAAAAATGATCAATTTTGAAGGATATAATAAACGCATTAAAAAGATAAATGCGGAGCTAGCTAAATACGGCATTAAAAGCCTAGAAGAAGCTAATGAAATTTGCCTATCTAAAGGCATAGACGCACAGAAAATTGTTAAAGAAATTCAAGGAGCGGCTTTTGAGAATGCTCTTTGGGCATATACGGCAGGCTGTGCGATTGCAATAAAAAAAGGCATTACTAAAGCGGCGGACGCAGCTAGAGCGATAGGCGAAGGGCTACAAGCTTTTTGTGTGCCAGGCTCTGTTGCCGAGCAACGAGAGGTTGGTTTAGGGCACGGAAATCTTGCAGCTATGCTGCTAGAAGAGCAAACTAATTGCTTTTGCTTTTTAGCGGGGCACGAGAGCTTTGCCGCCGCCGAGGGCGCTATCGGCATTGCTAAAAAAGCAAATAAAGTGCGTAAAGAGCCGCTAAAAGTAATTCTAAACGGATTAGGCAAGGATGCCGCTATGTTTATTGCCAGAATCAATGGCTTTACCTATGTGCAAACTCAATTCGATTATGCTAAATCTAAACTTAAAGAAGTAAAAAGGTTTAGCTACAGCGATGGCGAAAAAGCTAAGGTTTTAGTTTATGGTGTAGATGATGTTCGTGAGGGCGTTGCGGTTATGATAGAGGAAAAGGTAGATGTATCTATAACTGGCAATTCTACTAATCCAACTCGCTTT
>Ga0123355_10022208_pt1 | contig 10173 bp, 7 predicted proteins | sample TergutEmb28metaG_3_FD_89872 | JGI IMG/M metagenome (GOLD analysis project Ga0123355, IMG submission 89872) | Embiratermes neotenicus P1 segment gut microbial communities from Petit-Saut dam, French Guiana - Emb289 P1 | ecosystem: Host-associated > Arthropoda: Insects > Digestive system > Gut ... | reverse complement strand
TTGGAAATATGTGGTCCAGTGCCAGTTGTGGAATGATCATGTCTAAACATATAAACGTTACATAGGTTTATAATATTTTTTACTTCGACGACATTTGCTGTCGCTATCCTTCTATTGCCCCTTTTTGTTAAAACCCTCCATTATGTCTCCCAATTCTCTGTTCTGATATGTCCAATAAAGCCGTTGTTCTTTTAGCCTTTTGGCTAATGCTGTGTCAAAATAAAATTCCTGTATATACTGTATATATTGGGCACCCACCTTGTGTTGTGGTAAAAATGGTAAAGTGCACCCTTGTACAGGCTCTGTACAGGCCGTAGGCCCATAGGGGGAGAAGAGGTATAGCTCTGCTCTTTCTTGACCACGACACTAGAAGGGGTTTAGGGGTCAGCTTCACGCCCCGGCCGCTCTTTACCTCCGAGAAAGACTCGGTACCCATTGCACAGGAAGCTGGGTTGGCCCCAGGGTCAGTCTGGACAGGTGCGGAAAATCTCGGCCCCGCCGGGATTCGATCCTCGGACCGTCCAGCCCGTAGCCAGTCGCTATACCGACTACGCTACCCAGCCCACTTGTGTTGTGGTACAACACGTAAATTGGCTTCGAAATTAGGTGTCTGTTCACACGTAGTTCTTAAAGTAATGGGACTGACGGAAACACCAACCTTCCATACGAATGTTGCGTGCCTTTCCACGGAAGAAAGTTTGATGTGAATCATGACACATTTTATCTTATACTTTGACACTGTTCATTACAAAATATAGAGTCCGCTTCACGCCTTTTCTTAGTATTAGATTTGAAGTTTTATTCTCGAATAATGTGTGGTCATATTGCAGAGTCAACATACGTCGAGCTCGTGGAGAGACAAGTCTTTCATGCTTTCCTTGTTGCGTTTGAAATCCCTCAGTGAAGTTCAGTTATGGCTTTTTGTTCTTCTGTTCTTGATATACTTTCTGCTCGAGGCTGCCGTTAGGGAGGGGCGCGCATTAATTGAGGAAGCTGAATGCGTTGCTAGGTTACCGCTTCTGCCTTCCACATTTGTGGATATCTAGGATTTTTAAGGGACTAAATAGCCCGGTACAGGCTGACTAATCCCTTCCCTTGAGATTACGGGGCACTTCGTTTCTTTTTCTTGTCGCTGTATTTGAATAGTTGTAGTTCGAAGAAGAAGCAAAGAACCACGAACTTTAGGAAAAGCGCATTCCAATTATCGTCGCGATGCTAGTTTCTTTCGTCTTATGCGTATAGAAAAGGTATAACGCTGGAATTTTAAAGCGTGAACACGTTTTTACTCGTCTCTTTTTCCGTAGATCAAAAGCCCAATTCGGGCCTTGGGCGCGTCATTGTTGAGGTTTGTATGATCACACACAGTTACGCACACACACCCGGTAGGACTACTCTCAACGAGTGAACAGCTCGTCAGAGATGCCGCTACGTACACAACAAACGACAAAACAGAAGAGACGAACATTCTTGCCCTCAACTGGATTCAAACCCACAACCGCAGCAATCGAGCGGCCGCAGACCTACGCCTTAGACCCCACGGCCACTGGGATCGGCCAGTTTTTACTGTGCTGGAGGTTTTTTTTTCTTTGCTTGGCACGAACATTCGTAAGATTTAGCTTTTCGGATCTCATTTATGGATGTATAGTTTATTAATAACTGCTTATGTTGAATGTTTATTAGCAGTGGCAATCGTTCCGTAAGTTTTTTATCGTTGCACCGTGCATTTTTAAATCTACATAGTTCACTCACTAACAAATGCACTATTTGTTAGTTTGGTTAAACATTTTAAATTTACATTAAAATACACAATAATATCGCCCCTACATGTTTCGGTCTTCCAAGGCCATCATCAAGGAGCTTTATCTATACCTAACTAAAGTTATATTTATGTTAAAACAATCGGTAAAATTACATCATTATATAAATTAGGTGATGTGGCAGCATGTCTTAGAGCGGCACATGCCGCTCTACAATATAGAACGATGTAATTTTACCGAGTGTTTTAACATAAATATAACTTTAGTTAGGTACAGATAAAGCTCTCTGATGGTGGCCATTAAAGACCGAAACGTGTAGGTGCGATATTATTGTGTATTTAATGTAAATTTAAAACTTTTGACCAAATTAATAAATAGTGCATTTGTTGGTGAGTTAACTACGTAGATTCCGTAAGTATTTTTGAAATGTTGTGAGTAACGGGTGGAAGAATTATTGAGTTTTGATAGGAGGCATTAGGAGTTAGTAGAAGAATTACCTCTATGCTCCATTTCTAACAGAATGTGTGCTGTTTGGTGGGAATTTTATAGGTTCGGTAGAATAACGTTCGAACTTTAATTGTAGCATCTTTTTTTACCGTTAATTAGTAGCTGTTTGAAGTAATTAGGTTGAATGTAAATATACGGCATTCCCTTTTTAGTGCATTATTTTCTATTGAAAAGGTCACCATTGTGACCTGTTTCAAGTAAACACGTTCTTGTTACGCTGTAGGCCTATGTAGTCTCGGATACTTACGGTTCTGGCGTGTGGTATGGTGAGGAGGTATGCCTAACGTACTGTGTGCTCTGAAACACGCGGAATGCGAGGCTGGCCAAGAAGTCGCGGGCCGTCAGCAGACCGGCAGCAGGGCGGAGAGTGAAGCCGGTATGCCCTGAAAAGTGACAGATGTTCTGAAATACATTCTTGCCTCTCTGCCGAGAAAATGTATATTATACAGCGTGTTCAAAAGAGGAACTCGACAATACAGCGTGATTCAAAACGATGGACTCAATTTCGTAAGTCTATATTTCAAAATTAGAACTAGCGACAAATATGATGTAAATTACATTTGATTATACTCACAATGAAGTTTGAAGATTCGAGGTTGAATGTTGAAACGAAGACGAAACGCACGCTGCACAGCAGTCGCTGACTCAGTTTTAATGAACTCACGAACTCGAAAAAAATCTTGTGCTGCATGGTAGCCATTTTGCTCTCAACTAACTCTACTGCACGGCTGTGCGCAAGGCGAGCATTCTAGCGATGATGTTATAAAACTTTGGATCTCCTCTTTCAAATTATATGCAGATAATTCACATATCTTGCATAATTCAGGAAATATAGACGTACAAAATTGAGTCCATCTTTTTGAATCACGATATACTTCGCCTTTGACCCTGTTCATGTAGCACAAAAATGGTTTACAGTATTCAGAAAAAAATGGAAATTTTCGTAATGTACCTTGTTTTGTCAATTTATAGGAGGAACACTTATTTTATAAGTACTTAGCGTATTAATTTTTTACGATCTGCCTCTGTAAGAGACCACGCCGTGATTTTGTCTCTTTCCCCACTGAAGTGAGTCTCTTGTCTGGATTAATGTCGTTCTTAACCAAGGAATAACTCTTTGATGCAGAGTCCTTTTCTAAAATCTAATATGCTGCCAGATACCCTAGAAATACCCGTTTTGGAGCCGAAATATCCATTACATAATCGACGCTACATCGCCAGCTGACCTATTCGTGATCCGAATGAATAAAGTCTTCATTGTCGCTCCTCATTCTCTAAGTGGACCAAATACAGGGCACAGAAAGGAACTTCTAACAGTACAAATTCCAAATGTAGTTTGAGTTTCAAGGTTATCGCAACGTTGTACCTGAGGATCCCTTTCGTCTGTAATGTGTCGCTGCGTCAGTGGATAATCTGGTCTGGATGTTGGGAAACAGCGTAGATAGGTCTAATAAGTTTATTCTAGATCATTTCCCCTCTGGAGGAAGAGAAAACTGTGTTGAATTGAAACGTCGTGATACGCTTATCCATTGACGCAGCGTCATGTCCTGGAGGAATGAAATTCTCCAAATATCTTATCCATTGTCTATAACTTTGGTCGTTCCAGTGCATCTGCCCACGTTTGGAGCAAACTATGACGTCTCATAATATTCTGTTCTTTTATGGCGAGGAATTTTTAGTCTACATCCAATCTCGAAGCTGGAGGTTGACCCCTTATCAGCTGTCTGCGGCTGCTTATTCAGTAAGAACATCAGAATGCAATGACGACAGTCGATACGTACTTTTCATGAAGGCGGACATCTCTTCGAGCTGAGGAATACGGTCAGGCCTGAAAATCCCTTCGTCCTGCAACAGTTTGAACACCCGGCGGTATTCGGCGCAGGCGTGCTTGGGCATGAGCTCCAGAACCGTGTTGAAAACGGCTGTCCAGGTGGAGATCTCCTCAGGGGTGTAGTCTATGCACGGGATGGGGTCGCCGCTGCAACAGGACCCAGAATGTTACTGCTGCAGCTTCAGTCAGGTTCATCATTCGATCTACTGGCATGTCGAATGTGAGCAAGACGCCGCAGTCATAAGAATTATACAGTGTATACCTATACAGCAGAAACTTTGTATTGCCGCCCCAAGTATAAAGACAAAAAGAATGGAATGTGCCTACAAAGTATAGTATTATATTACGATTTTTGTGTGTGGATGAGAAACTTGAGACCCAAACCATAAGAAAAGGATAAATTGACTGTTTTAAAGATGAAAATGCTGAGGAGACTGCTTGGACCTGTAAGAGTGGACGTGACAGATGAATGGCGAAAATTACATAATCAGAAAGTACATAGTATGCACACACCACCGCATTATTATTATTATTATTATTATTATTATTACTGTTGTTGTTGTGCTTTTTGTTGCGAACAAATCGAGGATAATGAGCGGGACATACGTCACACGTAGGTGAGCCGAGATATTCGGAAAGCTTTATGTATTCGAAAAACGTACTTTGCCAGACCCGGGCTTAGAACAGAGGATAACATTAAAATGTCTTTTAGAAGAAGAGTAAGTAAGGACGTGTACTGGATTCAACTAACACAAGATGGGGTTCAGTGGAGGATTTTATGTTGTGGTAATGAACCTTGGATTCCAAAATGGTGGTAATTCCCCAGGAAAGGAGCTTGTATCAGATTCTGTTTGATATTGCTCAATGGAATTGGTTACAATGGCATGAAGTTTTGTGGTTCATTCACTTCCCTTTGTAACGTCCACTAATGTCAAGGTACACGTAAATTGTAAGCTAATGGTTCCGTGCATCTTAATTCAATGTGAATAAAAATCCAACAGATGCAACAGTATGCACATATTTATTCACTGCAAAACTACTCTACATGTTTTGGATGTCACAGCACCCATCATCAGGAGTATCAAAAACTGTACCCGCAGCCTCCGGTACAGGTCATACTACTTGTACCGCTACTTCTCTCCATGATGGGTAATGTGACACCCAAAACATGTAGAGTAGTTTTGCAGTGAATAAATATCTGCATACTGTTGCATCTGTTGGATTTTTGTTCACATTGTACACGTAAATGTTTGTAAGACATCTTAGCTTATTTTACAGAATGGCGATCCTGGTAGTATCATGCGTCCCAGAAATGGTTCTAACAGCTGAACCAATTATCCATTATTAAAGGAATCATTTATGAACTTTGGTTGTATTCTATTTCATCCCACTGTCCTGCGGTTTAATTGCCTGGCATCAGCGCCCTGTTTGTTTTCTTTTCGACCTTCTGAAATACGAGAGGTCTGCCATAGCGTGTAGGTAAAGGTAAAATTATTTATCTTAACGCACTGTTTTTGGCAAGGGGTTCGTTGAATTGCCTCCTGTTCTGAACACTTCAACTTTTGAACCCCGCGAAACGAATCTTCCATACCTGTGGGATAGGAAGCTGGAAGGGAGCAAGGGCCGGTCTAGATCCGCTAACGGAGAAAAGTAGTACAACCTTGCCGGTAATCGAACCCCAGCATGGCATGAAATTTGGCATGAGAGTAAATTTTTGGTATGAAGGTATTAAGTAAGCCGGTCGATATCGGAATGTGCTACGTAACGAATACAGCAGGAATGCCCACTGTGAGATATAAATCTTAACTAACCGATTTTATTTTTCCGCACTCTGGCCGTTCTCTGAATATTGCGGCACATATATCGGAAGTTATTACTGTTATGATGATGAAGATGCTGATATTGATATTGATGTCCATAATACCATCTTTCATCGGCGATTCTGTACCACTCCTGCTGCGTGTTCAGAAGACTTTGGGTCCATTCTTGCTCTGGAGGCCGAGTACCCTAAGAAATTTCGTGGGTTTTCTCTGTATATCCATACAGATTTCAGGATATACCGCAAAATTGGGACACAGCCACGTTCATTCGCGTGCCATATGATTCATCATTGGCTAATAATCTTGCCGTTTGATACTGTACGGCCTGAGCTACTGACGGCGTTGTCAAAGAAATAATAATAATAATAATAATAATAATAATATTGTGTTTGTGTGTGTGCTTGTGTCGGGGGAAATACTTTACTGTATATTGGTCGAAAAACACTACAGCTAGTTGTATGTAGCCTTTTGAATTTGGTAATATTAGACAGCAAATTTTATAAATCGACTTTGTACGGTTTCTCTGCCATTTTGATTTTGTTTTAACACTCTTGTATGGCTTCAGTACGTTCGGGCGTCTGAAAGGTGTGCTACCTTTAGTTATTGTGTAGCCTGCGGTGAGACAGGTTTGTTTAATTCACCGGGCAGCTTACGGCGGGGTTTGTAGGAAATGTGTCTTTTTACGTCGTGGTTCACCGAAACTGTTTGGTTTTAAGCATTTTGCAAGCTTAGCAATGATTATTAGAAACACAGCTATGGACACATTTCTTGTGAATGCAGTTTCTAAAAGAGTTACTCGGAATTTGGTGGACAACAAATGAATACTGGCATACTTTCTCTTTGTATAGTCGTTTCATCTTAACCCCCTTTATCAGTGCGACTGACACAATTACGATATTCTTTGTAGGTACTTAGTTGGGTCATTATTGCCGACTTGCCTTGACGGTACGCGACTCTGATAGTTTCGGGTTTTCTAATGGAGATAAACCAGTGTGATTCTCTTAAACCTATATTAATAAACATCCAACTAGATGCAACCGTACGTTGTCTGATTTATTTTACTGCAAAACCACTCTACATGTTTCGGGTGTCACCGCACCCATCATCAGGAGTACTAAAAACTGTAACCGCTGCCTCCGGTACTGGTCATAATATCGGTACAGCTACTTCCCTCCAATTGTAACCGCAACCTCCGGTACAGGTCATAATACTGGTACAGCTACTTCCCTCCAACGTCCCGATCAAGCCACGTTGGAGGGAAGTAGCTGTACCGACATTATGACCAGTACCGGAGGCTTCGGTTACAGTCCGAAACATGTAGGATGATTTTGCAGTTAAATAAATCAGACTGCATACTGTTGCATCTAGTTGGATTTTTATTAATATAGACTTATGATGCACGGAACCATGAGCTTAAAATTCTCTTAAATCTATTATTTATCTGCACGATGGTTTATAGGTTCTATTAAATGATAACGTAACTCCGAAGAATATGAAAATTCTTTGAATTTTCATGGGGCGGAGTGAATAAAGTCATGATGACTCACATAGGATATAGTGAGCTTCGATTAATTTCGACAAATGTGGACTGTGCTTTAAAGTGAAGACCCTTGACTCAATTTTCTTATTCGGCAGAACATACTGCCCACCAAGAAATCTTACTTCCAAGATGCTGAACGGAAATACGGATGGTCCGTCTAATAAGCAATCTTGTCCAAAATGGACACTTCTTGGTTAAGAAGGACGGTTGCCCTAATGTTTACGTTGTTTGGCTAGTTCCTTCAGACGAATTTCACGTTACGACCTTAAAATATGCCACGATCGGGAATGCTTACCGAATAACAAATATAATGATACAGTTTCCCACTAACCGGAACATTTGAGACAGCGTTGTTAGAACATTTATAATTATTCCCTACGAGTACTGAATTTGCAGTATAAAGCCTATTGTACCACCTTGGTACAGTACCAGCCTTACCTTCGCTCAGTAAGAAGTTAAGAGTCACGAGACTATGGAAGATAAATTGCAGATACCGACATTCATGATTCATTATAGCTTACTTCTAAGTTTTGTTTGTTTGATGTGTTGATTGTGACGAATATTTAGTACATTATATGGATGCTATGAACCCACAGTAAGCATAGTAACGATGTTAGGGCTTTTAGGAAGCTCACTTATGTTAACGATACAAATTTAGAATATCAAATCGCGAAGAATGCATGTGGAAAGAGCGGTCCTTTTGTAGTGTACTAGTAACATCTGCGGAGTGTCTACTGAAACATTTCTTTCCATCCGTCCGTCTGTATGTCTATGAATGCAAAGACCCAGGAACCATTTGACGGGCTTTTATTAAATTTTGTACTGAACGGGTTTCTGAAATATTGTCGGACCAGTTTGATTGTAATGTATATCGGACACTTTTATCGACCACTTTACATGCATATCTGCTCGTGTTACTGCAAACATGTCAGTCAGTATTGGTGGAATGAACCAACCGTTGTTTCTGGATTAGCCGCTGATATCCAAAGAGCCACTAGCAACTTACTACTTGTAGGAAAAGGCAATGTCTGCTATCTTTTTGCGACGCTCGCGGTACGTCTTGTCGGCAAATCCAGGATGAGACATGTCCAACTCGGGCTCGTATTTGGTCATCAGGTGATTGCAGTTGTCCAGCTCAGATGCATGTCTTGGGAACCATGGATCTGAAACCACATATACCTCCTTATATCTCTGTCTGTAGAGAGTCCGAGATTGAATCCCGCCAGATGTCTCTGATGGATATTTACACCGGGCACTAACTTGGTTTTCACGCTACCTTCTTAAGATTGTGATTAAATGTGTGCAAATTTTAAACACACTGCAATGCTGGAAATGCGGACACAGAGGCTGATTAGTCCTAGGCCGCTTCTGTAAGCTATTTACAGTGCCCCCCCCCCTTTTTTTGTGGCGCTGCGGCCCAACGCGGGCCCTGGCCTCCTCATTCACGAGGTTTCTAGATCACACGCAACGACCCACCACAGTCGGTATAACTCCTCTGGACGAGTGATGAGCTTGTCGCAGAGACCTCTACCTGAAAGTACACAACACACAGAGCAGAAAATCATTCATGCACCGGCGGGATTCGAATCCACAATCTCAACAGGCGAGCGGTGGCAGACCTACGCCTTAGACCGCACGGCAACGGGGACAGGCATTTACAGTGCCTTAAATTGTTACAATTATCATTCCGAACAACGGCACATGTAGAAATGAATTCCGGACTTGGAGAAATAATATTATCTTTTATCATACGTTATGTATTGGTCATTTCGCGCAGTTCTGTACTGATCTGGGACATTTTTTTGGTCTGAACTGGGGAGTGTAACACAATTATTGAAAACCGTTTCCAACCCTGCATCAGGGTGAAATAAATAATTGCTCGTTTAATTTCTAATCTGCTTGCACACACTGTAGCACTGCATGGTTGAAATGCAGTCACAGGTTCACTGAATGTACATGTCATGAACTTGAATCTTTCTTGGAGGACGGTTGGTGAAATAAGGAATGATATTTCATAGAGGTGACCCTTTGTTGGCAAAGGTCGAGGCTGCAATAGCGATGAAAGCACAGATATTTCTAGACTGACTCGTAATGACAGACTGTTTACACCTGGCGTTCATATCCGTAACTGTAAGTGGCATGCTGCCTGTAGACAATTTCAGCTCTAAGGCTTATACGAGTATATGTACATATGTACATATAAGCTGGCTATTCTGTCGACTCACCCTTGATGCTCACGCTGTTATCGGCGAGGAGGGTGACACCCCCTAGTGACGCGCTCTGACGGAGCGATCGGATCAGCAACAGTAGGTTCTGGCGTGACATATCTACTCGTACAAGAATGTCGAACTGAATTCCTGCTTGTTTGGAAGCACGTGTCTCCAAGTGAGTCACTGTTCCCTTGAAATTCTGAAACAGATGACGATACAGTTCCAGACGTGAAGAAGAAGAAGACTACTGGAAAGCGGAAATGTTTGATTCAGTAGAGCTGGTAGTTTAGCCACTTGAGAGCCCAGAAGAATAGCATGTAATTAAAAGTGAAAGGAAACTTGTTTGGCTGTACCTCTTCTTCCACAGTTTATTATAATTTCTCAGTAATACTCTTATTTTAAAACACTTGTTTATGTGCTTTAAAACACCTGTTTGTGCGCTTCTTAGTGACATCCTGTAACGTAAGTTCAGGATGTTGGGGGGGGGGGGGGGGGTTTTCTTGCATCG
>Ga0123355_10022207_pt1 | contig 10173 bp, 2 predicted proteins | sample TergutEmb28metaG_3_FD_89872 | JGI IMG/M metagenome (GOLD analysis project Ga0123355, IMG submission 89872) | Embiratermes neotenicus P1 segment gut microbial communities from Petit-Saut dam, French Guiana - Emb289 P1 | ecosystem: Host-associated > Arthropoda: Insects > Digestive system > Gut ... | reverse complement strand
GTGTTACGTTGTGGTTTGGCTGTGGTGGTGTGGTATCCGTATGCAGGCTGAGGCACTAGTGCATACGGATACCACACCACCACAGCCAAACCACAACGTAACACCAACACACATCGAACCAGAGAAATACAATCCATTAAATAACACAATAAATAAGTCGCAAGCTCCTGAGGATGGATGTATTAACATCCGAAACATGTTGAGCATTAAATAATGAAATACTAAAGCAAGTGACATCAAGTTGGTCTCTCTTTAGTCGACTATCAAGATGATCCACGGTCCAATAAACATAAGATTAAAAAATAAGACAATACATCTTTAACGAACCTGAAGGTAATATACAGTATAACACTTCAGTTCCCAGCACAAAGCAAATGGTCACAGCCTCCAATATAACGACAAATTAATTCATGACGTATGGGAAAATAATCGATTTTTCTTCTGAAATTTATAACAAACACCAAATAACAGCTGTGAGCAAAATCCAAAGATTTTAAATGCTAAAGAGGATGTAAATTGTAGTAAATGTTGTCATTGTAAGACTGAAGAATGAATATAAACTCAGAATTGTCTTTAGCCTAATTCTTGGACAGCAAAAACGGTGAGGAAAGAATTGTTAAGAAAATTATGTGTTTCGACTGTATTATGTGCTGTCTTTCACAACATTTCATTTACAGTTGGCAAACTCACTTTTAAATTTGTCACAATTCAGATGGCCAAGATTCTTGAATTACAAAAAAAGAGAGGAGGGGAATGAGAGACAGAAAGGAAGGAAAAAAACTTTATTTAATAATAATTATATGAAATAAATTTTTCGTAATTATAACTATTACTGCTTAAGACGTTTGATTCTGCTCTTCATTGTGAACTAAATATGGTGTCCCTAATTATGGTGGAAGGAAGAAAATATAACTAAACTTTTTATGCAAATTTATAAAGAGATAAATAAATAAATAAAAGGAATTATATTTGTTTTCTATGACGATATAATACCGCATAAAAAGAAAGAAAGAAAAAAGAGAATGAATCAATGGATGAATTAATGCATGAATGAATAAATGAATGAATGGAAGCTTTACTGTTCCATTCCATACAAACTAAATCCCAACTTGCCCTTATTTCTAAACATCGATTGATGGTGTTGAATCGACTATGAATACGTACAGCCCCGATGCAATGGACATAACAGTTGGGCTTACTACATTGCCAACGGTATAAATACTGTTTCCTGTTGTTAGAAAGAGTAGATGTTTAAACCCACCCACCAAACCACCCACATAACCCTCCCCCCAGCTTTGCATTCATTTCTGTGCTCCTCATTAGCCTAATCACACAGTGGATTTGTACCAACACTTACAGCACACAAGCCCGCCAGCGAGTCATTATACTCTTGTTGCTCTTCTGTTCCTCGTCTCTGCCTGCAGTTCCTCTTTCACCTACTTCTTACATACCGCAGCCGATTGAAAATGTGAGCAAGAAGACGTGATGGAAGTGAAACGAAAGAACGTAGACGAGTACAAAGCGAATATTTGGCAAAGTGCCTCATTCGCTATATTTGCATGATTCACCAGAAATGCCTAATCACAGACTGGCTTATAAAAATGTAATCTGCAACATCATGATGTAGTCTTCTTCGAAGCTTACTAGTTGCTTACCCGTTCCAGGAATTTCTTTCTCAAATGCAGCCGAAAGATTCATTCATTCATTCACAGAAGACCTCAACTACACCATGTTTGACATCAGTGCAATCCACTCAACTATGTTATGAATCTTATGTTTATTGGACCGTGTAACATTGTGATAGTTGAAGAATAAAATACCAACTTGAAGTCACTTGCTATTTTATTTCACTTCTTATGTGCTCAACGTGTTTCGGACATTAATATATCCATCATCAGGAGCTTGCGACTATTCTGTCGAATTACCAATGTGGTAATTCAACAGAATAGTCGCAAGTTCCTGATGATGGATATATTGTCGTGCCCACTGGGGCATGGGGTTTATCTTCCACCAAGCTAAGCCCAGATGGTCACGAAGGGGGGAGAAAGAGAAAAATGTTGGAGGTCGGAGGAAGGATGATTCTAAGTCCTCGGTTCTAGTTCTGGATCTAGGTATGCGTAGCTGAGCTGCCACCAACCTAAATGTCTAGGCAAACTGTCTAGGATTACTGCGGGAAGGAATCTTCGTAGAACAAAACTAAGGTTCCAGGCTTTACTTGCATCTATTCTAATGATAAATATTTACAAATTTACACAGTTAAACTCTGTCATTAAGGGATCTAACTTAGCACGCTTGCCTCTTACGTAATAATTTAAGTAATGTTTCAAATTTAGAATTTCGACTCGACTGAATTTAAAAAGCCCGCTGAGTTATATCACAAGTCAAATAAGCTTACCTTGGTATTTGTAGTACACAGCGTTTCGTTGTATATACAATCGTTGTTTTAAATACCAACTTGTATTGGCAGTACTATAACTTGCCGCACTTCTGTCTGTAGATACGTGTTTCGCCGGTTATAGTATCGTCGAGTTACTTGCTCCGAAAATCAGTTTGACGAAAGATGTTTATAGTAACTTTCAAAACGTTATATAGTAAAGAGGCACATCAGTCAGCGTTTTATGACTTCTTACATGACCATATATGGACGTAAGTTAATATCAGTTTCAAAACCTAGGAAACACTGGTAGGTCAGTCAAGCTGTAGTTACCAATAAGTAAATAGAGCAAGTTACTAAATTGCTGAATTTGCTTACTCTGTAAAGCTGCAGGCTTCCTAGTTACGACAATAGCAAGAAGCTAATAAGTCTTCCTGGTCCTTGCGTAACGTTTCTTTTTCAAAAAGTTAATTCCAAAATTACTTTTCATGACAATATTAATGTCCGAAACACGTTGAGCACATAAGAAGTGAAATAAACTAGCAAGTGACTTTAAGTGGGTCTTTTATTATTCAACACTCAGCTGTTTATCTGACTTCAATTTTATTGTTGCCATTTCATGTTTCTTTTCACTGTTATCCAAAGTTTTCCAGCCAAAATTTTGTACGTAATTAGCTTGCACGTGTTGCAACAGCCATATTGTATATGAGTTGGCTACCTTACTAACACAAGAGGAATCCCAGAAATTCAAGGTTACTAATTCCCTAGTTTTCTACATATATCCACTATTTTTTTTAGGTTCAAGTTAGATTAAATACCTCGAAATAGGTTACAAACGATTCCTTTCTCATTCAAAAGCGCGAATAGATCGGAATGAAGAAAATATCTAACCAATCTGTAGAATTCGTTTATCTCGCTCATATACACTCCACGGGAACGCGGTTGCCTCATACAGCAAACAGCATTCGAAGTTACAGACGATTTGTTATGTGTGAATTTGTGCAGTGAGTGTGCAGTGACTGCCGGAATAGCGTTGTAACATGGTGCATATGCCAGATGAAATTGTAACATGGTGTATGTGCCAAATGACGGAACATGGTGTATGTGCCAGATAACGTTGCAACATGGTGTATGTGCTAAATAACGTTGCAACATGGTGTATGTGCCAGATAACGTTGTAACATGGTGTATGTGCCAGATAGCGTTGTAACATGGTGTATGTGCCAAATGACGTTGCAACATGGTGTATGTGCCAGGTAGCGTTGCAACATGGTATGTGCCAAATGACGTTGCAACATGGTGTATGTGCCAGATAACGTTGCAACATGTGTATGTGCCAGATAGCGTTTCAACATGGTGTATGTGCCAAATGACGTTGCAACATGGTGTATGTGCCAGATAACGTTGCAACATGTGTATGTGCCAAATGACGTTGCAACATGTTTTATGTGCCAAATGGCGTTGCAACATGGTGTATGTGCCAGATAGCGTTGCAACATGGTGTATGTGCCAAATGACGTTGCAACATGTTGTATGTGCCAAATGACGTTGCAGCATGGTGTATGTGCCAGATAGCGTTGCAACATGGTGTATGTGCAAAATGACGTTGCAACATGGTGTATGTGCCAAATACCGACCCACCAAACCCCCCCGCGCTTCAAGCTACACAATTTTTTTCTCACACGCCTTTTCCAAGCAGGAAAACAAATTTAAAACTCATGTAGAGCTTCGAGGAATAAGTTTTGTTTTAGATTGCAAGCGAACACGGTAAATATAGGTGCTAAATAAAAGGAAAAATTTCCACAATATTAATTCCAGACTAAAGAAACTGCTAAGCAAGCAGTTGCTTTGGCTTGCACAGCAACCGGGCGTATCTGCATCTTCGGCAGGAATTGCATCGAAACTGCTGCATTCACACTCACACAAGGCAACCGTAGTTTATGAATCCTACGAAACGCTTCGCGCAACAAGTGTGAAATCTTAAAAATTTCACCTTCATACAGTAGATAAGAGAGAAGTGGATCCCACTTTGATTCCCTTTAGCAATGAAGTTTTTTGTGGAAAATCCTGCGTTCTTCGCGATGTATCAACCATTACATAAAAAGATTGGGGTTTTGTGTGCTACGATTGCAACAAAGATTATAGGTTCTACTATTTTTCGTGAGACCATAAACCCCCGCTGATTCGTTGCACCCATTATGACCCAATTTTTGAACACTTGTACGATTACGAGAGAACTAAAATTTTGTCACAGAGGGAGTGCAAGGGCACACAATACAAAGACTTCAACAAGTTTTTACGACATGTTTTAGTTAGTGGAAAATAAGCAGCGGTTGATTTTGGCCACCGCTTTTTAATTGTCTAAAATGATGCGTTCTGTTTTTTCGTGCTGGTCATGAGGGAGGATAAAGGATACCCTCCTAGCACTGAAGGTGGGCCCGGTAGCTCAGTCTGTATAGCGACTGAGCTAAGGACTGGACAGTTCGGGATCAAATTCCGGTGGGGTCGAAATTTTCCGCCCGTCCAGACCGGCCCTGGGGCCCACCCAACCTCCTGTAAAATGGGTACCGGGTCTTTCCCGGGGGTAAAGTGCGGCCGGAGTGTGCTGCTGACCACTCAGCTCCTTCTAGTGCCGCGGTCGTTGAAGAGTAGAGCTATACTTCTACCCACTCTCTGGGCCACACCAGGCCTGTAAGGGGATCACTTTACCTTTACCTAGCACTGAAGACGTTCCGACGAGAAGCGTTCAGAATGCAGTGTCTTCAATTTTAGGAGCCCAACTTCGATGTGCAGTAAAAAAAAATTAGGTGTGACGCATGTGTGCGAACCGAAGGAAACCATTTTTACTTTCCTTCAAACATGGCAAGTAAAAACCCCAAATCAACTGCAATATGTGCACTATACGTTTAGAACATCATTTGTGCATACGGTGAGTAGGAAAGTAATATTGTCTTCAACACATTGAACTAAAACTTCCGAACAACTAACTTCAATATTTTAATGTAAGACTTAATATACATTTGACGTTCAGGTGGCCGTGCATCGCGATAATTTCTTATAATACAACCAACCAGATGCACTAATTTCTCAAATTTATTTTTGGAATAAAACTCTAGATATTTCGGACAGTTTTTCTGTCCATCATCAGGAGTTTTTCACTGTATACACAGCAATGGTATATGTCATACAGTTCTGCTGTCAGCAAACCGGTATAAAATATACCATTGCTGTGTATACAGTGAAAAACTCCTGATGATGGACAGAAAATCTGTCCAAAACATGTAGAATTTTATTCCAAAATTAAATTTGAGAAATTAGTGCATCTGGTTGGTTGTATTAAAAGAAATTAATATTAACTAAAATACACCGAAAAAAAAGCGTGTTCTCCGATTTAAGGATAAGTAGTGTAGCGGCGAGCGCTTCTTTCCCTGTCTCCAAGCACAAAAGTGTGTGAAGAAACAAAGAATATGGACCACATAAACTAAGGTCCTTGTTTAGACGGTTAGGGCGTTCCAGTGCTAAGGAAATCGCTATAAAACGTAAGCATAGGCATAGATCCTAGGTGAAGATCCATACATTATATTGCTCGTCAGTAAACGGAGGTAGTTTGTGATGGCTAGAATGGGTACTACGGAACACAGTGTATGAGAAAATGGCGGTAGTTAAGGTTGTCAACATTTTTGCCCCTTTCTATGACCCTCAAAACGTTTTCTTCATAATCACAATTGTCCGACACTGATTACAATCACGAGGTGACTGTAACAAATGCACGTACTTCCTACATCTTCATGTTTCTTTAAGAATTGTCTTTAGACATTCGATATCGTCTTTTCTCTTTAGGTTAGGTAGATAAAATTTTCTACAAATTATTTCACTAACGCTCGTAGAGAGATTTAAACTCAGGGCAATCAATAATTCAGTAAAAAGAGCCCAGAACTGTCGAAGTTTCGCAGATATAGAAATGTTAATATAGAGTACAGGTAAAATTTCAGAACGCAATGGAAGATACAAACCGTGTAAGGATACTCAGTAAAGTGCATGGACTTGTCTTAGACAGTCAAGCAGCAACGTTCACGTAGCGTGTGTCACTTTACACTGAACCTCTCTAAAGCCTGAGGTCCGTCTCTGCTTTCAGCTACGCTACAACCTCCGTAGACAATAGATGGATGGTTAGATATACTACGCGTTAAGCGTAAAAACATGAATTTTCCAATAAAACCAACTTTTACCTTTGCCTGATAAGGTGCTACCCTTTAGCATCAGCGAAAAGAGGTGACGCAAGTTATATTAAACATTCATCTAACCTCTCTTCTCCTTTTATCATCCGCAAGTTTTTATCCCACGATGAATTTTTAGCGTGTGTTAACCTGCTATTGAATCTACGTGATCGATATTCACTTTCTTTCATGGCTGACACGAAGGAGTGTCGCTAGAATTTATCGTAGTGTGCAAGACAGATACAGAGTAGCAACGATCCAGGCGGCTTGTAGATCGCAGTAATCACATTCATGAGAAGAGTGGCGAAGATTCATTGGTACAAATGCGTGCTTCTATTAAGTTCAGAATTTATATCTTCCCTCTCTTACTTAGAAACCTTTTACTTCTTATTCTTTATCGCTTTAATCCTTGAGCATAAATGTCTGTTCCGACTTCAAATTTTATTCCACCCTTTTGGAGTCTTCCCTAAATTCCTTGTTCTTTGATTTATTATTTTAAAACATCTTTCGGCAAAATATCGTCATTAATTTTCCGTTATGCTGACGCACATAAATCGATTCTTTGTGGACTGTTACCATCTGTCTACATCCGTCGGTCATGTATCCTGTCTTCTTTGTGACATATTTGGTTTCCTGCGGCCTTAAATCCGGCTTAAGAATTTCATCTTGACATTCCACTGTTTTTTATTATATATTGTTTTCACTTTGTCTAATTTTGGTAGCCGTAAAAAGTACACAGCCTTTTGTGTATTTTTTTAGTTTTAGTTTCGCTTTTCTGCTCTCTTGTTTGTATAGGTTCCTTGAATACTGTGCCATCTGTTGCTTCCAAAGTTCAATTTTTTGGCATAATTGTCGTTATTGTAACTTAGACGAAGTACAAATTACATAAAGCATTTGATGTGTGATTGACCGTGCATCGTAGTTCAATGTGGAATAAGAAACCAACTAGATGTTACTTAGTTTTATATTTATTTCTCCTTTATAAGTTTCTCAACATGTTTCGGGCCACCTTGTGCCCATCTTCAAGAGCTGACGACTTAGTGGTATTTCTTCACGTGAAAAAATACCACTAAGTCGTCAGCTCTTGAAGATGGGCACAAGGTGGTCCGAAACATGTTGAGCAACTTATAAAGAGCAAATTATAAAGGAGAAATAAATATAATACTAAGTGACATCTAGTTGGTTTCTTATTCTACATAAAGCATATTTATCTCAGTAATTAACCAACTTGATGCACCAAATCTTTGTTTTACAATAAGTTGATTTCATGCTTCTACATGTTTCGAGCACTTGTGCTCGAAACATGTAGAGGCATGAAATAAACTTACTGTAAAACAAAAATTTTGTGCATCAAGTTGGTTAATTACTGAGATAAATATACTGAGATGCACGGTCAGCAAAACGTCAAAAAAAGTACATATAACATGTCATATCTAAAATCTAGTTACTTCCCATAGTCATAATCTTCAGAAAATACAAATGAAATTATTGCAGTTTTTCTCTCAGCCGATATAAGATTATAATAACTAGATAAATGACTTAAGTTACAGTTTGTGTAGTTCCGCCTCATTCATTATAAACCCTCAACAAAACGCTGAGCTTCCATTTATATGTCTATGTCTATATAAACTCTAGACAAGCCAAGCTCGTATATTGTGTTTTAATTTGGTCGACTTACGGATGTTTCTGAAATACCTGACGTCACTCCAGCTGTGAGCCACACGGTCTAAGTCAGGGCTGGTAGCATGTGTTTACAGGCCGTATGCGGCCCGCGGGGAAAGTACTTGCGACCCTTGGTGGCGTGAATAGTTAGACTAGTACAGTTTAACAAACATAATAGGGTCTACAGACTAAAATATTGCAACTGTACTACCACACAAAATGTGAGGGAACCGTAACTCATCACTTTTAAGGCAGTTCACAGTAAGCCAATATTTCTTCGTGTACTGATGTCAGTAAGACCCACCACCTTGTCATGCAACCATACTTTTAGCGTAACTTACTTTTTATAGATGACAAACTTCTAGATAATTCAGTCTCCCATTATTTCGATATGTTTATACAAAAATGGGTCCTCAGGCGAGTCCTTTACGCATCATATGACCTTCCCAGTGGGTTGCAGTTGGCCAGCCCTGGTCTAAGACATGCGTCTGCGTCCATTTCCTTGCTGAGATTGTGGGTTCAAAGCCAGCCGTGGGTGTGCGTCAAGCTGATCATTCGTGTCCAGAGGATTCTTACCGCGTTAGGCATGTCTTTCAGTGTGATCTCGAAACCTCAGCGATGAGGCGCCCTAGGACCACTAGAGCTGTCGAGCCATGAGGTGGAAGAAACCTCCAGGTGTGTGCTATGGGCAGAGGAAATGTGAAGTGTATGTCTATGTAAACGTGAATATTTTGACTAGGTTTCTAAGCCAAAGTTCCGTAATAGCAGCGCATGCAGTGTGTTTTCCCATACGTCAGGATTCTTCCACAAGCCTCTAGCTAATATTGTGCTTCAACGCGAAGTTAGTGAGGATAAGAGACGAAGCACCAGCGTTCATGCGCACGTGCATAAATTTGTTATCTGCTGAACAAGGTCGTTGAATAAAGAGTAAGTACATGGTTCACGTTTAACCGTGCATGCAGCTAGAAAGATGCAGTCAAGTCGTCTATCATCAGGACAAATTTTCTCGGTCCCCGAACATCGGACCGAAAGCATTTCCCGGCATCGTCTGGCGCCTTGGGGAACGAGAAACTTTGCGTTTGGAGTAGCAGAAGAAGAAAGAGAGAGGAAAGTGCATGCAGAAGAGAAAGAAGACTGAATGCCTTAATGACGTTACTGCAGATCTTGGGACGAACTTTTCGCGGGTCACTGTTGCAGAAAGCTTCATCCGTTCGACTGATTGGTGGTCCCTCTGTGGGCAACTCCTCTATCATGTAAGTGTCTAGGCTTGTACAACGGTGTTACTCAAAGTACCAGCAATAGGATTTCTGTATCCTAACCAACTGCAGAGAGTGCAAGACAGACACCCGTACCTTTAACGACAACTAACGCAGATTTCTCAGTGGCTCATGCAGAAACTTGAGGGCAATACTTCCTGCCTATTCCTCACGCTGAAAACGCAATATTTATTCGTGACGTCATCGTAAATTTCCACGGTAAGCTTTCTTGGGAATATGCTCATACATATTGAACCCATCGGCCGTTCCGTCAAAGATTCTCAATAAACGTGCACATAAATTTCATTTTAGACGTTCCGTTGTGTCACTTATAAAGAGTACTACATAAACCGCCAGTAAATACACACTTTATATTTTCTGAGTCTCAAACCCACAACGCATTTCGGCCGCAATAGCCACTATCAGGTATCTATAACAAAAATACTTAAATAAAATTATGTACGTGTTGTAAAAAAATGTACTAGAAATTATATACAGTACTTTCTTACCTTGGTGTTGTTTATCTTTTCAACATGTATTTTAGGAAGTCTTGTGTGTATTGTTGTTAGTTGTCTTGTGTGTATTGTTGTAGTTGTCTTGTGTGTGTTGTTGTCATCTTATGTGTGTTTGTTGTACTGTGTGGGCATTGATGTTTTTACTTTAG
>Ga0123355_10022206_pt1 | contig 10173 bp, 8 predicted proteins | sample TergutEmb28metaG_3_FD_89872 | JGI IMG/M metagenome (GOLD analysis project Ga0123355, IMG submission 89872) | Embiratermes neotenicus P1 segment gut microbial communities from Petit-Saut dam, French Guiana - Emb289 P1 | ecosystem: Host-associated > Arthropoda: Insects > Digestive system > Gut ... | reverse complement strand
TAGGCGTCTTCGGACTGGCCCAGCAATAACCCTGAGTTTTCCGGCACTGGCAGCGGTGCGCGGATGCCCGTTCTGGCCGAATTTGCCCGAAGTCGGCGACTTCTGACGCCGGCCGGTTATGGGGAACCGAACCCCACCCCGGAGCCGTTTCTGTCGAGCCCGACTCGCTCCAGAGCAGTGGCCGGGCTCGAGGCGAAGGCGCTCGAGCAATGGAACAACACTCACGGCCGGTGGAATCCCGGTGGACCACCTCAATCAAGGGCATCCGCGCACCGCTGCCAGTGCCGAAAAACTCAGGGTTATTGCTGGGCCAGGCCGAAGACGCCTACTCCGGTTGTGGTGCCGACGTAGACTTTTCCGTTGATCACCGCGGGGGTTATGAACTTGTTGCCGGCGCCGAAGTGGTCACGGCCGCCTGCGGCTTGATTGCTGTTGTAGAGCTCGTTCGCCAGGTTGGTTGCGTCGTAGGCGTGGAGGACGGCGGGGTTGGAATTCTCTGCTGCCCACAGGATTGCATTGCTGGCGCCGTTGGCGGAGATGCTGGGGGTCGCTCCAGGATACGGGAAGGAGTGCGCCGTTTGGGAGGCGGGGACGGAGCTGAGTTTCGCGTTCGAGATGGCGAAGGCTTTGATGGGACTGTTGACCGATCCGTAGTAGACGGTGTTGTTGAAGTAGGCGGGGCTGGAGAAGACGCCGCCAGGAAGAGCGTTGGCGAGCTGCTGATAGATGTTGTTGCCGTTCGGGCTGAACTTTCCCATCGAATCGCGGTCGACGACATAGAGGTTGGCGTCTTTGCCGGCGCCCACGGCCAGATGGTGGGTGGCGCCGGAGTTGTCGGTGAGGTCGGGCAGGACCATGGCTCCACCCGAGCCCAGGTCTTCATCACTTCCGTTTTCTGCGGCCTGATTGAACTCCTCGAAATAGTCGGCAACTGCCAGCTGGTTGTTCGTGGTGGAAATCTTCAGAAAGGCGTTCCCGTAGTCGCCTTCGTTGGGGAATCCCTGGGCGTTCAGCGCGGTGTCGAAGACGCCATTGGCGTCGAGGGCGAAGATGTTGCCGCTGGCGTCGGCAGCAGGGGCACCACCACTCATCCAGAACGAGCCCTCGTTGCCATTCGGGGTGACGTTGAGAACCGCCACTTCGGCGAGCGTGGTTTCGTTGTAGCCGAGGATCCATCCGGTGTAGGGGCGGAAGTCGCAGTGGGATCCCCAGCTGGTGTAGAGGGTGCCATTGAGCAGGAGGAGGCCGGGGCGTTCGATCTGTTGTCCGCTATCGAAGATGACGTTGCCGTTGGAGCTGTTGTCGCCGGTGCCGGGATAGGTGGCCTGAATTTCTTTGGGACCGCTGAATTGCTCCGCTCCCGTAGTTACGTCGAGCGCGTGGAGGCGCTGGTGGTAGTTGCCGGATCCGTCCTTCGACATGGCGACGAGGTAGATGGAGCCGTGCGGTCCGGCATGGGGATCGATGACGGGCGTCGAAGTGACTCCGATTTCCGGAGACACCTGGCCGCAGCCCCGGTTGTCGCTGGGCGATTCGCCGGAGGCTAAAGTCGAGATCCGCCAGAGCTCGGTGCCGCTGTCGGCGTCGAAGGCGTAGACACTGTCGTTTTCCGTAGCGACAAAGAGGACGTTGTGATTCTGGCTCGCGATGGTCAGGCCGGGCAGGTAGAGGGGCTGCGCGTCAACGGCACCGTCGGTCGAGAGGACAAAAAGCAGGCCAAACGTCGACGAGTTCACGTTAGTGCTGGTGAGAATGGTCTCGTTGAGGTTCTGTCCGGTGCGGGAGTTGTCGTTGTGCCAGGTGGTGACGCTGGACGTGGTGGGAGGAGGCGGAGGTGGATTGCCGATTCCTGTGCCGTGGTTGCTGCCACAGCTCACCAGCCAGGAGGCGAGCGCGGCTAGCATCAGCGAAGACGCAGCGATTGGAAGACGAGGGGCGCGTGGGATTGCCGGGCTGCGTTTCGGTTTCGAAATTCTCAAGCTGGAAGTATTGTAATCCGCCTGGTTCGAACCAGACTGGACCTCCAACGACCCGCCGGCGAGATCGACAGGATGCGTCATCGCGCCAACCCGGCAGTCGAATGAACTCCGCGGAGAGCAGCCAGCCTCCATCAGGAATACAAATGCGGGGTTCAACTGGATGCGAGCCAGGGCAGTTGCTCCCTGACTCGCATTGAATCGCCCCCGCTCAATTTGCACTCGCGGCTGGAGTGGGATTCCTTTTGCTTGACACATTCCTATACAGGAATATATTCTTCGTTCATGGCACGGGCGGCGACGACTTCGGATGCCTTCAACGCGGTGGCCGAGCCGCGGCGCAGGGAGATTCTCGAGCATCTGGGGGCGGGGGAACTGGCGGTTGGCGATCTCGTGATCAAGATGAGTCTCGAACAGCCTTCGGTGTCGAAGCATCTGAAAGTGCTGCGCGATGTGGGGCTGGTGAAAGTACGCCGGAATGGACGTCACATGTTCTATCGAACCAATGCGGACGGACTTCGTCCGCTGTATGAGTGGACGAAGAGGTTTGAGCGGATGTGGGCGCATCAATTGATGCGGATCAAGGAACGAGCCGAGGGAAAGGCTGGGGAAGAAAACCGGGGCTAAAAACCCGCTGCCATCTTCTTGGGAAGTCTTTTACGCGGCGCCCGAAGCGCCGCTCTTCCACAGTGGTCGGGGCGGCATTACCCGTGACCAGTCCCCTGGCGGCGGATGGCCCCGTTTTTTTAAGGACAGAATTTCTGAAATCTCTGACTCAGGAGGAAGTGTGAACGCGACTACGACCATACCGGGAATTGAGAGTCTGACATTGAATGTGGCCCAGGAGATTCATGTGCGGGCGTCGCTGGAGACGACGTTCACGGCGCTGCTTGAGCAGCTTGGCCCGGAGAATGAGACGCCCGAGCACAAGATGCCGATGAAGCTCGAGGCGTTCCCCGGCGGTCGGTGGTTCCGCGATCTGGGCGAGGGGAACGGGCATTTGTGGGGGCACGTGCAGGCGATCAAGCGTCCGACCCTGCTCGAATTTACCGGGCCACTGTTTATGTCGTATGGGGTGGTGTCGAATTTGCAGTACCGGCTGACCGAGAAAGATGGCGGGACCCTGATAAGGTTTCATCACCAGGCGTTTGGTGTGATTCCAGACGATCACCGCCGCGGCCTGGAGCGGGGGTGGACTCAGCTAACCAGTCCATCAAGGACCGCGCCGAGGGCAGGAAGTGAGCAAGGGGCGTCTCGGCAGCTATGCGGAGAGCGTAAAGAAGGGGAAAGCGATTCGTAGCAAAGGAAGTTGCGCCTGGCTGGAGGCTAAGGGCTCGTGTGCTTGATTTACTGATGAATGTGGCCCCCCCCCGACAGCCGGCGGGAGCCCGGCGCTACGAGAGGAGACGCCAGGAATGGAAACGATCATTGCGCAGTCGATTCTTATACCGGTATTCGAGGAGTTTCGCGAAGAGGCGGCTACTACCAGGCGCGTTCTGGATCGAGTTCCGGAGAGCAAGCTGGCCTGGAAGCCGCATGCCAAGTCAATGACCTTGGGACAGCTGGCCTGGCATATCGCCACTATTCCGGGATCGCTGGCGCGTCTGATTCAGCAGGAGAGTTTCGATGTATCCCAGGCGAGCTTTGTGCCGCCGCAGCCGAAGAGTCTCGAGGAGATTCTCACCGCTTACGAGCAGAACGTTCGCCAAGCCGAGCAATGTCTCGACCACATGACGGATGACCGCGCCAGTGGCATGTGGCGGCTGGAGAGGAACGGTAAGGAGATCTTCACCAGGCCGCGGCTCGCCGTGATGCGTTCGATCATGCTGAATCACTGGTATCACCATCGCGGGCAGTTGTCGGTGTACTTGCGGCTGCTGGAGGTTCCCGTGCCGGTGATTTACGGGCCCAGCGCGGATGTAGATCCGTTTTCCTAGAAACCGAACGCCGGTGACAAGTCTTCGAAGCTGCGCGATCAGCTTCGAGGGAAAGCGAAACCCTGGGGTGAACCGCGTGGGCGGATCAGCTTTTCCACCAGGTCGGCCGAGTCTGTAGGCAATGCACGAAAGGCCAACCCTCAAGCAAGCGCGATAGGCTTTCTTCCCACTTCCTTCCTGTTTTTTCCAGAAAATCAGCACCGGAAAAGTTTCTACTGCGCCGACACCGGGATTTGCAGATATACATACTGGCCGGGTTCGAGTTTCAACGGCGGACCGGGGACCAGAGAGCGACCCTGGAACATGACGATCAGGAACACATTTTTCCCGGGCGGCACCTGCAGGCGATAGTCGCCGTCGGCATCCACGGAGTGACCGTGTCCGTCGCCGTCTACAAATCCGAGGTGCGCCTTGACGGGTGCACCGGTGTTGGCGTCGACAACCCGTCCGGCAACGGTGGCAGCTTTTGGCCCCAGCTTCACGCCAACGCTGACGGTGGGATGAGCCTCGCTAAGTTCGACTTTCGGCGCTTCGGCATTTGGATCGGTGTAAAAACCGTCTAACGGATCGGGATAACCGTCGGCGTCTTTGCGGGCGTACACCTTGTACGTTCCCCGATCGAGATGTCGATGAAAGTCGAAGGCGCCGTTGCCGTCAGTTTTGGTGGAACGTGGAATCGCGTCGTCGAGCAGGAGGCCCTGCGCGACGGCATACACAATCGCTCCGGCGACTGGTGCGCCCGTCTGGTCGACGACGGTGCCTGAAAGGTTCGCTGGCCTGGTTTGTGCCTCGATGAGAAGACTTCCGCTGACCATGAAGAGGACGATGAGGTGCTTCATAGATCCTCCGGGCTGACTTTGGAAGCTACGATGCGAGGCCTGCCCGGAATGGTTTCATGGGCTTGCGGGAAAATCCGCCGACCGGCTGAGCCGAACCCGGTTAGTTCACGTCGCCGAGCGAGCAGGCCCCCGCACCACGAGGATCGCCGCAGGATCCGCAGGGACCGGCTGGCCGGGCGGAACTTGAAGCGGTCTTGGCGGAGACGGCGAAGACGGAGAGTTGCGGCTCGAGTTTCCCGGTGTGGCATTTCGGGCATTCGGCTTTTTCCTCGCCGTAGACAAGCGCTTCGAATTGAAGATGACATTCCTGGCAGATGTATTCGTAGATGGGCATGGCGACTCCGCTGGTCTCGCGTAGTTGTTCAGTTACACATAATGTTATGCCGTGGGCTTACACCCCTGATGAATGTAGCCGAGCAAGCCGCAGCTGGCTTCGACTGGTGAATGACCCTTCGAACAGGTTCTTCCCTGCCCCTCTATTAAAATCAATTTGTGGAGAGTTCGCAAATCTCAGAGTCTTCTCGCGCCGACGTCTTGCCGGGCGCGAAAATTGCGCCTGGAGCCTGGAAGGAGCGCGAGCCGTTCCGGGCGCGGCGGTGGCTTGGGGGCGGGCATGTGCAAACCATTGCCAGTTTTCTGATTCCGCGGCGGATTCATCTGCCCCCGCCGGAAGAGCGATTGGTGGAGGTGGCGGCGGGAATCAAGGTGCGTTGCTGGTGCCGCTGGCAGCAGAATCGCACGGACGCATTGACTTTAATCGTTGTGCATGGGCTGGAAGGATCGTCGGAGTCCAAGTATATGACCGGCATCGCGCGGAACGGGCTGGCGGCGGGGATGAACGTTGTGCTGATGAACCAGCGGAACTGCGGCGGGATGGATTACTTCGCACCGACTCTCTACAACTCGAGTTTGTCGGGTGACGTCGCCGCCGTGGCGCGACACGTCGTGGACAAGGACCGGGTATTGCGGTTCGCGCTGATTGGTTTTTCAATGGGCGGGAACCTGGTGCTGAAACTCGCCGGCGAATGGGGCAGCAACGGGCCTCGGCAGTGTCGGGCGGTCGCAGCGGTTTGTCCGGCGATGGACCTGGCGGCGTCGGCCGACGCGCTGCATGAGCCGGTGAACCGGATTTACGAGTATTATTTTCTGGGCCAGTTGTTCCGGAGGATGCGGACGAAGGCGCGATTCTTTCCAGACAAGTTTGATTTGTCGCGGCTGCGCGGGGTTTCGACTCTGCGGCTGTTTGATGAGCGAGTGACCGCGTATTACTGCGGGTTTGCCGGGGCGGACGACTATTACGCCCGGGCGGCGGCGGCGAACGTGGTCGATCGCGTTGCCGTGCCGGCGCTGATTATTCATGCGGCGAATGATCCGTTTATTCGCATGCTGCCGGAAACTCGGGCGCGGATTGAGCGTAATCCGAATATTGTTTACGTGGAGACTGCCGACGGGGGGCATTGCGCTTTCTTGGGTCAGCCCGATGGCGACGGGTATGACGGGCGGTGGGCGGAGCGCGAAGTGGTGGAGTTCGTGCGGCAGGCTGCGGGGTGAGCTGCAGGGTGCGCCAGTGGCGAGCTTTGTCGACGTCTGTGAGGGCGATTCGGCCTCACGACAGCCGGCGGGAGGCCGCTACCTGCTTGAATGGCGCGGAGGACTCGATCCAGTTCCTGGCGTGCGTGCGGATGTAGGCCAGGGCGACCATCGCGACGGTGATGACCAGCAGTCCCCGCGAGGCTCCAGCGATTCCTTGTCCGCTCTTCGGGAGAATCGACAGTCGGCCGTATACAAATTCGATGTGGACCCAGTAGACCAGCAGTGACGCCTGGCCTAGCTGGATCAGCGGGCTGAATCGGCGGTGCGCCGGGCCCCAGCGGCACCAGGCGTAGCAGCCGGTCAGGATCACCATTAGCATTCCGACGCGGAGCAGGAAGAAGCTGGGGCTGGTGTGCCAGTAATCGTAGACGGGATAGAGCTGGCGCGGCAGGGCGTCGAGCCCGCGGGAGATTCCGATCAGGACGGCGCCGGCGAGGCCCAGTGAGAGGAATACCTGCGCTTCGCGGGCGCGAGTCCAGGGGCTTTGCAGGACAAATCCTACCGCCAGGCCGGCGAAGGCGAAGGCCGACCAGGGGAAGATGGGGAAAAGGTATGTCTGCGGCGTGCCCAGGTTGTGGACCCCATTGAGGTAGGATTCCAGGGGCCAGGGGAGGAAGTCGGGGCGCCAGGTGGTCCACAGGAGCGGAGTGAGGAAGGAGATGCTGAGGGCTGCGGAGGCGGCGGCGACCATCAGGATGCTGCGACTCGGGGATGAGTCCTCGGCGGATGGGTGGCGCGCGGTGCCGGGGACAGCCGATGGCTGTGCCCACGCAACCTTTCCCGCCTGCATCCTCTTTTTTTCCGCGAACGGGTGCACTGCAAGCACGGTCCAGCAGAGGAGGGCCATCAGCATCATGGAGATTCCGATGGTGTTGAGGATGTCGACGCGGAGGAGGTCGCTTTTGGGCGCCCATCCCCAGGCGATGAGGTATTCCTGCAGGCGGAAGAGGAAGCCGTAGCTGAGGATTTCGGCACCCCGGCGGAGAGTGGAGCGCAAGATCTGGCCCGGCGGCTCGTTCTTCTGGCACAGCTTTTCGGTGACGAGTGCAAACGAGATTCCCGCCAGAAACAGGAACAGCGGGGCGGGGAAAGTTCCGCCGAGTTGGGAGTACAGGAAGAAACGGCTTTGCCGCGCTTGCCCCCCAAGCCAGGAGTCATAACAGTGAGTCTGGAACATGAGCCCGCAGGCGAGGCCGCGCATCCAGTCGATGTAGGCGAGACGCGATTTCCGGGCGTCGGGCGTGCTCATGGGCAGGGTTCCGGCAGTATACTGGCAGCCGACCGAAACTACCGCGCTTTTTCAGGGTTTGATGCCGATGAGTTGGTGTTTTCGCCCGGATTCGCCGACGCATGCGTGGCAGATGTCATTGCCGGAACGCAGGGACGCGCCAAAGAGGAACATGGTTAACTTTATGCGCGCCATGCAACCTTCGTCACGTCTGAGTTGATCGAAGAGGGAATAAGGGTTATAAGCTAGACACGCAAGACTTTTCACTAACACACGCAAGACTTTTCATGTTGAGTAGGGGAGCGTTTATGTCGCAGAGCAGGATGTGGGTGTGCCTGTTGGTGGCCGGGTTTGTTCTTACCGGCCTCAGTTATGCCGCCACGCCGGACCGGATTGCGGGCTCCATCGAGTCGAGTGCAAGGGTTGTTTTAGCCAAGAGCCTTCACCCAAGGGCGCAACAACAGTATGATCTCGGCGCAGTGGAGGGTTCCTTCAAGCTTGGCTACATGACGCTGATGACCACGCCCTCCGCCTCACAGCAGAAGGCTCTTGATCAACTCACAGCTCGGCAGCAGGATCCTTCTTCGTCCTACTACCACAAGTGGCTGACGCCAGCGCAGTATGCGGATCAATTTGGACTCAGCCAAAACGATATTAGTCGGATCACCGAGTGGCTCAAGTCCCAGGGGTTCGTGATTCAGGGGGTCGGAGGGGGGAGAAACACCGTAAGTTTCAGCGGCACAGCAGCCCAGGTGCAGAACACCTTTTATACCGAAATTCACCGCTACCGCGTTGCGGGCGTGGAGCACTATGCTAACTCGACGCCGATCAGCATGCCCCAGGCTCTCAAAGGCATCGTCACCGGGATTCGCGGGCTCCACGACTTCCGAGCGCGGCCCCTGAACGTTCAGCGCTCGCATTCGAACTACACTTTCCAAGTAGCAGGCGGCGGAACAGAATACTTTATGGCACCCGGCGACGTGGCCACGCTCTACGACATTAATCCGCTGTACAGCGCTTCGCCGGCAATCGACGGTACCGGGCAGAAACTGGCAGTCGTCGGCGAAACCGATATCTATTTGACGGACATTAATTATTTTCGTTCTGGCTTCGGTCTGTCGCAAATCTCGGGCTGTACGTCCAACACAAACGGCGTGATTACGGCCTGCAATACCACGAATTTCCGATATGTCCTGGTTGGAACCGACACGACGGGTTTGCCCAATTCGATCCAGGATGACCTGGCCGAGGCGGACCTGGATGTAGAGTGGTCGGGAGCGACTGCACGCAACGCCCAGATTATCTATGTCAACGCTCCTGACCCAAACGGCGGCGGGGTGTTGGCTGCCCTCGAAGCGGCCATCAACCCGCAGTCCGGAGCGGTACTCGCACCGGTCGTAACCATGAGTTACGGGAGCTGCGAAGCGGAGGCTGACGAAACCATGGAGAGCGAACTCCAACAGGGAGCTTCTGAGGGTATCACCATCCTGAATTCCTCGGGAGACACCGGAGCCGCAGCTTGCGACGAGGGGCCTCCAAGCAACACCCCCAATCCTCCTTTCGCCGCGGCCGAAAATGGACTATCCGTGAGTTATCCGGCGAGCAGTCAGTGGGTCACCGGCGTGGGCGGGACGGCCGTACCCTATGCCGACATGTTCACCAATCCGTCCAATTATTGGGGCCCAACCACCGGCAGCTTTGGCGGTTCGGCGCTTTCGACACTCATCGGGCAGGAGGTAGCCTGGAACGATGACGAAGCCTTAGCCGAGTTATGCCTTCAGAATCCGACCCTCACCTTCTGTACTCCAAGCCCCGGCGTACCGGTCACCTCGGCGCAGACTTTCCAGGAAGATTACTGGATTTCGATCGGCGGCGGGGGTGCCAGCAACTGCTTTACCGCAACGGCGGCGAACCCACCCATATGCGTAGCAGGCGAGCCTCAACCCACGTGGCAGCAGAAGCTCTCCATCTCGGGAGCGCCGGCCGGTGTCCGGTATGTTCCGGACGTTTCCATGATGGCGTCGCCGAATCTTCCCGGATACATCTTCTGTACCCAACTGTCGGAATTTAACGACGGGGCCGCAGGCTCGGGCAGCACTTGCGGGTCGGGGGGCACAGCCGGAATCACGAACGCCCTGAGCCTGCAAAACCCTTCGGTGATTGGCGGTACTTCGGTGGCCACCCCCGTGTTCGCTGGCATCGTAACCCTTTTGAATCAATATCTGGGCTCGACGTCGACTGGACTGGGGAGCATCAACTCAAAACTTTATGGCCTCGCAGCTACACCCTCCAATGGAGTGTTTCATCAAACCGATAGCGGTGACAACAATGTTTACTGCCAGCCGCAGACGCCCGCTGGCCAGCCCGCGGGCCTGATTTGTCCATCTACCGGAGTCTTTGGCTTCAGCGCATCCAATAAAGACGCGACCACTGGCTACAACCTCGTCACAGGCCTTGGTTCCGTTGATGCTGACAAGCTGGCGATTGCCTGGAACGGCTCGAGCAGTGGGTCTTTCAGCCTCAGCGCGCAGTCCGGAACACTTTCTGTCGCACAAGGCCAGACCACGGGGCCGGTGAACATGACGGTGTCAACGAATTTC
>Ga0123355_10022204_pt1 | contig 10174 bp, 9 predicted proteins | sample TergutEmb28metaG_3_FD_89872 | JGI IMG/M metagenome (GOLD analysis project Ga0123355, IMG submission 89872) | Embiratermes neotenicus P1 segment gut microbial communities from Petit-Saut dam, French Guiana - Emb289 P1 | ecosystem: Host-associated > Arthropoda: Insects > Digestive system > Gut ... | reverse complement strand
TTGTTCTTAAGCTTTCGCCGTGTTCTAAATGTAAATTATTCCTTTTTGGGTAATTCCCCGGCGTCTGAGTTCTAATTGCCGACGTTTCGGAACTCACTATCGGTGCCATCTTCATAGGCAGGTGAAAGAAGTATGCTTCATTCACCTGCCTATGAAGATGGAACCGAGTGAGTTCCGAAACGTCGGCAATTAGAACTCAGACGCCGGGGAATTACCCAAAAAGGAATAATTTACAGAAGCAAAATTCATTATTCTTGATTTTCCGGTCTGCTGAAAAATCTCCCTAATATATTTATGTCCTTCATATCTGCCGCTTATGGTTTTATATCTCGCCGGAAAGGGCATTATTCTCCCCCCCCACCAGTAAAGCGACCTTTATCAAAGGACGTGGTCCAGTCTCTTAGGTGGAAGACAGAACTGGAACACGTGCACTCCATGATTTGCATACAATTTCCAACGACGTGCTTTGCATTTCATTAAAGCTACGTGCATCCTAAGGGCTGAAGTAAAATACTCGACTATGGGTCAATCCAGCTGATTATAATAACATCACTAACATTAACATGCATTGGCCAAACGGGCCGCTCTCCCTGTCAGGTGTCGGGATGGGCATTTAAGATGAAAGTAGGTTCAGGAGTCAGTAGCTAAATTGAGATTTAAAGGCCGAAACCAGAATTTTTTTCCCCATCATGACCAATCCCAAACACAGACACATTTCGGAAGCAGCTTCCGAAACTTTGTGATTGTGTTCGTATTGGAAAAGATAAAAAAAATCTTGGTTGATGTTGGTCATATTCACGTGAAACCATTATCAATAACTTACATGTTACAATGGCTGATCATGAATTATAGAACAAGTCTTAGCCTACCATACTTAATTTTAATCTGTCCATTCGTTTAGGCACTGGTACTGGGTTACAGAAAAAAAGACGGACATTATATCCACGTTGCGTGTTCACTTTACTTATTCCAAAGAACGTGTCAAATGTCTGACAGCATGTTTTCAGCTCACGACCGGCAAAGTGATCATGTTATTCTATGCAGGTTTGCGCTGGGATAATAATGCTGGTTGTCGGTGGATTGGACATAAACAATCACGCGGACCAACGCGCCGCCATCATCTTGAATGACGTCACACTCATCATGGTCTTCGTCATATTACTTATTAATGTAGTTATATCTGGGTTTGGAATGGAGTATTCAGGTACCGGGCTAAGAGAAGTCCGGGGCCCACCAAAGTAACGGAGTGCTTGTCCCGTACGATCAACATTCTTCGCCCTTAATTGTCGACGGTGTTAATATGGGCAGAGAAATATTTTAAAATGATAAATTTTGGTACCTCCCCCCCACCCGCAGATTCCATATTTTTAAGAAGGTGAAGGTCCACTTTGGGGCCTTATGGGTTATGACACCGCATGTTCTGATATCTGGGACAACCATCGGACCACATCGGCATCACCAAATAATGGTAGAAGCCTGTAATTGCTGCATACTACAGGGAGGTCAGCTTAAAACCGAACCCAGACAAGCGGCAAGCTTAAGCCTTACATTTCCTCATACAGGGTGTTTCAGTAGTTGTGGACATAGTTGCAGCAGATGATTTCCTGGGCCTTTCTGACAAAAAAATGTAATATAACCATGTTTCCGATTTGGACGGTTATTGATTTACGACAGCTGGAAACTTATACAAAGAGTAACTATTACTCAAAATATGTGGAATAAAACAATAAACAAACGCATTCCCTTACAAATTTAAAGTCTAAATTTAACTCAATGAAAATGCGTTTTATTTACACAGACCTTTGCTTATAGCAGGTTTTCGGAAATCCAACATTTAGCCGCAACACACCTCGCCGATCGACTATGAACAGGGCACGTTGATAGTTGCAGCTTCCTCTATGATAAACACTAATTTGATTACATCAACCTCCAACTCTTTCAAGGTCGTGAAGTGCATAAGACTCCGTAAGTTGTGACCTGCGGTTCACCACATCTATTGAAAGTCTGACCCGTGTCGATATGAATTCTTTGATCACAAACACCTAGGAAATCATATCCTACTGTAATGTCCACAGCTCATGGAACATCCTGTATAATATATAACTTAACGTATGTTACAGTAGGTGTAGGAAATGGCCTCCTTCAACTCTCAAACATGCTTGATACCTGATGAACAGATTATTTACTACTGCATGATTCCCACACCGCCAGTCGCATCATCGTGCTTAAGGTTAGACTGAAACACGTAGCAGTTTAACCTGCTGTGTGTAATAGACGTGTGAAGAACAGTGTAACTTCAATTTGTTTTGTCCTGGAGTATGCAGTACAGTTTAATGCAAAGGATTCTCATTGTGGAAATCTATATAAGGAATAAATTGCGTGAAAATTATCGCAGGAAATTTAGAATAATTTTCCGACGTCTCGGAAACCCCCCCCCCGAAATCAAGCACGTCTGAGACTTGAAAGGAGGTCATTTTCAACACCTAACCCAACACGTGGTAAGTTGTATTATATATGCGGAAATGTAAGGAAAATAAGTTTGCCTTCTATACTGGTTCGGTTTGCAACATAACTCCCTGTATTAGCTGTTACAGAAGCAATAATGTGATAACCGCCGTCGTGTTTGGTAGATCTTTGCGGAACGTCAGTCACCTGCCTTTTTGCATCCAGGAAAGCATAACACAGTACATATCTCAAATATCGGGAGGAATCTCAGGGCCGTCCATATGGGATTTTTGGTGGATAAAGTGACACTGAAGTCTTCTCTCGGAGCTGTTCGTCGATATTCACCTACCTCTGTATCATTCCACTACTGGTGCGCCTTCATCTGTCATCAGAAGATGGTGCTATGAGCCCGTCTGTGACCGCAGTAAAGAAGACAGTCATTCCTGCAATTAAAACAAAATCACATCACGATGCGGATTAGATTTTTTTTTTTTGCAGTAGAAGTTTTCAACACAAAAGTAGACCTTATCGGCTTCTCTGATTCGTTTTGACTGTGATTTCATAGGCGTGGCTGTGTTCACTTCACTACATGATAAAGCAATAAATCAAACTGATAACTGTCTCTAATCCCGAGAATAAACGCGAGTTGCAAGAATGTGGCTTTCGAGTAGGTGATGCCGTGTAGTCTGGTAAATTGGTGTTAAGGTTTTGGAGCTACCTGCTGCTTCTATCTTCAAAGAAGCGCCAGATTCCTCAAAAAATTTTGGTACGCATATACCAAACAATATGGTGTCACATCACAGAAAACCGTAACCAAGACTATCTCCAAAGTGAGAACCCCCCAAATTTGATACAACTCTTATTTCGACAAGTGTTTCGAACCCAAAACCGTTCCTTCATTGAACCTAGCATATGTTTGTTACCAACCCCAGCGTGTTTATCAAGCTGTATAATAATGCCGAAGCCTGCAAACGCAACGGGAATATTGTAAAAAATATTTCAGTTTCAACAGAACACGATAAGCTCTAGATTCGCTTGAAGCCATAATGTCGCGCCACATAAAATTTATGATCCGTTTGAAGCAATTCTCGACCTTGTTGCCATAAGGTCTACTCTTGCTTGGGTGCAGGTTGTATCCAGTATTTTGGCAATCCTGCTGACGAGACTCAACATCAACATACCAGAGAGGCAACATGTGGCAGCCATCTTGAACCGAACAGTTCTTGGTTTCGTCCTGGTCTCCATGTCGACTAATATAATCAAGATGAGCTTCGGGCTTGATGCCGGTCCTCAGCTTAAAAGAACCACTGACGAAAATGCATAAAATAATAACTTTTAAATAACCGTTACAACTAAATTCTCACACTTGCTCAGCGCCAACGTTGTTTTCGTGATCACTTGCGAACGAGAACTCTTTTTCCTGCCGACAGAAATTTGGTGTCAGCTCCCTTTCAAGCCAGTACATGAGACCGTCCCTTCCTCTCCCCCATTTAATGATTCTGTTTATTAATTTCTTTCGTGACATTTATTTGTGTCAGGATGGTTTCATTTTCATTTATTCCCTCCTTGATTCGACCGTAGAAGCCCTCCCTACATATTTATTACGTATATAATAAACTCACAAATATACATCAGCACAACAAATATTTATTGCAGCAATAGGCTACATGTTTCGACCTATTAACAGGTAATCATCAGGCCTGTTAATAGGTCGAAACATGTAGCCTATTGCTCCAATAAATATTTGTTGTGCTGATGTATATTTGTGAGTTTATTATATACTTCATTAGAGCACTTTGTGATGCCTTCTTTAAAACATTTATTATGACACACGATCAGAATATTCGTTCCCCATAATGGAGAAGTTTGAGATTTCCACTTATGGATATACAGAGACAGTTGCTTTGTGACAATGTGTACTGTAACATGTGTCTGCACAGCACCTTCACTCACTCTGTAGAGTCCCCCTAAATGTTGTAGACACCATGTAATGTCAGATACAGTGTTTGAATAAGTCTGTTCAGTTTCATGGTACACTGTACACCAATGGGATTAAAAATACATTTCATTAGGTCGTACAATTATGTAAGAAAGTATTGATTTATCATTCCTGTTACAGAAAAGCACTTTAAAAAAAAAGTTCTGTGTGTTCACATGAGAGCTGTAATGCATGTTATAAAGCTGTGCAAGACACTTTTCCTAATGCTGAAATTCCTTTTTTAATTTTTTTTGTAACAAATGATTATGTACAAATTTTTGTCCTAAACCAGTTCAACATGTCTACCACCCATATGTTTGGAAATTATGCACAGCTCTTCCTTGTGTTAACGTTTTTAAATTTATTCCCATTAGTTTTCTGAAATTGCCAAGTGTGGCGATGCTCAATTTTTTTTTTTTTTTTTTTAAATTTTACATAATTTCTGCAGTAAGTGTCAATTGCTTTCATAGTCTGCTTATTAAACACACACTTCAAAATGTCAGCTAACAAAACATAAAGGCATACGCAAGGAATACAGTGTCTTTTCCCACTCTGATTCACTGATATCGAGCCTAAGTAATTATACAAAATATGTTATACTATACATATGTAGTAATGCTTTCTGGGATTATGTCATGTAATATGGTATTCGGTACCAACACTTTGGAGGAACTTCATGCCTCCACCTTCAAGACAGATGTAGTCCAGTACCTTTTTATCATACTGTATGCTATCAAACCCAAAGAGACCATAATCTTAACTACTGACCACCATGAGAACTTTAGACCTCATTTATCTCAAAGCATAAAGTTACATTACATACAGTGAAGTTTAGATTTGTAAAACATGGTTCTGTTATACATTGTTTGAGGTCTTCTGCAAGCCTAAACTGGTACTTTCTTCCTGCTTTTAATTTAAGTTTTATTTTCAGTTTTATTTTCTGTTTTGTTCTGTTTGCCTCCTGTCTCAGGCTTGTCAGGGAGTCGTGTACGTGCTGCTAGGCTCTGCGTTCAACATCAACAAACCAAAAGATCAGAATGCAGCCAACATATGGAATAACGTGCTCCTTGCTATGGGCATCATCACCACCATACTCAATATCATAATATCTGCGTTTGACATGAGAGAGACGGACATGATGAAGCCCAACAGCACCATGACATAAGCAAGCAGCAACCAATGAAACTGCTTAATTTATCACATTTAATATTTTGAAATAAGAGTTTTGACATCATTTACGCCAGTTTTGTCATTTTTTAATGATTTGTTTATGATTTATCACATATTTTAGTGTGATGACTCACGTGGATGGGATTTTTGTGTAATGTAAAGTTACATTTTGAAAGAAAAAGTGGTGAGTTAAGAATGCTTACTGTACATAAGGCACAAAGTTACTGAAGTAACTTCTGCAAAACATGACATTAATTTAAGACTGTGGTTTTCTGGGGATCAAAACTTTATGATCTGGACTAGCTTTCCCCATATCAAAGATGAAATGTTGATGACCTCCTACCAGATTTCATGCATGGTGTTTCATTCTACATGTTCACTCCCATGAGAATCGGAAAATATCATAGGCCTACTTGTGACATGGTTTCTGTAAGATGTACATGAACAAACAAAGCCTAGAGAGCAGCAACCAGGATGTTTCACTGTGGTTAACAGCATAATGGAATGAAACATTTTTGAGATTGTGCTAAAAGCACAATAACTGAGGGAATAAACATGATATTAAATTTGAGATTCTCACAGCAGTAAACATTAACATTATGATATTCTGGAGTGTGACGCCATGTAGTTAGGTACATACCAGCCAAACTGAATGGCGTCACATCCCATACGGCCATAAATTTAAGGGCCAGGAATGACCATTACTACACTATATATACTCTTAGTCATGTACAGCAATAACTGCACAGAAATGTAGACTAAGCACCTTTCATGACAAACCAAGTAGCAATAGATTTTATATCTTTGATTAGTTTAGGTAGGGTATTGTCTGTCTTGATGGAGACCAAATTAAAAATCCCAGTTTTGATAGCACCACCAGATAGTAGCAATAAACAGCAATGGAATGCAAGCTTCAGTTGGTATTACTATTGACCATTATTGCCAAATAATTTACCTCTGCTTATTCTGTCAAGCTATCACTGTTTGAAGGAGGTTGTGTTTACAGATAGATATTTGGTAGCTTTTTATAGAATAAAATGACAATAAAACTAGATCACATAGTAATGAAGTAACCAGGAATATTTCTTTGCTGAAAATACTGATATAAAATTGTCCCTCAAGGTTTGTAATGAGTAGGTCAATGGTAGTATTATCTGTGGAAACTGGAACTGCAAATGAGAATTGTCAAATTTTTCTGTTGAATTTTCTCAATGGATATTTCATTAGACATTATAGTCTAAGCATTTGGTTTTTGCAGTTTGACATTATGTTTGTTTTCACACTGTATCCATTCCACTGAAATACAGAAGTTATCATCATCATCATCATCATCATCATCATCATATCTGTCATGGAGTTGGGCCACTTGTTGACCCGTTCCGGTCTCATGTACCCAGAAGTCTCTTCAAAGGTCTACCATGATTCCTTCTGCCAGTCGGACAGTAGTGTTTCATTACCCTAGGTAATTTATTTAAAGGCATTCTATTTACATGTTGTATCCAGCTTCTCTTGTATTCCAGTAATTTGTCAAAAGTTGGTGTTATTTTTAACTCCTTTGCAATTTGTGCATTTCTTTTGTAATCTGTCCAAGTATAAAAATACAGAAGTGATAATATGTAATATGTTGTTTATTATATTGTGGTACATATGAATCAAAGAAGCATTGTATCATTGCACGATGTTAGCAGTAGGTACCAAAACTGTTCTAGCATAAAGGAGATGAAGAAACAAATTGGAGGAAGAATGATGAATATAGCATTCAAACATAAAAAAAAAAAAAAAATTATGAAAGTCTGGTAACTTCAATTAAAACACTATATTATCCAACAGATGCACAAATATATAATTCTAATTGTATCTATGAATTATATATTTGTGCATCTGTTGGATAATAAAGTGTTTTAATCGTCATTGATGCACGGTACAAACACGAAGAGCTGGTAACTACAGTCGGGAATGTAAAAAACGTGAATTTGAAATAGAAGCTAGACATTGGTTTCTCTCAATAATTCTAGGAATTGTATCCTGTCACAAACTGGATGACGGTACGCACAACTGTACAACCAATTATAACTCAGCATGTGCTATTACCTAGTGTAATGGGGCATGCTTAAAATTAATAAATAAATAAATAAATAAAAAAGTACCCACAACTGTAGAGCAATCCCAGTACGTCCACATTGTGAAATGTTTGGGCTCATCTGCACACCAGACCATTATGCATTGAACAGGCAGTTGAACATCAGCATGTCATACTATGAAAGCAATAAATGTTCTTTCCAATGAACAAATTATTCGTTATTAACTTGTTCTTTTGCGAAAAAAAGAAATATGTAGAAACAAATGTTCCCAAAACAGTAATTGAAGGCTAGGTGTTGGAGTCTTGAGACACGCATCTTTGATATTATTTTACTGTCAATGTTTCATATTGTAACGTACATACAAATTGCTCAATATTAACTTCACTTTTTACCCACAGAATATATTGATATATTTTCAATATTTATCACAATAAACATATATTCTCATGTCCTTAAGCAGCATTAATTGCTTGGTTTGCAATGGATGCAGTGTTTTCTGTGAGGTAGGAACTGAATTTATAAATATATCTACATCTGTATCTACTTAGACTCAGTTCACATCTCAAAGAAAACAGCAAGATCGTCAACATCCATATGAACTGTGTGGCGATCACTTGGAATTAATTAAATCTTTTTGAAATGTACAGATCTGGGCAAAAGTGCATATTCATAAAGAACCCCCTCTGTTTTCTTATAGTGCAAATCAAGAATTGATCTGTCGGTAGGTTCAGGCTTTGTAAATGTTCTTTCAAACTCATGTATAATTTCTCCACCAGACAAGAGTGATTTTACAGTCATACATTCTTGTCTGTTCATCCACAGTTGAGTTCAGTAAAATAAATCTCTATTATGTGTATTAAAAATTTGATAATGACTTTATGGATACTAAAATTACCTGCTATAAATTAGTTGGTTCAAACATTCTTACATTCTGTCAACATGCTGTATGCTATGTTGCCTTCATCCAACACAGGAACTGTATCAGACATATACTGTGAAATTTATAGCTCTGATGTACTAGTTATAAAGCTCTGGGGTTTACCAAGTGCTACAGTTTTGAGGATAAAATATTTCCTGAGGAGTTAATTTGTATGCCTATTGAGCTTGCTTGATCACATTTTGTTTGGAAATATTTTCAAATTATAGTATTATAACTGTAAGTGCACAAAAATTATTTGAAAATTAGGAAGTTTCTTAGAAAACAGTAAAAATTATAACCCGAAATTTTCAAATCATTGATATTTTGTGTGATGCTCAAATGTTTGTTACAATAATTAAATGATGTGTGTCATTTTTTAAAAAAAAACCAGTTAGTGTCCCATCAAAGATAGTGAAAATATTTCTTTCTTCCTTACCTGCACTTATTTCATACCTTTATAGCCTATCCTCTTTTTCCCTCACTCCTTTCCTATGCTTCAAATTTACTACACTACCATTATTACTCTAGGCATATCCCAATAATGACAGAAGACGGCATTTCCTTGCATTCTATGAAAAACACTCAATTATAGTGTTGGGTTTCCCCAGCCATAAGAGGAATTGGCTGTAATGTACATTATATCCTTTGCTATAGTTACAAATTAGCAAGTATGTACAATTCAGCAAATCACACAGAGAGAAATATTTATTTTGTATTGAACACATGTATAAAAATAATGAATGATACATGAAATAAAACTGATTAGCAATGGTAAATTAAAATATGCCAACTGTTTTAATATCATCATTTGTTTTCCTATCCTGAGGTAAGTAAATGTCTGTCCTCAGCTCTCTCCATCTTCACACATACTCCTGAAAGGACCTTCAGAGTTCATTATGCAACCACAGAACTGTGCAGTCACTTACACAACAAATCATTACAGATGTATGTTCCAATTTGTTGGCTTCATGAATCTTGATAACAATACGAGAAGTTTTAAGCTTGTGGTTCCGTGCATCATAATTCAATGTGAATAAAAATCCAACAGATGCAACAGTATGCAGATATATATTCACTGCAAAACTACTCCACATGTTTCGGGCGTCACAGCACCCATCATCAGGAGTACCAAAAACTGTACCCGCAACCTCCGGTAAAGGTCATATTACTTGTGCCGCTCCTCCCCTCCTACGTGGCTCCTACGTGGTCTGATCTGGACTCTAACCACGTAGGAGGGGAGTAGCGGTACAAGTAGTATGACCTGTACCAGAGGCTGCGGGTACTCCTGATGATGGGTGCTGTGACGCCCAAAACATGTGGAGTAGTTTTGCAGTGAATAAATATCTGCATCTGTTGGATTTTTATTCACATTGAATATGAGAAGTATTAAGATGGTGGGGCAAGCTGCAGCACCTATCAATAATGTCCGTGTTATGTCACCTTCATGTAATATGTTCCACAGTTTCATGATCAGACCCACTCCCCCTCCCCCCCCCCCCCCCCCCCCCCCTCCCCCCCCCCCCCCAACCCCACCCCAATAACAACTACAACAAAAAACCTATCCACCATATCCATCTATTT
>Ga0123355_10022203_pt1 | contig 10174 bp, 3 predicted proteins | sample TergutEmb28metaG_3_FD_89872 | JGI IMG/M metagenome (GOLD analysis project Ga0123355, IMG submission 89872) | Embiratermes neotenicus P1 segment gut microbial communities from Petit-Saut dam, French Guiana - Emb289 P1 | ecosystem: Host-associated > Arthropoda: Insects > Digestive system > Gut ... | reverse complement strand
TCCAAAAACTCGGTGCAGAAAACCATATGCTGCAACTCAACATCCAGTACTCCTTAAGATAGGCGTATATACCTGAAACAAGTGGAGTTAAGAAAATATCAATAAAATTACCTTGTTGCATCAGGTTGGTATTCCACGTTATTTAAAATAATAGATCATTGCCATTCTCTTGGAAAAAACTTATTGGTAATGTGAACTGGAATAGCTATATCCCGATAAGTGTTCCAAAAATTCTGCATCAATTCTATTGTACTATTGTCATTATTTCTCTCCCTGTATAAACGGCCATTATTTACACGCAGTGCTGAAAATTGGAATAACATCCTTAGGCAATTACGCATAGTTCCCAATCGAAGCTTGAAGTTTAATTAAACCACCGTCACATGTCACGATCCAATTTCATAACCACTCTGGGCCGTATTTTATGAATCGGCTGGTCTCTGCACGAACGTTACGAACCTGGGATCTCCTAAGTCTCTGTTCCAGACATCTATATCAAAAGCAGGTATCATCGCCGTATAATAGTGCCCTCATTTCATATACAAAAACAGGTTCCTGGCGGCCCTTATATGAGCCAAAAGAAGGATTTCATGAACCCTGGTATGGACAGCCTTCCTCTGCTGGACATTTTACTATTATACAGTACTTTGTGCGTTTACAAAATTCTTGTGGTGTGACTGCGACATTAACTCCCATTAATATAGGTCTCTCAAATTTAGAATGAATAAAAAAAAAAGCATTTTAAAGGGATTTACTTATATGCAGTAAAATATAGTTACATGTATATTTAGCTTCTACTTTGATAGCAATAACCACGGAACCACTGGGGTAAAGAAAGTGAAATTTTGAAGGAGTTACAAAGACGCATACTCGAGCATTTTTTAAATCAAACACATAAAATTCACAAACACGGCGAAGTTAAGAATCTCAATACGATGGATTACAAACTGAAGAACATGCCAGTCCGTAATATTACTAGTAAAAATTATTGACAGGAATAAAATTATATATTGTAATTTCTAGTGAACCCTTGTAAGACTAAAGTTAATCTGAGTTTTATTGTAAAAATCATTTTCTACCTCACACAAAAAGCTGTATCTCCATTTCAAAGGCCAATCGATTTAGGCTTTTAATAAAATAAATGATTTTTTACAGCGAAAAAAAGAAACATATAAATAACCTCAGTGGGTACAATGCATAGTTCCTAAATGTTAACATGTGGTAAAAATAGCAATTAATGATTATTACCGGTTTAATGCTAGACCCATTACATGGAATGAAACGTCTCAAAAAAGCAGTTAGCTGCAATCTTAACAGAAATTGCTTAATTTTACTCTTTTGGTATGGTTGGTCACGACAGATATAGCTTGTCAGCGGTGTAACCTCGTTTCGCAGAACATTTTTCTTCAGACACGTTGAAAACTGTCCAGAAAACTAAAAGGCATCTTAACACAGAAGACAAAATACATAATCTTCATAGTCAAAACAACCAAAAATGCCAAATATAAGAATGATGTTTGCATATGAATATTCAGATCTTTGCATACTAATAAAATAAACTGCCCTCTTGCTGTTCTTCACAAGTTGGTGACAGTAAAGCAGCCGTAAACACTCAGCCAGTTCACATGACTCTGGTGATAAAGTTATGTACAGTGCTGCACTTTAAGTGGGCAGCACATGTGCGCCATATTAAGTTCTGCGATGAGTATAGAACTTTTAAATCAGGACAATAACGTTTCAACATCCATTTCGGTTCATTAATCACTGGTCATCCGGTCAACCCACGGTACATAATCTCAGCAACTATAAGCTTCGCTACAGAAAACATAAAAAAGTGAAGCAAAACATTTGCTTCAGTACCATGCGTCATTTTGTAACAAAGTATCACACGTAGCAAATACCGGTATAAACACACTCTTTGCACGACTGGTCAAGGGGCCACAGCTTGTCAACGCTTTTCGTTAAAAAAATCTGTGTTCGTGTGTTTTTATACTGTCCACATGTGGCCGGTCAGTTGTCAATATTTGAATTTACCACACTATTGGTGGAAGAACTTGAAAAAATAGCGATTAGCGTAGTAAACCTAGTTATTGACAAGTAATCGTTGAATATTCATTTTGTTATACACCCGTGCGATCATACTTTTTTATTTATATGGTGAAATATCTCGCTTCACTGTTGGTCCATGGACTGTTTAATCCACTTGAATAAGCATGGTAGGCAGTTAACCTTTGTAGTTTGAAATATGTTCAACAAAAACTCAGAGCCCCCGAGTTTCATGGATTCTAATGCTGTCAATAAAGTCTGGGCATATAAAAAATCCTACTACAATAAGACAAATATACTTATTATACTCTAAGTGTACAGTACGTTTTGTAGCAGGCATACAAGGAAAAATGCAGTTAATACAAGAATGGCTTACCCAATTTTCGACTTGTATTTTCTTTGAGGTAAGAACCTTACTTCTTTCACGTGCATTACTAAGGAATTATTCGAATTTTAAAGAAATAACTTTCCAGATTTAACTGCTTTCATCACAAAAATTATTTTATCAGAAAATTATCTTATTTCATGTGTGTAACCCTTGAGTCTCAAGTGTTTATGTCATTTAATTCTTTAGATTTTGTTCCTTTATTCTCTTTCAAAGGAAACATTGGTATGATTTATCTTAGTAATTAACCAACTTGATGCACAAAATTTTTGTTTTACCATAACTTTATTTCATGCTTCTACATGCTTCGAGCACATGTGTTCATCATCAGGAAGTCAAAATTGCATTACACAGCCTCTGGTATCATCACACATATAGGTGGCCGTCTGGTGCAAGAGATGCACGGTCAGCAAAACGTCAAACATTGGTATGATTGTCCCATTTTTGGTACTTGATTCTACCTTCCCATCCACGCAAAAGATGTAGCTTCGTAAGGTCGGTTTATATTTTTCTGATGAGGAAAATATATTTTAAAAAATTGGTGCTTGTCAAATTGCACTCCGTGCGTTTGATTATAGAAACTTATGGAAAATATGAAACTCCATTATCGGTCTCTGGTCCCACAGTAAAGCCCCCAACCCCATATTCCAAAATATCTATTAGAATTTTTAACCACTCATCCGTGACTTTCATTTTTGAAGAAATTAAACATAGAAATGATCCATCTGTGAACTGGAGTTGTAAATATGGCGTCAATATAATTGCTGCTCCGAATGTGGGGGCATGGGGAGGAAGGTTCCACGAAATGTAGTAAATGTAACACCTACGCTAATAGAATCAATTTAGTGTTACAGAATGTTCATCCTGACACTACATTAGGGTGCATCAGCGACCGTACTGCATCTCCAACTCAGCATAACTTGATCTGCTACAAACATTGGAGGCTGGGAAGATCTGCTCCTTGGGCAAAAGTATAGGAAATAGATCTGTGCGGACAGTTGGGCAAAATACTACTTGTCACTAGACAAGCATGTACTGTTCGATAACCATAGCTCTTATAACTTGAATGCTAGCGAAGCCACATTCGAGCCTCGGCTGGTACACGGACTACGCTGGTCACGGGGCATGCGGTTATCCTTAGCTCCAACAAGCGTAAGATCCCTAAAATAATTCAATGTATACTATGACTGATTCCTTCCACGTCTTTCACTTAGACTCCTCCGTCCAAAGTTACTGATAGCTTCGTAAAATGCAACCTAAATTTAGCAAATCGCTCTGCAGTAGTATCTCGCCAAATCAAATCCCAAAATGTGGAAAATTTTGAAAATTTCTGTAGGCATCTGAAATAACTACTTTCATCAAAATACTTGTCTAAGACCACATCGACCACCCTAAAATTTGATTTTCTCAATATATTGATGGTCCAAAACTGAATAAACAGATACGAACGGCCACAGGGCGGTGCGATGACTGAGAACACAGCTAAAGAACATTTCGACATGTAGGTATACGTATTCCTTTGACTCCGATAACATCACTATCTGCTGCATAATGATACTTACAGCCAAGAACAATTTTTTGTACAAAATAAGGAAGGTGTGACCAAAGAATTGTTGTTGTTATTATTGGCAGTTACAACGGTCGCCCTTTCTAAGACGCAGCAACATAAATTCCGGGCACAGTCTAGCAGGAGCTACAGATTCTCAATTGGGCTACATAATGTATTCTACGTTTCCATGCAGAATGGCCAATAGCACGAGCTCTGTGCATCTAACCTATAACAAAGTTATTAACTTCCTACTCCGTCGAGGTATTTGTACTGTTTGCTGGAGCGTATCTTACTGCTACTAGCCTCTGCGCGTCGTGCCACCCAGCAAGTTGGACAGTGCAAATCTCCGAACATACAGGCCCCACCCGGACACTACCATCTCATAAGGGTTCCGTTTTCAGGCTTCGCTTGTGATTGAAACAAGGATTGGCTACATAGTGCGTATACGACACCTGAAGAATATGATAAAATGCAAAAAAGAAAAACAGGCTAGCACTGACAGTCCAGGCAATGTCACAACCAAACGAGTTATCTCAACATATAACTGTCCGACGTAAATTTAAGTTGAATTCGCAGCCCAGCGTACCAGTAAACTATTTCTTTCTTAATAGTTCTACTTCAATACAATTATTATTAATTATTTATTTTATTTACTGGGTTTTTATCATTTTAGTCTGTATTTGTATTTCTGAGAGTCAAGGAGCAGAGGAATATCCTACATGAAATAAGGAAAAGGAAGGCTAACTGGATTGGTCACATTCTGCGTAGAAACTGTCTTCTACAGCGGGTTATTGAAGGAAAGATAAAAGGAGGTATAGAAGTGACAGGAAGACGAGGAAGAAAACGTAGGAAGCTACTGGATGACCTTAAGGAAAGGAGAGGATAATCACAGTCGAAGGAGGAAGCTCTAGATCGCACTACGTGGAGAGCTCGATTTGGAAGAGGCTTTGGACCTGTCGTAAGACAGACTACTAAATGAATGAATGTATATTTCACAACGAATGTGCACGTTTAGTCCCCTTTCATGGTTCTTCGGACACTACAAAATAAAGCAGTTACAAGGCTGAAGTAAGCCACAACGAAGCTTGTTCCAATATTCAATTTAAGTTCACAGGTCACAATCACATTATCGTTTCTCCAACGCTCAACACAACCTACAGTTCGTAAACAACCTTCAATAACCTACGCAGCAGCTCCTACACAATAACAGCATCACTCAGTATTATTATGATACTGCCGAAGTTAACTCTGCGATGTAACCCGCTGGATCCGTCACTACGTGTATCCGTGTTACCAATTTAATCAATTGTGCCGAAGCTTTCCAACCATGGTTATGTTCGCTGTGGGCGAGAGTCATTCCCGGTATGCACACACAAGTACGGTATACAACACAAATTTATTAGTTGCCTGTGGTACAAATATTAACTAACCCAGCTACGACGTTGTGTCAGAGTAACAACTCATTGAGTTAATGTGTTATTTACTGTATAAATATTTTGAATATATTTGCTAATAATATAATATATCGCTTATGAATACAATACTGATATATTAGAAATAGTATTCAATTAATCAAGTGGTTCGTTAGAAAGTACAATTATAGAAAGTAGAATGACTTTCTAATTTATACACTCTTACGCATTCTGATTTAGCAATTGTTATTAGGGTGGCGGTAGTCACTAATTATTCATGAATACGTAGAATATTCGTGGTTTAAGTTCCGATATCTCACAATGTTCAATATCCCCTCTTCATCTGAATAGAGAAACTGCCAAACTTCAACATCGTATATCGCTACTTTCCGCCGGTTTGCACAATATCACGCACGACGAAATTTCGGCATACGGACATTCATAAACTTTACCTAAAACAGTTTTTAGTTGTAATGTTGGCGCAATTCCGTAACAGTGCAAGTATTGTTCAGAATTATTTGACATTTTAATCTCTCAGGATTCAGTTCAAAGCTGGTCTGTACGTAATATTACGAATTTAATCTTACTCATCCGTAAATTATCGCCCTCAAAATGCTACAGCACAGTTCCGCGAACCACCACGACTGCTTGTTTCCTTCTACTTGTTGAAAGCGAAATATAAGTAAAGAGAAGAGGTGCGATGTGTAAATTATTAAGAAGTAAAAACACATCGCTCGAATACACCTCCTTTTGAATAGTCGAGTGTTCTGGGATATTACGCCATGTCGAGTAGGAATGACAAACCTATGTTTCGGAAGAGCATATTGCACGCATCTTCAGGGTCAAGTAACACTCTTCTTGAACTGCCCGACAATGAAGATGGAGACAGTACACATCACAGAAACATCGGTAACAATTAAACAGTTCCAATTAAGTGGCATCCCATAACACTTGAATATTCAAGAACACCGCTGGAGAAACATCAAATCCAGCAAATAATTCCAGCAAGCAGCGAACAGAGATTCTTAGTCATTTGGACAAGAAATTTTCATACTTTTATTGAAACCAGATTATAAAGCGTAAATTTTCTTCGCTTCGTATACGGTCCGCTGTTATCTAAATTTCGGCTTTTAACTTCTCATGCTCTCCTAATTCAAAACAAAACTTGAACACCTTTATTGAGACTGCACTCAAAACCAATCTCCTGTTTTTCGCCACAATATTAATTAATTCAGAGGAAAAGTCTTTAATACTATGTTTCGCTTTATGAGATAAGAGGCATTTTGCATGAGCTGCCAATAGCAGCATACCATATGTAGCCCTTCCAGACGAATGACGTTTGTTCTCGCGTTTTATGCCGGAAGTTTAATTACCTTCCATTCTGTTTGAAACTATTTAAAAAATGACCTTACTTAGGCCTATTAACAAAAACTCTCATAATAAAAATTATGTATTGGTCATTATTATGTGCAAATTACTAATGAAATATTGCACGGTAATGAGTGCTGCTTCCATTTCTTATCTCTTTAGAGAAAAGTGTTCACTACATATACCGTTGTTTTAACATTTGGCAAATCAGCAGTTTTCTCACACACACTGTGTATTGGCGTCATGCGATTCTGAGAATAACCAACATTGTTTTCCCACACAACAATAAGAGATCTGCTTTCGCAGCGACGGCGCCGCGTTACTTCTGTGAAGCTTTTTCGGTTTATTCAATGAAGACTCCCTCCAACGGCAAAGTAACAACTCCTGACGCGCCACTCCTCTGTCTGGGCCTTCAAAAGAGCGATGTCTCCTCAGTCCTTCGGGTCGAAAGTGGCCCCTATTCTTGTTCCTCCTGTTATGTCATTATTTGTGACCCCTAAAATGCCGTACTCTCATGGAAGTCTGCTGCTCACAACCATCCGGAAGCTGCAAATGCTACAGACCGAGTGTCTCGGTATTGCAGCTAACGAATGACGCTATGTAACAGCCGAATTCACAAGGCTTTGAAGAGAGGGTTTTTGAGTGCACCAATTCAGACCGTGAGAGTCAGTTGTGACACAAATTTAGCTGATGCAGACAGCAGCCTGTGGGAAAGTACTTGAGCCGATCCGGGCTGTGTGCAGTTTCCTGCAGCCTTAAAAAGAACTAAGCTCAGCAGGCCAGGCAAGGCAAGACTGCTCGTAACAAGGCGTCTGAATCGACGAATTGAACGGCTTCTACCACAGACGGCTATCCTGAGATTCCCTGTGAGTTTCTTAGTTGCATGGCATAATCTTGTTTAAAAGAAAGAAAGTACATACCGCTTCCCCACTCACGGGATCTTCTAGTCAAAGTGATCTTCATTCACGGGGGTCGAGTCACTGCAGTTACTGATTCCCTACATGAATGTTTGAGATGGCAGTTGTGTTCTTGATGCACCCTTTTTGTATGACTTTTACATTGTGGATTTTACATTTTATTTGTACCTCAAGAATGTTATATTATTTTATATCTCCATTGCAGCGGTTTTTTTTTTTTTGCACAGGATGTTTTCTTGATTTTGTCATCCTTAAATTCAGATATTCTACGGGCTGGACGGTCCGGGATCGAATTCCTGTGGGGACGAGATCTTCCGCCAGTCCAGACCGGTCCTGGGACCCACCCAGCCTCCTGTAAAATAGGAACCGGGTCTTTCCCAGAGGTAAAGTGCGGCCGGGGCGTACTGCTGACCACTCACCCCCTTCTAGTGCCGCTGCCATGGAAGAGTACAGCTATACCTCTACCCAACCTCTAGGTCACACCGGACCTGTAACGGAATCACTTTACCTTTTTACCTTTCAATTCAGATACTTCTTTGTCTTTTTTCTGTCATTCTCTGCCCAGAAACATCCTTTGTTTTTTCCCGTACATCGGACCCAAATATGTTTTTACGCAGTAAAAAAGATATTAATTAATCACCCCGAATGAGTTACGCATTTTTAAAACACTGTGGAGAAACACAATGCCTTTCTTGGTATCTGCAAGGATATATTTTAAATCCCAGACAGAGAACCTACCCACTTCAGAATTCTGTCCACCCAAATGCCATTACAGAAGTTTCAAATTTCATGCGACCAGTTTCTCTCCTATTAATATTACAGCTCATTTTCATCTACATCTGCATAAACCATTACTCAGAAATGACGTTCTTCCATTTCGAAATGCACCAGTCATTTTGCGATAGGCTTTTGGTATAATTTTGCCCGCGGTATGACAGCAATAAATTACAGATTTTCATGCTACGACATATGAAAATCATGCCGCTAGAGGCCCGTGCACTTTTTAATTCCTTCCCGTCGCCTGCAACGTTATAAAGGATATGCGAATAGGAGCGACATTAATGCCATTTAATTTGAAACCGAGACGTTATACAAGCACGTGTCTAACGAGTATGTATTTCCGATCGTCGTGCTGTAAACGTGAGAGGTTTTGTTATGTCAAAGTATGTTCTCGGAATTTCTTTATGTAGTCCACAAACACAGAAGTGTTCTACTTAACGACACTGTCAATTTCCAAGCTTACAGAACGTCGGTGTTAAATAAATTTGAAAAAAAAAAAAAACGTAAGGAGCATTGGTGCAATAACGCTGACGGGGAAAACCGCAGTACTTACAGGAAAACCTGCCCCATTTCCACTTTCCCCATCATGAAACCAACATGGACGGGTATACTGGAACTGCGCTATTCTGGGCTATTACGCAGCTAGTAGTGGTAATTCCTGACCGACGGTTCGGTCAGGAATTACCACTACAATCCGCACAATAGTCCAGAATAGCTCAGTTCTCATTTACTTCGCGTCGGAAGCTTGAATTCACGGACGGGTATACGAAGTTCACATTACGGATTTTGACACTCGAAAGGCTTACACAGTTGTATTAAGTTCTACACATTCATAATCCACTTTCCTACCAAGGAGACATAATGTATATGTACAACACGTACTGCATGAATATGGGTGCCTGTTTAAGCTAATCACTGATTTATCATTCATTGCCAATATTATTGAGCTATATCGTGACGCATAAATAACACATCATGTTTCAAATATATGGGCGACAAGGTTCAAATTTATCGTTCCGTGTGGCAATATAGTAACGGTAGCCGTGTTATCATACAACATGTTCTGTTCATCACTCTGCCAGCAGGCATAATTTCTCCCACGGTGATCACAGTTCTGATTTTCTCTTTGAGACTCTTTCTTCTGAAAATGCACACAAAATTGGCATGTAACGGTAGGGAGTTACAAAATACAAATGACAAAGCAGTCTGTTCCAGAACACAGTCAGTGGACTTCTTATTGTTAAATCTTAAAATACGGAAATATTACTGGAGATTTCAAAACATGTCAAGCAGGCTAAGAGTATATAATTATTAATTTCAAAGTTGTTTAATTTCCGTCTCCACTTTCCAGGCAACTCACAATATTGTGCATGTTTCGAATGCTGGTTATGACCTACATTATCTTATCATACCAACAGAGGCCCGGATTCGATCTCAGGGCGATTCATGTGGGAAAAACAGTTGCAGTGGACAGATTTTCCTCCAAGTACCAACTACCATTCCACCTTGCATCCATATTATTCTCAGCAAGACTAACAGATATTTTAAATGTCATTTGTTTCTTTTTGGGTAATTCCCCGGCGTCTGAGTTCTAATTACCGACGTTTCGGAACTCACTATCAGTTCCATCTTCATAGGCAGGTGCACCTGCCTATGAAGATGGAACAGATAGTGAGTTCCGAAACGTCGGTAATTAGAACTCAGACGCCGGGGAATT
>Ga0123355_10022201_pt1 | contig 10174 bp, 10 predicted proteins | sample TergutEmb28metaG_3_FD_89872 | JGI IMG/M metagenome (GOLD analysis project Ga0123355, IMG submission 89872) | Embiratermes neotenicus P1 segment gut microbial communities from Petit-Saut dam, French Guiana - Emb289 P1 | ecosystem: Host-associated > Arthropoda: Insects > Digestive system > Gut ... | reverse complement strand
TGTGGCTAAGTGACGGGTTGCAGTCTACAGTTTTCTATTAATGTGGCTTGGTAGCTACTCCTTTTCTTTGTTAACCTTACTCACTGCCAGCTCACTTCTCGTGTTAATGTGGCTAAGTGACGGATCGCAGTTTGCAGTTTTCTGTTAAAGTGTCAGAGTGACAGTGCCGTGTATCTTTTTATACCGGACAGAGCACAGTTCTAATTCCGAAGCTAGCATGCAGTCATCTAATCAAATCATCCACCCCTGTGAAATCTGGCGTATTACCAAAATGATTACCAGCGTCAGTCAGTGGTCAACATCCTAAGCCAGATGAATCTATACACAGTAAAACACCTAATATTAATTAACACTATATTATGCTTTCGTGTATGATTAGATCTTACGCGTCGTTCATTCCTTCGAGTTTCAAGACTGAGTTTTTCAATTAATATTTTATCTCTCTTAGGCGCCCTAAATATGTCACATCTCACCTTCCTTGACTTTTTCACCTATAAAACACAAATACTGTGAAAGAACAATATTGTGAAAGTCTTCAATCTGCATTTTTAAATTTTTATAACATTTTATTACCACCGCCCACTTAAGTCCAAATATTAGGTTCAAGAAACATGTCAGTTTCATGACGCCGGGTAATCACCTACTGTGTTTTATAAAGTGGCCAACTGGGGTATAACAAACACAATAACATTAAGTAATTACAAGCTAAGTGAATATCAAAACAGGTCTTACACAGAGCATTCATATTGCATAATTTATAATGAAACTTAAAACTGTTTGACTATGGGTCGGCGAGGAGGGGGGGGGGGAGGTTTGTACCAAACCAATTCCGAATAAACATAAGCTAAAAATGAATTGACCAATCACAATGACCGGACAGTCTAAACCGCATAAACTCTTCTATGCCTTGACACAAAATCATGAGTGTGAACTCCGTTGATTGCGTAGGTGAATGTTTGTGCTTCTTGTGTATTAATCTGTAAAAGCAGAAGAGATGCGATGGACCGATCCCTTGTCCAAAGCGTTCTAACAGGAGTCTAAAAGTCACATCCAAAAACCTAGAGATTGTGGTACTGACATGCGCTGTTTCATATAGCCGCAGTGATAGTACGGTTACTGCACTCCGTTTATTACAGTGGGATAGGGTGGCCAAGTTGCATGTGACTCAGGATAAAGACAGCATTACATTTTTTTGTTGTGTAATATTCGTGGAATTTCTTGACTGAGAAACCATTAGATTCTCAAAAATGATTTTGCTCTATGGAGTGAGTGAGTTGCGAGTGAGCGATTGAGTCAAAGAGTCAGTTAATGATTAGGTGACTGACTCAGTGAGAGAGGAAGTGTAATTGTGAGACAGTGAGGTAGTGAGTGACAGAGTGAGTTAATGAGTGACTGCGGGAGAGTTAATCAGTTAGTGAGAATGTGTTTGAATGAGGTTTGTGAGACAGTGAGGTAGTGAGTGAGTGAAAGTTAGTGAGTTAGTGAGTAAGTGATTGGATGTGTAGGTTAGTGAGTTAGTAAGTAAATGAATAAGACAGAAAAGAAGTGAGTTAGTGAGTGATGAGAGATTGGGTTAGTGAAAATTAATGAGTTACAGAGTGAGAGAGTTAATTAGTGAGAGTTAGTGAGTATGTGGTTTGTGAATTAGTTTGGTGAGTTAGTGAGTGAGGGAGATTTAGTATGTTACTGATTAGGTGAGTTAGTGAGTGAGGAAGAGTGAGTGAGTTACTGTATAGGTTAGTGAGTAAGTTAGTGAGTAGGTTAATGAGTAAATGAATAAGTGAGAGACAAAGCGAGTTAGTGAGTGGGTTAGTGAGTAAGTAAATGAGTTAGTGAGTGATTTAGTGAATTAGTCTGTTGTCTAGTTATGAAACGCCCTGTAATGTAAGGTTAGCCGTCAGGAAGTCAGGCAAGCAGCAGGAAGGTTGGGATGCTGGGGAAAGATGGGTGGAGCGTTACCACAGCAACCGAATCTTGCCAGCTCGCCCGTTCATCTCATCTCCACTCCAGTAGAGCTTCCTGCCTTTACTCCACTTCCAACACAATCCCGCCTGCCCGACTAGACCTCACGTACAGCATATACTGCAGGCAACCCGCACCACAACTTTCTCTCTTTGTCGCACTCTCTCTCTCTCTCTCTCTCTCTCTCTCTCTGTATCTCTTCGAGCAATTCCGAAAGATTTCCAGCCATGCTGCTGTTCTTAACAACAGACCAGACACTTCTCACAAAATGGCCGAACAAAACTTCCCTACAACAAAAGCCTAAAGACGCATCCAGCATCATAAAAAGGAACTTCTTTCAGAGAATGGAAGCAAGATATGTCTAAAACCCGAAGCCAACTCTGCCAATGTATTTCCTCTTCCACGTGGATAGAAAACGTGAGAGTCATTTTAGTGAACTAAGAACCATTTTGAAATAACTGCTTGCAGCGCAAAATGTCCCGTCTGTGTATCACACAGTAACAGACAGCGTCATTGCTCGCGTTTGAACGTTACGTGGCCAGGGCTCGCTCCGCGCAGTAGACAGTCATACAATATAAATATTCACACTTAAGCAGCCTGTGTACGTTACATTGCACACATACTGTGTACACACGTACGTACCAATGCGCCCACATACAAAACCACGACCTCGGATGTTAAGTGTCAAATATCAGCCTGTATTACGCCAGCGTTGGCCTACACGCATGGCACACTAACTCCATTGAACCCATTCCTTCTCTTGCACGTTAACATTTTGGCGCCGGAATTATTTTTTAAATTTTAGCAAACCCTGTATATAAAATGTGAATAATACAGGAACCAAATATGTTAGAGTTATGAAACAAACTGCATTTTGAAGAGGAAATAACGGAGAGTGTATACCGTGTTTAAAATATTCAGTACCTATATTTGTTGAATAAATATATAAAATGCAACATTTAGAGGTTAGCGGTGCGGTACGACGACTATAGTTGTCGTTAGGCGTCAAAAGGAGGTCCTCACCTCGTCGAGAAATTCCCCGCATTTTATGGAACCCGAAGTTTCATTATATTCGCCAGCAGCCTGCCACATGATTCTATCCTGAGTCAGACGAATCCTGCATACACCGTCAAGCTGCTTATCTTTGAGTTAAATTTTAATATTCTCCTCTAATTTACCCCTGCTCGTGTTTTATGTTTCAAACGGCCGCTTTCTTTCGGGTTACCTTACCAAAACCCACTATGCATATCTCTTCCGCTATGCGTACTACATGCACTGCCCAATATTTTGACGAGTGAAAATCATGAAGCTCCTCACCGTGTATTTCTTTCCTGCCTCATGACTTTCGTCCTTCTTCGGTTCAAATATTATCCTGGACATCCTTCCCGTGTCCTTCCCACGTCCTTCCGATGGTCTTTCCTTAGTTTGATAGAACAAGTCTCATAACCAAATTTAAAAAAACAGACAAAAATATAATTTTGTGTATTCTAACACTCATGTTGGTATATAGCTATAGCACACGAATCGCCATTATTACGGGTATTTTCGTACATAACGATGAGTTTTTTTTTTTTTTAATTTTCGTCTAAAACCGGAGACCTGTTTTAATACTTCGTACTGTGATAGTCTTGTATGATAAGGAACTATTAGCCTCACAGCTAACTGACAATACAGAATCCCTCGCCACCTTTTCTAATGACAGAAAATATGGAACGCAGAAGTAGAATTGTAACTCTTGCTTTTTGTGGCAGTAAAGATTGGTTGTAGCCCTAACAGAGGCAGCAGGTGTTGACTTAGGCGAATACTGAACATCAGACAGAGGAACTAACAATAATAAATGAGATAAAAATTGCGTACCGAACTTTAAGGATTCATAGAAAATATTTATTGGAAAGCCTAAAAAAACAGAACACTTTGGATAAATAAATGTATAAGGTACTACAATATTAAAATGAGTCTTTAAGAATTATGTTGAGCATGCGGACTAGACTCGATCTAAGGATGAGTCCAGAAGGTGGAACTCCTAAATGTGGCACTGAACGAATTTGATATTTGTTGGCCCATGCATCATTGTGATGACTGAAGAATAAAAACCAACTAGACGCCACTTACTATGTTATTGTACTTCTTATGGGCTCAGGCTTTAGCCTGCAACCTGGACACTACTCCAGCCTAACCGCACCTAACCTCTAACCTACAGCAAACCAAGAACGAAACGACCAATGTGGTAATCAACATTATAGTCGCGAGCTACTGATGATGGGCGTAGTAATGCCCGAAACATGTTGAGCCCATAAGAAGTACAATAAAATAATAAGTGGCATCTAGTTGGTTTTTATTTTTCAGTGGCACTAAAGGTTTGGATTCTTTACAAGACACAAAATTCCCTGAGCAGCTGAGCGACTCTTGTCTTTTGAGAGAGACTAAGCAGGGCGAATAAACTGGCTCAAGATGCAGCACTTCTGACACATACTATTCGAAACGTAAGAATTTAAAATTTAAGTCCGAACCCTCCACCCCCACCCCAGACAAATGCCAGGATAGATGTGACCGCCTTCTTCCAAAATCTTCTCAAATCGTCACGCAGCAGTCGAGCTACCTTCAGACGGCATATGGTCTGCGATTACACTAACAGCTTCGCAAAACCATTAATTTATTTAATATCACGGGCACACTACGCTGTTTTAATTGAGACAGACAATGTTGATATCACATAACAGCGTGACGCATTCGCGTAACCATTTTACAGTGGAAACAGAACAAATCATTCTGTGAGTGTTGTTGAGTTACTATCAACTATATACAGATATTTAGTGCTACACAACATTGCTTTTATTGTAAATTGATGTCACCAACAACAATAAGAATTATACGTGCCGGTTTTTGAAAGAGGCGTTGAGAAACATCGAATGGTCTAAGTCAGGGCTGACCAACGTGCGGCCCTCAAGCAAGGGATTTGCGGCCCTCAGGCAACTAAATAGTCACAGTAACACAGTATAACGAACATAATATAATAGGTCTACTGAACATAATATGGCAACTATACTAGCACAGGTAATATAATTTGTTGTACTATGTATGTATTGTTTGTTTTTTTACTTTAAATGCCGAACTGCTGGCTACAGGTCAGTACTCGGAAGGTCCTGCGACCGGCCATCTCGACACAGGTTTTTCTTGGTTTCCCTGTGCCTAAAAGCAAATGCTGAGGTGGTTCCCAAGATTCCAATTTGCCACTACATGCTTCTCATATAGCCCTTCCGATTTAAATTTAGTAGTAACCAATTTCATGTTTTGTTTACATGTAAAATAACCACTGCCACCGGGTGACAACCCAATTGCAGTAAATAAATATTATTATTATTATTATTATTATTATTATGTTTAGGAACTATAACTCATCACTTTTAAGGCAGCACGCAGTGACCTTATCAATCCTTACGACATGCGTGGACACAAGTGCGGGCCTCGGTGAGGCAGTACGAATCATGTGGCCCTCCTGTGGGCTGAAGATGGCCAGCCTTGCCTAAGTCATGGTATTCCCGGCTACATTCTCTTAATTCTGGATTAGGAATTCTGCACGTGTCACTTCACAGGTCCGACAGGGACGGCGTCATTCCTCAACGACAGCTGTAGCGACACGGAACCTGGCAGTTTGCACGCGGGGCCCGGGGGAGACGGCTACCACCCTCACACCCAAAGCCAGCAACCCGCACCAGGCGATCAGCTTCCTGACGACCACCACCACCACCATCATCACCACCACCACTTTCTGCCCATCAAGGAAGAACTTCTGGAGAACGAAGACACGGCCTTCTATAGCAGCAAGAGCACGGGCATGAACGATCACCAGCAGGAGGAGCAGGGACAGCACGACTTCAACTCAGGTACAACGGGCCCATACACCACAGTTAATATGATTATAAATATATCCTTATCCGGATAACGGTTAAGCTGACTTTAGTTACACGAGTTTACACACACACACTCACATACACACACAAAACACACACATACACACTCACACTCACACTAACATACACACACACACTCACACTCACACGAACACACACTCATATACACACACAAAACACACACACACTCACACTCACACTCATACTAACATACACACACACTCACACGAACACACTCATATACACAAAACACACACACATAGACTCACACTCACATACACACACTCACACTCACATGCACACACACACTCACATACACACACAAAACACACACACATGCACTCACGCTCACATACACACACTCACGCTCACATGAACACACACTCACATACACAAAACACACACATACACTCACACTCACATACACACACACTCACACTCACATGCACAAACACACTCACATACACACACAAAAAACACACACACATACACACATACACCCACACTCACATACACACACTCACACTCACATGCACACACACTCACATACACAAAACACACTCACATACCCACACGCACACTCACATGCACACACACACACTCACATACACAAAACACACACACACATACACTCACACTCACATACACACACACTCACACTCACATGCACACACACACTCACATACACACACAAAACACACACACATACACTCACACTCACACTCACACACACACTCACACTCACATGCACGCACACACTCACATATACACACACTCCCACACACAAAACACACACACATACACTCACACTCACACTCACATACACACACTCACATTCACATGCACACACACTCACATACACAAAACACACACATAACTCACACTCACATACACACACTCACACTCACATGCACACACACTCACATACACTCACACTCACTCACACACACATACACACACTCACATGCACACACACTCACATACACACACAAAACACACACATACACTCACACTCACATACACACACACTCACATGCGCACACACATACACTCACACTCACATACACACACACTCACATGCACACACACTCACATACACGAAACACACACACACACTCACACTCACATACACACACTGACACTCATGCACACACACTCACATACACAAAACACACACACATACACTCACACTCACACTCATATATACTCACACTCATGCACACACACACTCACATACACAAAACACACACATACACTCATACTCACATACACACACTCACACTCATGCACACACACACTCACACACACAAAACACACACACACACACACAACTCAGTAGCACAACAGCAAAAATGTTGAAAATAATTTTTAACATATAACTTCAGACTGTTTAGCATTTTCCATTATTTTATAAAAATCTACAGACAATGGAAACTCTGCATTATTACGCGCAGTCCAGTCATGAACTCTGTCTTATAAATCTCGATTTCAGTTACTTAAAATATGTGTTTGTTCGAAATTACAGTGCGAGGAAGTCCACATTTTCCTGTGACTTATTTACATTAACAAGTATTCACACTTAAGCTTACGGATAAATGCAACACTTTACGTCCGAACAGTGTCTCTACCGACAAGATGTTTAAATAATATTTATTTCTGAAACATATCAATATTTTGCACTTGTAATTTCTATTCAGGATCCAAAAATATAAAGTCTAAAATACACAGAACTATAATTTTGCCCGTTGTTTTGTACGGTCTCTTACCCTGAGGAAGAAACATAAGCTGAGTGGGCTCCTGAATTAGGTGTGAGGAAGATATTTAGAAGAAGGACGAGGTTAACAGGGGAGAGGAGAGAACCGCATAAACAGAAGCATTATAATCTGTGTTCCTCAAAATATATTATTCGGGTGATCAAACCAAAAGCAACTAGGTGGGCGGAACATGTATCTCTTATGGGGGAGAGGTGCATACAGGATTTTGGTGTGGAAACCTGAGAAAAAGAGACAGCTTGAAAGAGTCAGGAGTAGATGTAAGGATAATATTAAAATGGATCTTCCAGAAGTGCGAAGGGGCATGCACTAGATTGATCTCTCTAAGGATATGGACAGTTTGCGGGCTGTTGTGAACATGGTAATGAACCTCTATGTTCCATAAAATGAGAAAAGTCTTTGTCCAGCTGAGGATTTCTTAGCTTTCCAAGAAACCTTCTGTTCCATGGAGTTAGTTAAATTCTGTCTAATGGAGGCATGACAGCTGCTTCTGAAACATCTAACATCTTGCCACATAAATCACGTGTTGCTGTACCGACGGCTGTGGTAATCTGAGTCATGACACAGTGCTGAAGTCTGGCAGGGGCTTACCGATGGTCGGAAGAACCACCTACCGACCCTACAGATGATGGAACTAAATTCTTTAGAAATTCTGGTGACCTCCAAATTCAGAAACCTTATGGGAATGTTCACTTTTATGTAGCGTCCAATGCAAAAGGGCAGTTGTGAAATGACGAATGAAGCAGAATGCTGGGGCTATTGTAAAGTGCATAATCGTACCATTTCATTTTTAAATACTAAGAAGTTTTATGTTACCATTTTATTTGTTTACCTTAGAAGATACATTCTATTTTGTCTGCAGCTACTCAATATATTTACCGAAATTGCTTGAAATAAACGTTAATACGTCTATGTCATTTCGTTTCCGTAATCTGAATGATCAGACGGCCAGAAAACAGCTTTACAGAACTTTCTGTTGACGGTAATTACGAATTGTTGATTTCTACTTTCTCAAGTAATGATTCAAAGTGATGTATCAGACTGAAGAATACAAAACTCCCGTTTCTACAGTTATATTCCAAATACTAGAAGTGTAAATGTAATCACAGTGCCTTCATTGCTTGCAATCTTGCCTCAAAAAAGCAGAGAATTTTTTTTCGTGTGATTAGAGTGACTGTGTTGCGTATATTGGAAGGTGTAGAGCCTCCAAAATCTTCCTTGCCATTTCCTCAACACATTCTCCCTTCTTCCTGCGCTGGTTCACACATAAAAGACACAGCTTGTATTATAATGTAGGACTATAAGTGAAGATATGTAGGATATATCCGTTTCGCCCCTAAAGTACAACAACCATCCTCCCCTCGCAGTTTCCTCTAAACCCCATATGTGAAACGGTCTTCTCTTTAGCCCAGCCCCTGCAGAGCACGACATAAAACTGGGGCAAGAAAAAGCAGTGAGTTTCATGCTTGAATGCTCATATCTTCCAGTAATTTGTTTACTTGTTTAAGGACGGTTGATATTTAACACCGTACGAGTATTATACAAAATAACTTTTTTCCTTTAATTCTTTTAGGTGAACAAAATGTATGAAAGAAAAGTCTCTTGGTTGATTTTGATGTATAACACCAGACAGATTGCAAGAATTTGCATGTAGACTTATTTTTCACTTTCCGGTGGTATCTGGGCCAGAACAGGGCCGCAGATACCTGCAGGATGTGACATGGCGCCCCCACAGAAAGCACTTAAAGAAACTTGAACATCTTCTACGCCAAGAGTGACGTCACTACTGAGCCAGTGTCATGTGATCGCCATCGGCACCAGATGATGAGAGTAACTGGCAAGACAATGCAAAGATTTTCGCTTTATCTCTTCCCTGTATCTCTGTTTTTATCAAATTGTAACAACATATATTTTTTTTTAATTCAGTTCATTGCAAAAATTGAACATTTTTACTACAATCCTTACTGAAAGACCTCGAAATTATCCTCAAATATGGCCTAATGTTTAAAGCATGTCACTGATTCTGAATGCAGAAGGTCTATTCAAAATGGGGCGTAGACATTTTACAACATGGCACTTTACAAAATCCCTCAGATATCATACGTTTCCGAAGCACAGAATAGTAAATTAAATCGCACGCACAAGCAGTTAATGTTAATTGCTAATATTCGAAATTTGTTGGAAATTTTTGTGGAATTTTATTGTGGCCTTAAGAAGATGACGTTATACTTCGAAGACAGTAATTGTTATATTATGGAAATATTTCAAAATATAAGCAGGGTCTTATGTTTATTGGACCGTGCATCATTGTGATAGTTGAAGAATAAAAGACCAACTTGACGTCACTTGCTATTTTATTTCACTTCTTATGTGCTCAACATGTTTCGGACATTAATATATATCCATCCCAACCACACCGAAACTCCAACACACATCGAACCAAGAACAATACGATCAATGTGGTAATTCAACAGAATAGTCGCAAGCTCCTGATGATGGATATATTAATGTCCGAAACATGTTGAGCAC
>Ga0123355_10022200_pt1 | contig 10174 bp, 8 predicted proteins | sample TergutEmb28metaG_3_FD_89872 | JGI IMG/M metagenome (GOLD analysis project Ga0123355, IMG submission 89872) | Embiratermes neotenicus P1 segment gut microbial communities from Petit-Saut dam, French Guiana - Emb289 P1 | ecosystem: Host-associated > Arthropoda: Insects > Digestive system > Gut ... | reverse complement strand
GATAGAGACAGGTGGCGGACGCTTGTGAGTGCTGTAATGAACCTTCGGGTTCCGTGAAATGCGGGGAGTTTCTTGACTAGCTGCAAACCAGTTAGCTTCTCAAGAAGGACTCTGCACCATGGATTAAGTAAGTAAGTAAGTAAGTAAGTAATGATAGGCGTTTGTGAAGATAGCTTGGATGGAGTCTTCTGCACGTATCGAAAATCCGTGGGAGATGAAGCGCCATCTATGTACAGCTATATAGATGGTAAAGGCAGAGGTCACCCTAGAACAGGACATGAAGACACAGAGTGGGAGTAGACGTATAGCTCTACTCTTTCTTTGACCTCGGAGCTAGGTGGGGATGAGTGATCACTGCCACACCCCGGCCGCTTTACCCCCGGGAAAGAGACCCAGTACACATCGTACAGAAGGCTGGGTGGGCCCCAGGCCCGGTTTGGACGGGTGCGGAAAATCTCGCTTTCCCCGGGATTCGATCCCCGGACCTTCCAGCCCGTAACGATTTTCTATACCGACCGAGCCATCCGGGCACATAGATAGTCAGTAGACTTAATTTTTAACCGTTTTAAAGTCCAGTGGTAACCATATGTACCATCTGTTGGAAAGCTACCCCTATACACGCCTCGACAGACCATTATTTTTCCAGGAGGTTGAGGCTGCAACAATTTTCAGACAGTCGGTACATGAAGGTGGTAAGGTTGTCAGCCCTACGCACCGGCCGCTTTTACCCCCACGAGATATACCTGGTACTCATTTCTGCTAGAGGCTGAGTCGACCCCAGGACCATATTCAATGAAATATCCCAATGACTCCATCGGGAATCGAGGCCGCGAATTTCCGTCTTTTTGCGCAGTTCCTCAACCAACCGCACCACCAATAACCCGGGCTGTCTTACAGAATGCATGTCTCTTATGGTGCTCCTGAGCATGGTAGGTGTCACGGGATGTCCCGGAGGACAGAGACTTTCTATGCGGTGAAACTACCTTAGTGTAGTGGTTGACATAGGTTTTGAGAGGCTGAAGTGTTTTGATTGAACGCAATAGAAAACTTGCCGTCGGAACTCAGTATACTTAGTCATGTCTTCCCCTAAGCAATAGCTGCATGCCAGACACGGAACTGGCACTTCTTGCAGTACGTATGCAGAAATGATGCTGTCTCTCATGAATAGTGTGATATCTTTAGTTTTATTAGTTTTGTAGCACTGTAGAACTCCACTCATCCGGACCCTGGTTATCCGGATCGCGCATTATCCGGATCGGCTTCGCTCTACGGGTAAATTTGTCGAGAATTCTACAAAACCAAGTTTCCTTAAAATTACCAATTTTCGGATCAAGTACAGTACAGTGTTACGGCTTCTAAAACTTCAAATCAGGCGTGGTCGAAAGGTTCAAACGCAGGTAAAGGTAATGCAGTCCCGTTACAGTGGAGTGGCCCAGAGGGTTCCAGGAAGTTAAGGTTCCCAGATTTCATGACAACGGCACCGGATAGTGGTAAGGTAGCTTTATGCACCGACCGCCTTTACACCCAGGAAATGCTCCTGGTACTCATTTCTGAGTCTGAGGCAGACCCGACCCCAGGGTCATAGTGCACTCGGAAGGATTTTATGTCAATGAAAAATTCCAATGACACTAGCTGGAATCGAACCAACAACCTTCTGTTTTGTAGCACAGCACCTTAACCACTGTGCCACCGCGGTCCCTCAGACGCAGGTACATATCGTTAATATTAACAGCGGAACTTCAAACTGTCAATATTTTCAAAGAATAATCCAATTATCCGGATTTTCTACTTATCCGGATGGCTGTCCGTCCCGATTAATCCGGATCAGTGGAGTTCTACTGTATGTGAAAAAAAATGGAGTGCGCAAAATAGCAAAGAACTCATTCGGAAAGATTCAGTATTTCATACGATTGAAATGCTTACTTGTCACGGGCGAGGAAAGGAGGGTATCTGTTCTCCCTTCCCCCTTGCTCTCATCTTATAGACGTAAGTATCCGGATGAATATTAAGACCTTAATGCGCGCGCCTTGAAACTACCCTGACATCAACAGAATTAAGTTTAAAAATTAAACAGCTTGTTTTTTTCCTTTACCCTTCTACCAGCCTGTACATCGATATAAAAACGCAATTTAGCGCGCTCTGTGGTGACGAATCGGTATGACAAGTCCCGTGTCTTAGCACGAGGGTGGCATCGGTTCCGCGACAGCTGAAACAATTGCTGTCACTCTGTCACTTGCACCGAGCCCCAAAGGCGCGCATGTACCACCACTTTACTGCATCAGTGACACATGTCCAGTGCATTTTATTGGTATTATAATACCATCTGTCCCTCTTGTTTGCCTTTTGCCATGGTCTTAGGAACAGTATTGTAATGAAGCAGTGGAGCCTTAAGGTATTTCTCTACGATAATTTGAGACCTCCCCGGGAGTTGCAAGGAAACACAATAAGGATAAAAATTTATCTGAACTCGAACCCATGGATGAAACTGAAAAGATGAAACTTTTACGAGTTGATAAACGAGCAAATATTTTATTTATATTTTCCGCTATCATCGTCAACTTCCTTGGACGGTGTCTGGGGAACAGACGGATACTATGAATTATACAGGGTGTTTCAGGAGGAATAGTAAATATTTTAGGAAGTGGTAGTATGGACTATTCCGAGTAAATAAGTTCATATAAACATGTGTCCAATTTTCAATGGTTGTGAAGATACAGCTGTTTGAAGCTGGCGCGTACAGATTAGATTTTTGTTTGTGGGAAGTGATGAAAAGCGAATTCTACAAAGAAAAAATAAACACAAGAGACGAATTGGTCGCTCGCATTATGAAGAGTGCTGCCCTCATAAAGCAAGACGACCTCAGGAGAGCTACACGTACTGTTGCCAAGAGGGTTGAAAAGTTCATTGAAGTCGATGGTGGGATTTTTGAACACTTACTTTGAACTGTTGCAATTTATTGAGATCATTTCATAACCAATAAATGTAATCAATACGTCGTTTGTCTTTCCTTCAAACATTTTGTAAGGCTTTTTATGCGTAACATTCAAACAGCTGTACCTCCATACCCATTGAAAACTAGACACATGTTTATACGAACTTATTTACTCGGAATAGTCCATAGTACCACCTCCTAAAATAATTACTATTTCTCCTGAAACACCCTGTATGTAGAGTGTCGCAAAAGTAACTTGGCACTAGAAGCAAGATACTGAGCATCACGTGTCTGTAGATGTTTGTGACACTCTGTATATCCGTAATGAGTTGTGGGGTACACGGCGTCATTCTGTAAGCGCATTTCAATTTATTTTATGAGATGCTTCAAATGGGGAGAAAAGCTGTCGCAACGGAATGTTCCTGTATTGGTGATAATGACATTGGCATTTATTTGTGCAACACGTGTGTATCTGTCGGCAGAAAGATTAAAATATATTTACAAGCGATAAAGTGGGATAGTTTCTATAGTAAAACCAACTAGGTGAACCAATGTATCAAATTTATTTTATTTTGGAATGGCAATCTAAATGTTTCGGAGGTCTTTCCGAACATCATCAGGAGTTCAAGACTGCACATACAGCAACAGGCATTTGTCAAACAGATAGTGCTGTCTGCTTGCTAGCAAACAGACGGCACTATCTGTTTGACAAATGCCTGTTGCTGTATGTACAGTCTTGAACTCCTGATGAAGGACGGAAAGACCGTCCGAAACATGTAAAGTGTCATTCCAAAATAAAACAAATTTGAAGCATTGGTGCATCTAGTTGGTTTTACTGCTTAAAGCAGACAGCAGTATCTGTTTGACGAATGCCTGTTGCTGTATGTACAGTCTTGAACTCCTGAAGAAGGACGGAAAGACCGTCCGAAACATGTAGAGTGTCATTCCAAAATAAAATAAATTTGATACATTCGTGCATCTAGTTGGTTGTACTGTAGAAATAATATTACGATGGACGGCCATATGAACGTCAAATTTAACAAACAGGTCTTTGTAATGTGTCCATGCTTTTTTCTTGTTCCATGTAGACTGAATGTTTGTATTGGCTGTGTTCTTTATGTGAATTTCAGAATCAGAGACTCATTCTACTGACCTTTTTAATGCAAATAAATGTGGTATGTTTTCTGAGGGACTAGGGTTTAAAATAATCCCATAACATTTCTTTATAAAGCGTTAGTTATGCTATATCAGACGGACAGGCAAAGAGGCATGGTAAGTAGCTCAAGATATGGATGGTCGTATATCGTTTAAGATACTACGCCAAATTTTGCGTGGAAAAACTGAAAAAAAATTATACAGGGCGTTTCATAATATTCTCCGTGATTACAAACATTTATAACAAGAAAACCAAAGGATCTACCTTAATGCAATTGTTCACAGCCACAGGAAAACTTATTATTTTTTTTTTTGACAACTAGAGATGTTCGATGTGTGCACCACTGGTGACACGGCACACATCAATACGATATTCAAGTTCTTGCCACACACGCGTCAACATGGGTGCATCGATATCCTTCACTGCTGCAATGATCCGTGGCTTTAGGTCAGCAAGGTCTTGTAGGCCGGCCCTTTGCGTAATTTGCACGAAATGCACGTTGCACAGTAACCACAGACTTACTTGTGTGATATTCCAACACACAAAACGACTTCTCCCCTGGAGCGACCATATTCTCACTACATACACTCGCATCGCCTAGCGGCAGAAGTGTGAACTGCGATGAAAAAAAAACTTACTGGCGGGGGGCAAATTGAATTGTTCCTTCTATCTGTACAGGTTTCGTAAATACGTGTCCTACGGGTTTCCTATAATAAATTTTTGTAATCCCGGAGTACATTATGAAACGCCCTGTATATATGTTCGGTCACGATAGGCCGTAACGCGGCATTGATTCAAACCGGATCCCTTACAAATAAAAAGCTACAGGATCCTTATTATTTTCTGAAAACTATGGATTGTCACTTCCCGCCGTTAGTCCGTTGCTCGTGTGGACAGGTGAATACGTGGGCTACGTTAACACTATAAAAGAACGTACAAGGAAGTGGCAACTGTTATTTGTCACATAAAATAATGACCTTGTATTACCGCTACACCGGTATAAGTGATGTTATACCGCTGTAGCATTGAGGGTCAGAAAGTTTTTGGTGAACGACTGGATAGGAAAGTGATACGTGTCAGATATGGGCACACCCTCTTTTTACAGTCGGGGGTTTCTTGCCACCCTTCAAGTGGGCCCTTAATTACCATATATTTCACGCTTCTAGAGATATCAAAAGAACTGCCAGGTCGATATTGCATCGAACATAATATTGTCGTCAAACCGAACAGTTTGATTGACATTGAATCTCCGCCCCACATATGTTACGTCACCTCTGTGAGTGTGACGTAATCATTCGTCTGGGTAAAATAATTAATTAATTTATTTATGGTCTTGTTTAACGAGGCTTTCTATATAGCTCCAGACGAAATATCCGAGAAGGGAAGGAGGATTATTGAAAAATGAACTGGGAGCAGTGGCTTAACATTTTTGGCCCGTGAAAACTTCGCTATGGGCCCTGTCGTGCCTTGTTGAGTACGTACGTGGTCACTTTTGGTAAGACTGTCCTAGCCGAACTTGGTTTTCAAGCACAACTTTGTGCTTAATTCTTTTGTCTTCTAAATATATGCGGAATCAGCGTCGCCAACCTACCAACGAAAAGTTGTGTTAGAGTGGAAACGGAATCTGATGGCACACGGCGAAGCACGGGAGGAGAAGTGAAGGGGAAAGAGGCGAATGGAGTGGGTAGCCAGCACTCATGCACTGTATCGGAACACGATCTATCCAGCATTACTACCGCTGATGCGCACACCTCGGCTGCCAGCAGCCGACTGAACTGACACCCCCGCCGATATAAATGGACTCGTCCGTTCCGCTGGAAGACCAAATCTGCTTTCTGCGCATGTGCCATCACATTCCATTTTCACTCTACCAAACATTCAAAACTATGACGCTTTTTCTAAAATTAAGTTACCTTGAAGTTTTGAGGGTATATTGATACGTAAATCGACGTCAGTCAGTCCGACGACAGCAGCAATATTAAAAACGTCTGCAGATACCTAAAGAAAACTAGTATCATGGAGGAAGATGCTAGATTTCGCGCAGTGTAGCCGAACTTCATAAGTTCTGTTTATATGCCGCAGTTGGCAGCGCTGAAGTTTGTTAGGAAGAAGCTGAATTTTCGCGAATTCGAATAAATAGTGACCGGTGTTCAATTAGTGTAAAAGAATAATTCTTTGCGATTGGCTATTGGGTTTCCTGTATTTGAGGGCCCCTATGCTTTGCGTACTGTAGCTACGTGGTAGACTGCGTTTGAAACGTAATGGCACACGCACAGAAACCAGATTTCGTCTTTCGGCGAAACGGACGAATCCATTTCAATCGGCAGGGGCGTCAGTTCAATCGACTGCTGGCAGCCGAGGTGTGCGCATCAGCGGTAGTAATGCTGGATGCACCATGTTCGCAGGAAGTGTGAAGAGTACAGGCTACCCACTCCATTCGCCAGTTTCCCCTTCACTTCCCGTGCGTCACCGTGTGCCATCACATTTCACCTGGACTCTAACTACACTCGTGATTCGATAGAATGTAGAAGGAACTGGTCGTGGCCTATTTGAAGTACTATCCCAGCACCTGCTTGCATCTGGTACGAGATTTGAAAGCGGGACTTGAAGGATACGAAGCAGGATTTCGAATGCGACATTATACATCTGAGGAGCGAGAGTCACGTGACCAGTGCACACACACACACACACACTCTCTCTCTCTCTCTCTCGCTCTCTCTCAGTGAGCATAGAAACACAAATACAACATTTATGGTTGGAAGGTCTTAGGGCGATGATGATTATATATGGTAGGTGCATGTCAACGTTTCGAAAGGACGGGATGTTTCTATCTTCAGGACGGAACTAAGAAGTAGAGGTAATTTTACCCCTTTGAAGGACGTAGAGACAGACTGGGTGTACAGCGTGAATGGGAGAGATGAGAAAGTGATATAAAATTTCTTTCCTTAAACACACAAGAGAAAAAAAATAACGCGTCAGGCGTAATGGCGATTAGGCTGAAAATAGGAAGATAAAGCAGAGGATCAGGGTTAAGTTGCTGATTGGAATCAGCTGACTGAGGATTATAGCCCAGCGGGCGAATGATTGTGGTTACGTTCAGGTATCTTTGTGCTCTAAATCGGCTGTACAACTATCAGTTTCTGAATTAAACCTTTGCGCTTTGGAGTTAATATACTCACTTAAGAACTGTTCCATTAATGCGTATAGGGGTCGTGGAGGTAAAACTGGGGATCGAATAGAAAGCTAGGTGTGTCATGTCATGTGAGTGTGGACATTGTGATGAAGGGAATGATACCTAACTCTGCTGGGAATTGAACCCCGGTAGTCCAACCAACAGCAGTAATTTGAAAGTACATTAGCATATGGGGCGGAACTCTGCATAGCGGGGAACATCTGAGAGAAGCAACCCGATTGAAATGGGAATGCATTTGGAGGCGAAGGTATATTGGAATTTGGTGCATAATGAAACAGCTGGAGAAAGTGGAGGTGAGGGAATGAATAGCACGTGCACTGATATGGGGGGACAAGATAGCTCAGTCAGTACAGTAACTGTTCTACTTGCTGAATAGGAGTGGGGATCCGCGTTCTATTCCCAGCAGAGGCAAATATTCTTTCCTCCAATGTCCTGACCGACTCTGGAGGTCGCTCAGCGTCCTGTACCGGCGGAATGTATCTGGGGGTAAGGCGACTGGGGCATGAAGCTGACCACTAGCCTTTACCTATTGCCCAAGTTAAGAATGTTTGAAGATATGCATAAAAATATCCATGCGTAGGCATGACCTAATGGAGCACAGAAACAAATTTATTTTTCTTTTCCTGGATTGGAGTGGGCATTTAGAACGTACACGGTGATACGTATGATAGAAAGAGTCGACAGGAAGCAGCGTGCTTTTTGTGGAAATTGAAGACAGGTGACATGGTGGTTAGGAATTGGGGCGGAGATGAAGGGAAAGATTTTGAATAAATGGCTAACAGCTGGGAAATGTAAGAACGAAGAATATGAAGAAGTGCCAGAGCATGAATAAGAGGAAGAATTCTGGGAAATATAGCAAAGTGGTTGGCTTACTTGTCGTACAAAACTTTGAGCTCGCAACAAATGTACGTGTGTGTGTGTGGCCTTCGTTGTCATACCCTGAAGATGGAGGCGATTTCTCCCTCCGAAAGTTGGTAATCACTTGTTAGACTGCATGCTATCGTTTACAGTTTGTTAAATGATGCTGTCATTATTTCCGACTATACATCAGGGGTGACCAGTAGGCGCCTGGCGCAAATTACCTGTAAAAATAATATTCATGTAGTCTACATGCACACAATGCTGACCCAGAACAGCATTTTAAAATATTTTATAAATGAAAAAGAATCGTAATTAACTAAAGTAGCCTACTTTATTTGCATGAAGAGAAATAAGAAAGCTATAAAAATATTTAACTTTTTTACTGCATTAGCGAATTCCCCAACAAATAGTAATTCATTTGATCGCTAACAGAAAGCGCTGGCTGCCTTCTCTGAGGCAGCGAGCAGTGTTGCTATCGTACGTTTGACCTGCATTGCAAAGGATGAAGAAGGAAGCGTTGTCGCCTGATGTAACGTAGCTACTATGCCTGCACTCGCTGGAATGACCGAGGAAAACTGAGCGCAATCTGAGTCCGGTTAGCCGGTGTCCCGGCCTAAATTCGAACTGGGAACGTCCCAAACGAAAGTCTGATGCCTTACAACTTGCTGGGTTCTTCCGTACGATACTTAGACTAACAAGGCAATACTGTCCTACAGAATGTTGCTGCTCACGTACCAGACTGCACGGTGTCGATTCAGGAGATCAAGGTATGAGGCTTTCACTTCCATGAAAGCCTCATACCTACTGTAAGCACAGTTAATAATTTCGCGCAACGTTCCCAAATGACTCATATCTATTAGTCATTCCACTTCTACAGCAACGTGTTGGACGAGAAGCTAAGTGCAGTACCGGCATGTGTACTTTGTTATCCAGCCACTGACAGATCGTAAATGATCAGTTAGTCGTCAGCTGATTGTTAAGTGCGGATGTGATAGTTTGGGATAGGCGGTTCCCGCGTCGCCACTGTCAGCTCCGAATCTTTGTTAGTCCCCTTTCCCACCGCCAGGTTCGTGACGAACCGCGCACAGTTTTTGTTGCATCAGTGGAACACTTCGCAGAAAGGGATGACGCAGTGGGGCTAATTGCGGCCTAATTGCGTACTGCCCGTGGACCCCAGTTAGGGCTGTAATTTGATTTCGGCTGTGAATGAAATAAAGATTTAACAAACGATGTGATTTGTGATGGGGTTTTTACGTATAATATATATGTGAACGAAATTGTGATTAGTGTACAGTACCAAGCACGTTTGTACGTTTCGAAATTGGCTTTACAGGGTCGTTCAAATTCTGCACTTAATTCTATGGGCATTCTTCTGTCCATATGCCTTTCCCAGCAGTTCCTTTCTCCTCCCACTGCTTTCCTACCTCCGATCTATTATTTTAACAACGCTACCTGTTACATACTGTATTGCGGCGATGATAGGATGACTGGTGAACGATGATTTGGAAAATAGAGGGTGTTTCTTTTCGTGCTTGACCGATAATCGCCGGCCCACCACTCCACCCGTCATTCCGCCAGCGCTGCATCGCACGCCGCGTGTCGGGGAGGTTTAACAGTCGACGACGTGAGCTAGACAAACGATCGCAGCGGTAATAACCTTTAGAAAGTCTAATGAAAACGCACTAGAGCGTCAGGCCGACGCTTGTTGGTCAAGCAGGAAAAGAATCACCCTGTATTTGAAAGCATGCGTTCGTGGCCGAATCGAAGTTCTATATTTGCATTTACCTCTGGTGACTGAGAGTACTTGTTCAGGTAGCCGGTGTGTCAGCGCAGATTTTTACTACTACTACTACTACCACCACCACCACCACTACTACCACCACCACCACCACTACCACCACCACTACTACTACTACTACTACTACTACTACTACTACCACCACCACTACTACTACTACTACTACCAACTACTACTACTACTACTACTACTACTACTACTACTACTACCACCACTACTACTACTACAACTACT
>Ga0123355_10022199_pt1 | contig 10174 bp, 5 predicted proteins | sample TergutEmb28metaG_3_FD_89872 | JGI IMG/M metagenome (GOLD analysis project Ga0123355, IMG submission 89872) | Embiratermes neotenicus P1 segment gut microbial communities from Petit-Saut dam, French Guiana - Emb289 P1 | ecosystem: Host-associated > Arthropoda: Insects > Digestive system > Gut ... | reverse complement strand
TCTGGGAGCAGACGAGTATATAACAATCACCTTCCCGGCAACAGTAAGCAGTGTGCCTGCAAATGGAGCAGCAATAAGAAACACAGCAAACTTGCAAGTAAACGGTCAACCCGGCGGGGATTCATCAGTAGAAGTACCGACAACACCACCTACACAGGTGCCACCAATTCTAAAAACAGCAACGTATACAGGTACATCAGTAAGAGTAGGTGATATAATCAACTACACAATCGTAGCGACAAACACATCGCAAAACACGGTTGTAACGATGGTAGTAACTGATAATTTACCGGTGCATTTGGGAGTAACTCATACTAACATCTCGGTTAGACGTTCAGGCTCAGGCCCAGTGCCAGTAGCAACATTAGTGGGTGGCTTGATAACGGTAACGGCACAAAATGTGGCAGCAGGTGAGTATGTAGTAATTACTTTCTCAGCAAGGGTAGTGAGTGTACCGGCTAACGGAGCAGCAATAAGAAATACAGCTAACTTGCGAGTAGATGGCCAAGGCGGTGGAAGTTCGTCAGTAGATGTGCCAACAACGTCACCACCACCAGGAGGAGGCCAAGGTCCAGGAGATTCGCCAAGGGAAACAAGAAGGCCAGGGCCAGATAGAGGAAACTTTGCACCAAGGCCAGCACCAAACCCGACTTCAACATCAGCGCCATCGGAGACATTGCCAGCACCTACAACACCACCAGGAATCTCAGCGCCTCCAACAATACATGTGCCACCAGCTTTACCACCAACAATAACTACACCAACACAACCAGGAATAGGCGGCGGCGGCGGAGTGCGTGTGAACCCGCAAACAGGTGATTTCCAAACAATAGCAGGAGCAAGTGTATCTGGACTTGCAATCCTAATTGCGACATTCATTTTAGTGCTTGGCCTGAAAAAGACGATGTTTAAAAAAAGCAAAGATGAGTAACGCTAAGTAAGGTAAGTAAAATAAAACTAGCCCGCGCCAAAAATCCTAATAAGTAATGGTTTTTGGCGCGAGCCTTTTAGTAAGGAATGAGGATGAGTGAAAAAAACTTTCCTTAAGTTAATAATATTATTTGTAATCTTGTTAGCGATAGTTTTAGGGTTCTTTCTTGCTCCGCGTTTTGTACCGATAGTTGGGGAAATATTATTTACCAATGAAGATGCAGATGTTATAAGTGTAGATCCTGAAGAAGAGTTAAAACCGGTAGAATCAGAATACGAGAGACAGGAAAGCGAACAGAGACATCCATCTTGGCCATCGGAAGAAGATGAAGATATAGATATACCGGAAGATGACGAAATAGAGTATCCAAGCCTTGTACCAGAGGCACAAGTGTATTATGAAAACGATGATATTGTTGCACATATAGTAATCCCAGGGACAGCAATAGATTATTTGATAGCCCATACCGATAACAACAGCTTTTATTTGTATCACGATTTACGAGGGAATAGAACTTCGGCTGGGACAGTTTTTTTAGATTATTTGAACTCTCCGGATTTTAGCGATCCAAATAGCATTATTTACGGGCACAATATGCGTAATGGTACAAAGTTTCATGATTTAAGAATGTATCGAAGTAGAGATTTTTTTGAAGAGAACAATTCGATGATAGTGACGACGAAATATGATGTTTTGTATTATGATATATTTACTGTTTTTATTACACACATTAATTTTAACTATATTCAAATAGAATTTGAAGATGATGAATTTTTAGAAATGGCAGATAAAATGAAAATGATATCTTATCATCAAACAGAAATAGAAGTAGGAGAAGATGATAGAATTTTGGTATTATCCACGTGCTGGGGGCCAGTTGGTACTAATTACCGATTGGTAATAGTAGGAAGGTTGAGACAAGAAGAGAAACAGCTCTATTAGAAATAAAAAAACTCCTTAATAAGCAGTCTTAAACTGTGATATTAAGGAGTTTTGTATTATATTTAAAGAGTGACAGGATTAATCTTTTTTAAGAAATTTTGAAAAAAAACCTTTAGGTTGGTCCTCGTAATATTTTGGTTTATCATTAAAATCATCATAATATTCATCCTTAGGGACTTCCTCAAAATGTTCTTCCATATTTAGGCCTTGGCTCACAAAATGGGAATTATTTTGATAGTTAGCATTTCCATCAAAATTACTACCACTAAAAGTAGGTTTAACTGAATTTATATCATATAAATTAGAAAGTTTTGATCCCAATTCTGGCTCTACATATTCCATTTCCCGTAAAGGCATGTCAAAAACGGAACGTTTTATAGTTAATGGTTTGTTAATCGCTACATCAAGGTTAGTGGTCTTTGGCACTATTGGATCTGAAACCGAAGGTGTAAAAGGAGTTGAAAATGGTACACTCTCATTAATTGTAGAATTCAAAACCTTATCAATTGCGGTTGTTTCAATAAGCTTTTCAGTATTTGCCTCCGGCTGTGGTAAAATGTCATTAACATGTTCAGGCTGCTGTTCTACAATTGAAGATATTGTTGCAGGTTTTGCCTTTTGCTGGGTTGTCTTTTGTAAAGGAGTATCAAAAATAGAACGTTTTTTTGGAGTGTCTGGCTTTTTTTCAGCATTCAGAATTTTTTTTATCTCTAATGTTTTATTGGTCTGCGGGATTTTTTCTTTATTTGAAGTTACTGTAATCTGTGGGTATCTAGTATTCTCTATCATTACATTTACGTAACGTTGGAACTCTTTAATTTGCTCGTCTTTTGCAGCAATTTGTGTATCTTTGGCTTTTAGCTGTTCGTCTTTAGTTTTTAGTTGATTATCTTTGGTAACCATTTCTGACTTAAGAAAATCTATTTGTTTTATCAACTCATCAACAAATCTATCATCGTTTGTAATGGAAGAAGGAAGAACTTCTTCAGAAAAAGCAAGAGGATTAGAATCTTTTGACGTAATTATAGTTGGTACAATATCTGGCTTGTACTCAGAAGTGGTAGTTTCTAATTTCGATATCTCAGGATTATCTATTTGAGATGGGATCCCCGGTTGAAAAGCTACGGGTCTTTTAATCAAGGGAGTAGACTCTTTCCAAGATGTATTGACGTCATCTTCTGTTATTACAGAGCCAACAGCTGCTGCCATAGAATTAACAGCTGTAGCTACAGACCTTACCTCTGAAGTAGCAGAGTTAAGCTCGGAAGCTGCAGATTTAACCTCCGAAGTAGCAGAATTGAGCTCGGAAGCTGCAGATCTTAACTCTGATGTAGTAGAATTAAGCTCAGAAGCTGCAGACCCAACCTCGGAAACCGCCGTGCCAAACTCTGAAACCATAGAACTCACCTCCGTAACTAAAGAATCAACCTCGATCATACTATTAATAGGAACTCTCGTTGTAGCGCCAATTTGTCTAATTTTATTATACGATGATTTAGAAACGTCACTTTTTATGAAAGCACGTCTAATTAATGCCTCAGCTTCTTCTGATAAATATATTATGTTCCGAGGGCCTCTTTCCATTCCATTTTCTAAGTTAGACAATAAATACCTAAGAGGATCCGCATTCATTTTATTTAAAACTACTTGCTTGCCTATTCCCATCTCATCTGCAAGTTCCCGTACGGTTTTTATGACGAATCCCCCCTTTCATATATAATATTCAGCATTTGTTAAAAAATACTGAGTAATTTAAAATATAAGAACCCAATAAATGTCATATCGCGTCAATGTTCGACATTTAAACTATTATACCAGATTCTAATTAAAGCTTCAAGTATAATATTCCAGTATATTGTCTATTTTACTCGTAATTCTTGATTTTTGCAAGGGGGAAACAAGCTTAAATGGCGGTAAAAAGTGTTATATATGAATGTGGAAATTTTCCAAAATTCAACAAAAATACAGGATTAATAAAGCTTGACTATCAACTCAGTTTTAATTAGAATTGTGTTCATCAGCTTTATAAAAAATAGAGTGCTGACTTTGTAAAGGGGTTTTTTGATATGTTTGAATCCATCGTTAAAAGAGATGGAAGAATACAGCCTTTTCACGAAAGCAAAATAACAGATGCTATATTTAAGTGTCTGCAATCAGTTGGGGAAGCAGATAGACAACTCGCTATGGAATTTGCGCTAGAAGTAATGAAGAAAATTAAAGAAGCGTATCAAGAGGGAGAATTTTCGGTAGAAAATGTTCAAGATATAGTAGAAACAGTGCTTATTGAGCGGGGACATGCTAAAGGTGCAAAAGAGTTTATATTGTATCGCGAAAGCCGTTCCCGCTTAAGAGAAGCAAGAAGCGAGCTTATGGAAGCGGTTTATACAATTTTACAGGAAACTAATCGAGAAAATGCTAATGTTGGAAATTCCCCATCGGCGAAGGTGCTTCAAATTTCAGAGATAGCGTCAAAAACCTACTATTTAAAACGGATGCTTTCAGAAAAGCAAGCAAATGCTCATCTGGATGGCGATATTTATATACACGATTTATCCTGGTACGGCAAAACCTTAACTTGCTTACAAATACCATTGGATCGTTTATTACAAGATGGCTTTAATAATGGTCATGGCTACATACGTTCCCCAAAAGGGATTAAGACGGCAGCAGCATTGGCAGCAATTATTTTACAGGGGAATCAAAATGATATGCATGGTGGGCAGTCTTTCGCATATTTTGACAAGGATATGGCTGTGTATGTTGAGAGAGAAAAAATACGACAAGAAAAGTTTATTCGCAAAAATCTTGAAGAATTGGGTTTGTCTGCCGATGAAGAAAAACTTAAAAGTTTGATTAAAGAAAGAACAAAAGAAGAAACATATCAGGCCATGGAAGGTTTTATATACAACCTTAATACTATGCACTCAAGAGCGGGAGCGCAGGTTCCGTTTTCTAGTATCAATTTTGGCACAGATACTAGCGAAGCAGGGAGAATGGTTACAGAATGTTTTTTGCTTGCTTATGAAAAAGGTCTGGGAAAAGGAGAGACGCCTCTTTTCCCAAATGTGTGTTTTAAAATTAAAGAGGATGTTAATTTTGAACCAGGCGACCCCAACTACGATTTGTTCCAGTTAAGCATGCAGGTGGCTTGTAAGCGACTTTTCCCAAGCTTTTCCTTTCAAGATTCTAGCTTTAATAAGCCTTTTAGAGATGAAGAAGTGGCGTATATGGGATGCCGCACTAGGGTTGCTTCAAACTGTAATGGGCCTTCTGTGACAAATTCTAGGGGAAATCTTTCTTTTACAACTGTGAATTTGCCAAGGCTAGGGATACGAGCAGGCAAAGATTTATCCCTGTTTTGGAGGCTTCTTGACGAAACTATAGGATTTTGCATAGAGCAGTTACTATCAAGGTACGATATACAAAAAAGGTTAAGGGTAAAAGATTTCCCATTTTTAATGGGTCAAAAGCTTTATTTGGATAGTGAAGATTTATCTGCTGCAGAATCTATTGAAAAAGCTATTAAACATGGTACCCTTAGCATAGGATTTATTGGCCTTGCAGAGTGTCTTGTTGCACTAACAGGCAAACATCACGGAGAAAGTGCAGAATCCCAGGCTATTGGAGTATCTATTGTTAGCCATATGAGGAGAAAATGCGATGAAGCAATGGAGAAGTATCGACTTAATTTTTCTTTGCTTGCAACCCCGGCAGAGCAGTTGAGTGGGAAATTTACGAAGCTTGATGCTAAGCAATATGGTCTAATAGATGGTATCACCAATAAAGAGTGGTATACCAATTCCTTTCATGTTCCCGTAGAATATCCGATAAGTGCTTTAGATAAAATTACTCTTGAGGGTGTTTATCATAAATATTGCAATGCGGGGCATATATCTTATGTAGAACTTCCTTCTGCCCCGCAGAATAATATAGAAGCTTTTGAAGAATTAATACGGGCCATGGCAGATGCGGACATGGGTTATGCTTCTGTTAATTTTCCTGTAGACATTTGTGTAGATTGCGGATTAAACGGTGTTATTGTAGGTGACACATGTCCTAAATGCAGAAGTAATAATATTAGCCGAGTGCGTAGGATAACAGGATATTTATCTACCCTTGATCGATTTAACAGTACTAAACTTGCAGAAGTGGAGAACCGTCAGATTCATCAAAAATTTTAACTGTTAGGGGAATATTGACATGCGTTTGGCTGGAATTACACTAGAAAGTACAGTAGATGGGCCCGGCTTGAGATTTGTTCTTTTTGCCCAGGGCTGTGTGCATAAATGCCCCCATTGTCATAATCCTGAAAGTTGGGTTAGTGATGGTGGTAAAGAGTTTTCTGTTAAGGAAGTTATCCGAATGTTGAAAAAGCAAAGGAAAAGTAAGCGTGGTATCACCTTTTCCGGTGGAGAGCCTTTTTTGCAGGCAGCTGAATTTTTTGAGATAGCAGTAGCGGCTCGTAATTTGGGCTTGGATGTTGTTACTTATACTGGATTCACTTATGAACAGTTAATACAAGACGCAGATGATAGCAGACTTGCTTTGATATCTGCAAGCAGTATTTTAATTGACGGCAAGTATATCCATGAGCTTAGAGATATTGGCTTGCAATTTTGCGGATCTTCTAATCAGCGGCTTATTGATGTGGGGGCTACGCAGAAGTATGGAGAGATTGTGCTGTGGGATGGCGGGAAGGTAATGTCCACTTTTTCTGCATAGTATTGCTTATGTTCATGATATTGCTTATTTAAGGGATTTGAACGCCTTTGATAATATCATCAAAGGCGATAATGTGTAATTTGACACAATAAACATTTTGTGAGACTCTAATATAAAAAGCGCTACCGGAAGTAAATACCCGGCAGCGCTTTTTTACCTATTAGATTACCTTTCAGTTACTGTTACTGTGCGGTTATGAGCATTCCAAGTTACATTTGCGTTGAAGATATAGCGGAAGAATGCAATTGGCACGAAGAATCTGTCGTTTATAATTCTTGAATCTGCCCTCAGACCTGATGCTCTTATTTCTGTTGGTACACCGTTTACTAAGGCTGTAGAGCTGTTGTGTCTAAATACAACTTCTGTTATGCCATCTGTAAAGGTCGCTTGTTGAGTCTCTGGGTTCCAGTACCATTCTAAGCCCAGGATGTCTGCTACAACACGCATCATAACGTAGGATGTGTGGAAATTGTTGTTTTCTATATTTGGTAGAAGAAGGAATAGTGGAGCTGTGAGCTGATGTCCTTCTCTTGTTGTATGGTTCATGCTTTCAAATAGGGTTACAGAACGTCCTGGTACTGTGATTTCTGGTGGGGCAACTTCTGGAGGACGGTTTAGGAAGATGTCGCTGCCTTCAAAAGTGAATGCTGGTGTTGAATATGGTTCTGCTGTGAAGAAGCCGTGAACTGATCCGCGTGATACGCCTACACCTAGGTCTTCTCTTAGCCATACAAATTCGTTCCAGTTATCTGCTACTGCGTTATCTGCTACTATGATGTTGTAGGTGTGACCTGGTAATACACGGCCAGAGATTTCTACATCGCTGAATATAATTCTTGCACCATCGTTACGTGATCCGCGTAGGATTTCTACATATACGCCGTGGCTATCTAGGCGTGGGCGGGATACTTGCATTTGGCTATCGCCTTCGACGCGTACTTCTCTTGCGCCTATAGAGATTTGATCTGCAGATCCCCATCCGCGGCTTACGCCACCTTCAACACCAAGCCATATTCTTGTGCCTGGTACCAATACGCCAGATTCTACTTCTTCTATTACTACATCGTTAATTGGTTGATTACGAACAAGACCGAATGCTGCTTCTGTTGTTTCGTCTAGCACTTTAGGGCTTGTGTTTACGATGATTGGATCCCAAGCGTGTGCTACTACTAAGTTGCCTTCAAATGGAGTTTCTATTGTGCCGCTTGTGACTGTTACTTCAATTTCGTCACCGTAGAGGCCTTCATATTCTGGCTGTACGCTTAGATAGAATTCTATATCGATTTCTGCAACTCTGTTACGACGTGTTACTGTTTCGCCAATTTCTGGCCTAATTGTGATAGAATTTCGACTTATTGTTGCATTTAGGAAGTTGTCTGCTTCAAAGAATACGTCGCCAAACCAGATTGTATCTTCTTCGTCGTTGTGGCCTGCGCTAAAGTTAGCATCGTTTGTCCACATACGTGCACCCAATATTTGTATGCCTTCGTTAAATGTGAATGTTGTTGGGTGTGCGCCTGTTGCAGGTAAAGATCCTGGTACAGTTTCACGTAATACTGCACGTGCTGTGCGGTGGTAATCTGGGTTTACACTTGATGGGTTGACTGCGCCTATTGCGCGACGGCCAATACCATATTCGTGTAAGTCGAATGTCCAATCCCTCATACCAGAACGTAGCCAGTGATCGTTTGCATCATCATCTTCGTGAAGCACAAGCTCTAAGCCTATGAGGCCGAAGCGTGCTACTACTAAACGTCCGTCGTATACTATAGCACCTGCACGCCAACCGACTTGCTGTGATGTTGGTTGGTTAAGATGTGCTATAAAAGTTCCCACATGTGTGTTATCAGTGCCGTTTGTAGTAGGGGTTGTCGTTAGTACATTGCCAGTTGTACGATATACACGTACTTGGCCACCTTGTGCAGCCACTAGTTGATCTACAAATTGCCATGGTGGATTTACAAGTGTGCCTGGTGCTGTTGCGCCATCTTCTGGTGGAGTAATAGTCGTAGGCAGCCATGACCATGTCCACCATGGGTTAGGTGCTGGTGCGGTTTCTTGTCCCGGTCTGCGCAGTACTACTTCTACTTCAACATCGCCAGGGCGTGCCCTGTCGTCTGCAGAGATGCTTAGGCCTGTGATATCAAACCAGTCATTTACAAATCTATTAGCGGAGCCTGCATTTGGTAAATCAAGTGCAAAGCTAAGTGTGCGGAAGCGGTTATTGCCACGATCTGGAGAACGTTGTACATTGGTAAGCAGCGTTGGTTGTCCTATGCTTGTTGCAACATCTCCGAAGCGAGTTTCGAAGCCCATATTCTCTATAGACGCATTTGTCCAGAAGAATCCAGGTGTTACAATATTAAGTTCTACATACCAATGACGTTGATCGAAGGCACCGTGTACTGCCTCTGCAACCCTAATAGGTTGAAGCTCGGCACGGCCGTAGCGGTGGAAGGTTCTTACGTCAGTTTCTAGCGTAAAGTTAAAGCGAGCTGGTTGATTTGTTGTGAGGTTAGTGCGTCTGCCAGCTTCGCCTGCTTGAGGCCATCCGCTGCGTTCTTGGAATGTTAGATATACAGGATAGCTGTTTGTGTCGCCATTTGTTACATATTCTATAGGAACAGGGATGAATACTTGCGGGTTAGCAAAAGTTTCCCAGCCATCACCTTGGCGCATAAGCACGAGATGGGCTACTGTATCACTTTCAATTACAACCATAACACCGAAATATGGGTTATGATATTCCCAGTCTATAAACGCAATATCGCGTGCATTACCGCGGTTATCATAGAACACTGAGTTCATTTGAGCGTATAATGCTGCTTGGGAGGTTGTAAGTGTTACATCTCCGTAGACATCGCGAAACCATGTTTCTAAGCTTTGTCCGGTGCCTTCAGTTCTTCCCATAATTGGGCTTGCTACACCTACAGGGGCTGTTGGATACCAAAATTGTTCATCCGGTCCGCCTGCCAATGATGCCAACCAACTTGCTACGTTATTAATTTCCATACGAACGCTGGCTATAGGAACGCCTGGCTGATTAAAGAAATAGTCGGAAACTGCCACAATGTGACGCATGTTACCGCCTGCTGTGGCTATAAACCTGCGGCCTTGGCTGTCTACGTTATCTGGATGATTTGCCACAGCTGTTATAGCGTCGTGTCTACCTACGAGTACACCAGGAGCCCAATGTCTAACATTTGTGGCAGGACCGCCGGACTCCCAAAGAATACCGGTGCGGTTACCCCAAGGTCCGCCCCATGTTTGAGCAAAGGCATTTGTGGGTATAATAGATAGCATAAATGTAAATGCCAAAAGCAAAGCAATTTTACTTCTCATTTTTTCTTCCTTTCTTCCTGTCCCGTTGGTGGGCAACGGGGCAGATGTAAATTTATTTTTCCACTAGTGGTTTGATACGCTGTTAGTATTTGAGAAGGGGAGAAATTTATGTGGGATTTGGGAAGATGTCATGGAGTTGTAATATATTGAGCGGTGATTCTGTCAAAAGCTTGTGAGGCCAGTAAAATCAAGGGTTTGAGTAGATTTTTGAGATAAAAAAAGACGTGTAGTTATCAG
>Ga0123355_10022198_pt1 | contig 10174 bp, 8 predicted proteins | sample TergutEmb28metaG_3_FD_89872 | JGI IMG/M metagenome (GOLD analysis project Ga0123355, IMG submission 89872) | Embiratermes neotenicus P1 segment gut microbial communities from Petit-Saut dam, French Guiana - Emb289 P1 | ecosystem: Host-associated > Arthropoda: Insects > Digestive system > Gut ... | reverse complement strand
GAAAAGAGGAGTTAGATATAACGTGGATTCAGCTAGCTCAGGATAAGGGCTACGGAAATAACATTTCGGACACCATTAAAGGAAAAAGGATTTTTTTATCAGCTGAAGACATTTTAGTTTCTCTGATTTAGATGATGTAGTTTATAGCTGTGTGATATTCATACAAAATTTCAGTAACACTTATCAGCTTGTTCAAAAGCTAATAAGTGGAGGACGGAGAAGTTAACGTGCAGCCACAATTCGAAACCTTAAAATTTGGAAGAATTATCTCAACACAAGGAAACCGGATTTCCGGCTGAGATTGTTACAGCTAGCTTAGATTGCTTCTCTGCATGTCAATGATTTGGATATTGAAATCCGAATATCCGTGCTCAAATCCCTTTGGTTAGAACCATGAGGGACAAGAAATCTGAAGAACGTCTCTTTTTCTCATTGTCTGTTAATATGTTACCTGCAATTTTGTCACAAATGTTCCACTCATCTCGCTTACAGACCGTTACTACAAACTCGAAGGCAAACACGGAGCAGTTGTTATTCGTTCTTCGTACTTGGGATAGCTCCGGGGGAAATTATGAAGTCAGTATCAAACAATTTGCAGCCGTTAGCCATTGTAAGGCGTAGTTTATAAATGTTACGACGTGCTAACAAGCTTGATCCATGAACGCTTAATTCTGCATCGCTGCCCACCGTAACCATCGTATTAAAATAAACCCACGAACCACTGCCTAATCCAATGTCGTTGATCAGACGCCGCAAAGGCAGTCAATGATAATGGAAGGTACACTTGTGTGAACTCGCGACTGTAGTGCTGCTGTTTGTCTGTGATCAGCATGTAGATTGTGTGTAAAAAAAGGAAAATTTAATGGAAAATAGCATACTTTGAGAAAATGTTAAGTCCAGTGATATCAAATACTTTGGATAAAAATAAAGTCAAGGAACATAACATACTCTGGATAAAAACAGTCAGGCAAAATGGTGTACTTCGGATAAACATGAATTGTCAGGTATAATAGCATATTCTGGGGGGAGGGGGGGGGGGGGAATCCGGTAAATTAGCGCATTTTTGGTAAAAATAGAAAATAAGTTACAATAGCATGCTTTGAATAAAAATAATTTGGTAAAATAGTACATTTTGGATACACATAAAGTGTCAGGTAAAACAGCATACATTGGGTAAAAATAAAGTCAGATAAATTAGAGCGGTATGGGTAAAAGTGGAAATTAAAGTACACTAGCATGATTTGAAAAACAGTAGTCTGTCAAAATAACAAATGCATATTTCACGGTTTGAATGAACAGAAATTGTGGAAATTAACGGAATAGGAGAAGCGTGTATTAAGTTCTTGCAGCAGCGGGAGTGAGACAAAAACGCTTTTCTATTTATGATTTATTTTACGATGTCGTCTTTACCTCTGCTGCGTAATGTCGAATGATAGAATGTTTTGCGAATATTGCATTCGATAGTACGTGGAAGGAAGGTCTCGTGTCGTGATTTAAGTTATGCCTAATTTGCCAAGCATTTTGTGGAACGACTGTTGAGCCCCTTGCAAACCTCAGTCACGTTAGTCTGTTTTCCAGCGGAGAACCGAACTGCTCACCTTCGGAATACAAGTCAGAAGCGTTACCGTTTGAGACAAATCGTTCTAAATGAGGCACGCGATGGACTGCAAACACGAATTCATTATAACCGGATTTGAGCTACTAGCATGTTGATCAACTTATCCTGCTGCAAAACTCTGTGACCAAGTCTGAGATTCCTCAGTCACATAGGAATATCTACGATATTGCATATTTAGTGCTTCGTTCCTGCCTTTTTCACTTATTTATTCCTTAATTTCTCTGTTTGGCAGCTTCTTTCTTTCTTCCACTGTTTATTTCTTTTAATTGTTTACTCCCTTTTTTACTTCTCCCCATCTTCGTTTATTTCCTTTCTTGCTACACAACCTATTTCTCACTTTCTGTTAAGCCTTAATGTACTTTGTCATATAACAGCTTTTCCTTCATGATGTATCCAGGTCAGCCAAGGTGTGAGGGTTGGATTGGGCAGTGAAGGAGCACTGGACCGAGCTGTGCGTCACGGTTGACTCCGGCAGGCACACCGACACATGTTCTTATTCCCTAAACGCCGCCACCACCACCATCACCACCACCCCATCAACATCCGCCCCCTAATTTTCAAACTGTATAAAATGAGAGACATGATGACGCGACCAACGGTTCATCTCATTATCTCCTCTTTTCAGTCACTCGGTGAATGCTTCCCTCCATCTCCCTTTGGGACTCTTGACCCATACCTACAGTTTCGTCCAAAAATAAAGCAGCTTCTTACCATAAAAAGATTTACAGCATACTTTTTTTGCTGTTACAGTTATCTATCCAAATGCTGACTGAAGATGAATATTTTCTGGGTTGATTAAATATACTTTATTTAACCGATTTAGATTTATTTAACGACGCTTCTGCAGCTACCCAGGATTTGTGGCATTGAATTTTAGGATTATCTGTAGACAGTGAATAGGGAAAGAAAGAAAGCAATTGATAATTACCTGTTTTAAGTTATTAGCTTGGTATTTGCTTGGAGTGTCTAAGTAAGACCACGATAAACCTGAGTCAGGATATTCTGCCTCTAGGTCGAGGTTTGAATCCATGACCTCGAGAATACTAAAGAGTTCTAACCTGTGGGTTGGGTGTGTGGCAAATATTTGGGAGAGAAATTTGGTAGGGGAACTTGAAGAAAGAAACAACTTTCGAAGACTTCTGCCTGAATGGGAGGATAATATTAAAAGATTTCCAAGAATTGTGATGGAGGTGTAATCTGTATTGGTGTGACTCAAAAATTATAAGAAGCGGTTTTTTTGTGAACATTTAAATTAACCTTCTGGTTCTATGAAATGCGGGAAATTCGTGACCAATTGATAAATTGGTAGCCTCTCAAGAAATACACTGCTCCGTGTACTTAGTCCCTTCTTTATGTTCACGCACAACACATGTTACTGGGAAGATATCGCTTTGGAAGCCTGCATCTGTCGGGAATTTGGGGTTGGTCTTTACTATGCATCTCAGTATTCCTTACATCACAGAAGTCTGTCGAAATGTGCGCCGGGTGATTCAGAGGGAAAGATGATAATATCGGTCATAATGAGAAAAAATGTTCGTATGAACATGATTGCAATTCCGAATAGTTACCGAGATAGAGCTGTTTGAATCCCCAGACACAGACTTGGATGAAAAGCGAAGTTTATAGAAGAAAGATGGGTACACGAGACGAAATGCTGGCACGCATTTTCGATGCTGCTGCTGGTAGAAAGAAACGCCAAGATCAACTCAGACGAAAGACACGCGATCTTCACACAAGAGTTGTAAAGCGCACTGAAGCTGACGGTGGGCTTTTAGAACATTTATTTTAAACTGTAACAGACTTGTTATTCCCCTGTAACATGTTTGTGGTTTTGACAGTAATTAAATTTAAAGTACAGTTAATAGTAAATAATTTATCTTCCTTTATTACCGTTAACAATACTTTTGTGTTTGTAGATTCAAACAGCTGTATCTCTGCAATCATTAAGAATTAGACCCATGTTCATGTGAATGTCTTTATTCACAAAGACCAATACTATCACCTCCCAAAATATCGACACTTCCAATGACTCACTCTGTATATGCCCGACGAATACACACTTCCTGTTGTGCGATAAAACTGCCGATCTCAGAGATACGATACAGTGGACACATAGCAACATATTATTTTGGACTTACTTTCACACGTAGGCAAGCCCCTGGAAAACTCGACCATATGAATTTACCCTTCAGCTGACAGTGGTAATAATATAAACCACACAGTTTAAAGTTTAAAAAAACTGGATAATAAATACAAACTTTCAGTTCTTCGCAGAATAAGTAAAGTTTATCAGTCTAAATTCATTAATAAACTGTATTCACATATTGAATGTAATGTGGTTTGTGTGAGACAAGGAATACATATCTATGTAAACCTACTGCCTGCACCATCAATCTAGACACTGGAGACAGAAGCAGTAGGTCTCACGTATAAATAATTGTACACGGCGTCACATCTCAAAGACTTATTCAGAGTAATTTTAATTTACCTCAAAGTGGTGCTGACAGCAGCCGAAGAGATAATGGACTGAAAGAATGCGGAATTTATGCATTTGATTTTTGGTTTTTGTTTTTCCTATGGGCTACAGACTTGTGACAAGATCATTGTGGTTACTCGGTTGATAGGCCTGAGCCAGAGGAAAAACGGTGATATGTGATCCAAAGTCGTTGGTCAGGGAGTGTAAAATAGTAGAGAATTGTAAGGAAGAAGGACATTGGAATATGAAGAAATCTTTATGTGACAGACGGAAGTATACAGAGGTGTAAAGTACAGTCTTTCCTTCACACTCCGTGAAGGTATATGAGGGAGTGGATTTATAAATCCACTCAGCCTTGAACTCGGTACTAGTTGAAGGTGAGCCGTCAGCTGCAAGTACCTGCAGCAGTGTCCCTCTTCCAAACAACAGTCTGCCTGATTTTTACAGAAACTGTATTCCGAGGTTTTGAACATGAGAATTTAAGTCAATTGGTAAGTAGTGACCAACGTTTCGGAGCATCTTCCTGCCTCCTTCTTCGGTATCTGTGTAGTTTTGGACTGCTATTCTACACGGCGCCATAGCCAAGCGGTATGCATTCTTCATCAATACAGTTGTGAGAATTTGAAATCTCGCATTTTTAAATTGGTTAGCAAATTGGTTAGCAAATTGGTTAGCAAATTTCCCCGCTTGAAAATTTACTTCCCTAATAGTTGCATTTTATCTAACAACGCCGTTTTATGTAAAATTGTCTTCTACGGTTTTTTACCACGAATGATGAATGATGTAATAACAGCGATTCTGAAGGGAGTGGTAATGCTGGTGTTTGCCTGGAGGGACTGAGGAAAGACACAGAGTACCTGTACATGTTTCTAGCCTTAAAGGCTTTTCTTCAGGAAGTTAGGCTCTAAACATGTAGAAGACACGTTGTGAAATTAAATTATAGCAGGTATGCATTTGTTTGGTTCTATATTGTAATTATTGTGGCACAATGCACGGTATAGGCAACGTAAAAAAACGCAGAAAAATTTAGGGTAGCTGATGTCCAGGCGGAGAGTCAAACCAGACACCTTCCAACTACATCTTTAACAGACCTGTTCGGACTTTTGTGTGGGTGCCTGAATTATTGACTTTAGAATGGGTGATATTTTATAGATTAATGTGCGGTTGTAACATTTATCTTGTATTACTGTCTCACATAACATGCTTCTGAAACACTAAAGCAGTAATCCTTGAGATCAGACAACGCAAGTTTTTAAGCTATATGTACAACCATTATCACAATCCTTTTAGCAGGATCATAGGTCACAGCCGCTTCAATAAAGCCATTGGAAAGAGAAAGGCGGTACTTTCGGTATTGTTCCGCCTCCCTTACGAGATCTCTGAACTCATGACTTCATCTGAACCCTTAAATAATGAAAGAGGCGCGTATAAAACCTAGCCTTAACTATCTGTCTTTTTCTCTTTCAACCTTACCGCTGTCTTTCTCTTCTCTCAGCCATTCTCTTGTGTTCTGTATTTCTCCCTTATCCTCCACCCTACGAGTTAGTTCATAATGGACGCAGTGTAGGCTGTGAAGGGTAAATTAATAATTAATATTAGCTGAAATGAGCCGTAGGGTTACATGAGTTGGGCGTTATATATTGTAGGAAGTTCCGGGACATGATGCGTTAGAAAGAATGGGCCATTACAATGTGTTACATGATGTCCAGGTTAACCGGCTGCTAATGAAACAAATTTGTTGTCATTTCACTTGAGCGTGACACATAAAGCAATTCCAGACCTAAGAAGTTGGACGTAAAATGCTCAGTGTCAAATGCTGAAACAGGAAGAAGTTATTTATTTTAGGAAGTCGTCTGGGTTAATCGGACAGATAAAAAGCAGCTTCTGCATAATAGTTGGCGCAAGGAGAACAAAATTTATGTCATACCACGAACTCAGACGGATTCTTTTAGTTTCTTTTATGTTCATTGAGACATTATAATAAATTATAGTTGAAAAGAAAAACTTTTATATCCTACGGAATTAATTTTTTTTTTAATTTTAAAGATTTTATGCCGAGAATTTTGGATCAATATTTCTTTTACTACACCAACAAGTGCACTACGTCAGACACACCTACAGTGTCAGGCAGTAGTCAAGCCTTATTGGTTTAATGGAAGAAAAACGTCGGAATTATGTCCACGGATAATTAAAATGGAAATTAAATTTTCTGGAGAGATTTGACGTTACCGCAGCAGTAACTAGAAAACTAGCTGTCTCCTGGGGTGTGACGCAATGTATTTTGATACATATTTACTGATATTTCAGAATAATCCACTGCGTCTATCCTTAGAATAAATGATAATATTTAACCCTTTGGCCCTGGAGCTGGAGCTGGACATTTACAATTTAGCACACCATTTATGTAAAATATGAATATTTTATGAACCAAGAAGGGTAACATTAGTAAATACACGACATTTTGTGGAGGAATAAACGAAGATGGTGAGAGAGAGAGTCTAAAAAAATAAATATATTTGTTGACTAAATATATAAAAAAGATTACTCTGGGGAGTAGCGGTACGTCTGTCCTATATATAGGATGCATGGTGCATAAAGGTTAATAATGGAGGCTGTCATCTACTCCGCGACGTCGATAGTAACCTACTTGTTTCAGTGGCCTTAGAACAGCGTTTCCCAACCTTTGTGAGACCGCAGTCCGGTAAATTCTTTTTTCATAAGACGAGGGCCCGGTCCGAACAGATTTACGCGTCAGTAACTTTCCAATTTTTTTTTAGGTTCATACATTAAACTAACGTAAATATTAATAATTAATTGTGGCATAATCATAAAGAGTATTAGTACAATTATGCGTATGGTGTGGCATGTTGACAAATATAAAATTTCATTTAAATTAGTTATCAATTCCAGGAGAATCTCTCGTGGCACGATGTAATTGATGCCAGGGCCCGGTACCGGGCCGCGACCCGGCGGTTGATAAACACTGTCTTGGAAGACGACCCTCTTTAATACTTCGTGGTCAAAATTTGTGTTAGTATTAAATGAAATGCTATCGAAAATACTCATTTCTTTTGATATGCTGCTGTTTTCAGTAAATTCACTAGTAGGCCCTACTTTTCAATCAACTGCATACTAGGTTTGTGATTGAGGTACACGTTTGTCCGGCGTCCTGTGTAATTATAATTTTTGTTGTGGTAGAACTCGACTTTTCAGTTTCACCACCGGGTCCACACTCGTAGCTGATTTCACTCACTTTTCATACCCACAAACCATTTCCTTTGACACACCCTCCGGCTGACCTCCTAACACCTACGATCGAGCACTGAGCGTAGGGTAGGACGGCTTCTGTGCATATGGTAATAAACTTCCGATTTCCATAACAATCAGAGATTTTCTTACCCACATGAGCGACCATCAGCTTCTTGAGGAGGACTTTGCTGCATGGAGTTAAAGCAACTTTCCTCAGACAACATTCTGATATAACGTAACATTTCTTATTTCTTAAGGAAATTTTTGGAAATGAATTCGACACCGTTTGGCAGTCTGTATACTGCTTACAATTTGTCACCGATCTCCAGTAAAAGGACGGAATGACGTTACATACAGGTTCTTACAAAGATCGGTTCATTCCACTGAATATTAAGTTGGCCACTATCCATTTTCGGAGACATATTTCACACAAACTCTGCTCTAGGATTTTGCTTTAAGCGTACCTTCAGGTGACCGGCTGTGACAGATTCTTTCGTGGGAAGCACGTCTCACCAGACGTATATGAGAAAGGTCATGGGTTCTTTCCCGGCTGAGGTTCTAGTTACATATTGTACAAATTTTTAATATATAAAAAAGTAAAGCTATCACATTAGAAGCCTGGACAGGCCCTGAGGGCATCCAGAATTTCTAGACAGTCAGCACATGATGGTGCTAAGGTTGTCAGACGTGCACTCCGGGCCTCTTAACCCCAGAAGATATTACTGGTACTCATTTCTCTTAGAGTTGAGTGGCCTCGAGAGCCGCTGAGTGGCCGGAAGGAATTAAAGTATATCTCAGTACAATGGCAGACACTGAGAAAGGATATGTACTCCAATTCGTATTGAAAATATGTCACGCCATGACATGCCATACGAGGCACAGTGTGGGAATAGAGGTAAAGCTCCACTCATTCTTAGCCTCTGTGCGATATGGGGATGCGAAGTTAACGCCACGTCCCGGCCGCTTTACCCCGCGGAAAGAGCCCCCTGTTACCCCTTGTAGAGAAGGCTGGTTGGGCCCCAGGGCCGGTCTGCACGCGCATGAAGAAGAAAAAACTTATTGTTTCCGACGGGTTTCGAACCCCAGACCGTCCAGCCCATAGCGAGTCGCTGTATCGACTGAGCCATCCCTGGCCTATATGTAATATAACCCACAAAAACAGTGGTGCAAACAGTTGATATACAGTGCGAAATATTTACGTTTTGTCACGTTTCGTGCCGTCATTTCTTACACAGTTCTTTGATTTTCTATATCCCTCTCATACCTCTTCATCTACCATCCTAAATGTGACCTGTGTTACTTGAATGTTATTGGAAAACTTTTTCTGTTATTTATATACACCCTTACACATTTTTTTATGCGACATATTACTATAAAATCTTAGCTCGGTGTATGTATATTTTACGACTGAAAATGAACCCGTTCCTTTGCCGATATCAGCGTCAGCATAAAAGAACTCGAACGGTGTATAAGTTCTGCCAGTGTATAAATTTCACCGTCGCACGGAAGTATCATTCTTCTGAAGGTGACGATCTTTTCCTAAGCTCTGCAATGTAGACCCGAGGCTGTATAAAATGAGGTCCATAAATCAGTGACCAGCGGTAGAGACACAGTGGACAAGATCAATACGGTACCTCGTCCGTCACGTACAAAGAGAAGATGAAGTCCTGGAACCAGACAAACAGGTGTAATGTCATCCGAAAAAAGATTTTCAGTTCATAAATAAGGTTTTATCTTGAAGTTTCAGAAATACTTAAGACTGACACAAAACTTTGCACTTTCAGAAAGCCTCGGAAGCACTCGTAATGCTTTGTGTTCAAGTCAAATGCAGTGAAATTAATTTGTATGTAGAAGATGAAAAAATACATTATAGTAACTGCAAATACGTAAATTTTATCCATACGATCTACAGGTTTAATGACTCCACTTACCTCCACGTAAAAAATAGGGTAACGTAGTTTCTGACTTCCTGTCCTAGAAATTGTTTAGCTGGCGCAATAAATACGCAATATCACAGTAGGCTAAACTTCCCCGTCCTCACTATGGCTATTCCAGGCAATAAAAGTGAGTGATTAATGGATGGAGAACAACTTGCAATTTCTCTTTAGGGAGGTACATTTGTTTTCCCTGTACTTCAAAGCCGGATATCTGGTCCTGTCAGAACCATCATAAGTGTTTCAGAAAGTACCTTTCATGATGAAGTAAAGTGGCTGGAGTCTGAAGCTGTTCGCTCAGCCATATTTAATGTAACCACGGTGAGGTTTGTAACTTTATCTTCGCTACCGCGAACGACTCTTTGGCGTAGCGTTTGGGCACAGAATCGAAGTTACCTTTCATCTTTCGAAATTTTTTGGGTATTCAGTAAACATGTAGATAGGATATTTTTTGCTGTGGGTTGGAAAGAACAAAAAGTAGCAAAAACACATTTCGTTTTGCAGAATCACTATAGAGAGTACCTACAGTATTCGTGAAGGAAGTGCGTAGAAATAAGTCGGATGGGGTAGTGCCTTGCCTAACAATACTATCGCCTTCGCTTCCTTTAATTTAATTTACCCAGTGGCGTAGCTAGGTTTTTTGGTGGTCTGGGAATGTAATCACAAAGACAGCTATTAAAAGAAATTATGAGTTTAAAGAAATTTCCTGTTTAATGAACTTCCTTTTATTTGGGGCAAATATTTAAAACTTATTAATAACATCATTCATTTAGTAGTCTGTCTTACGACAGGTCCAAAGCCTCTTCCAAATCGAGCTCTCCACATAGTGCGATCTAGAGCTTCCTCCTTCAAATGTGAGTATCCTCTCCTTTCCTTAAGGCCATCCAGTAGCTTCCT
>Ga0123355_10022196_pt1 | contig 10174 bp, 4 predicted proteins | sample TergutEmb28metaG_3_FD_89872 | JGI IMG/M metagenome (GOLD analysis project Ga0123355, IMG submission 89872) | Embiratermes neotenicus P1 segment gut microbial communities from Petit-Saut dam, French Guiana - Emb289 P1 | ecosystem: Host-associated > Arthropoda: Insects > Digestive system > Gut ... | reverse complement strand
TACCGCCCCCGAGAGAGTTTTTTTGGTGTTGTTGTTTTTTGTGGAAATAATTTGGTGTGTTGGGTATTAAAAAGGATTTTTTAATGGGGGGCGGCGGGGGGGGGGGGGACCCCGCAGGGAGAAAGCGCAAGACGAGGCTGTGATTAGTCAGATTCAAGTGTTTTGGACGATAACCATGTGGCCTGTATTAAATGTAAGTCGGTTTTTTTGGTGTGACGCAACAGCTCACATCGGGCCTTGGCCGCCTGATTGTTCAGGTTTCCAGATCACACACACCCGGCAGGACTCCTGTGAACGAAGGATCGGCTCGTCACAGAGGCCGCTACTTACGTAACACACAACAAACTCAAGAGACGAACATGCATGCCCTCAACAGGATTGGAACCCGTAATTCCAGCAGTGAAGCGGCTGCAGACCTGCGCCTTAGAACCCGAAGATGGCTTAAAAAGGAAAACCGAAACATATAGTCATCTTTCAAATATTATATAAATATATATTTTATACAACAAAAAACTGTGTTAGAGTGTCAAATTACATATGTTTTTAAATATTGAAAAACACATTGGGGTTGTCTCACTTGAAAATTAGACCGCTCGGCCACCGGGATTGTCAAATATAGGACAATAGATCTTATTAATCATATTATCGTACCAGTGAATCGTAATGATATCCGTAAGTGATGAAAAATGTGCGACGCTAATATGTCTTACTTTAAAATGAATGGCGATGTTGCAGTTTTACAGATGTCAGGGTTGACAAGTCCTCCGTATCTGACACATTCGCATCTTTAATTTGTTACATGCAACTTCCGAATGGCGGTAGAGGTGAATGACTGCGCCAGGAATGTCATTCAACAGCAATGAACCTTCAGTAAAGTATACTAAAATTAACTCAAAACCGAAGCGAGAATAACATGTCGGGATGGCATAGCTTGTGAGCATGGGCGGTGAATATATGATCTGCGTCGTGCTCAAAGTGGATGCACAGCTGCAAAGAGATGTCGTTTTTTGTGGCAGCAAATATCTGTCGTGTTGTATTGTCAGTTGAGGTACACGAGGTCCTGCTACCTAGCGAGTTGCGTACAGTACATGGCTACGTCAATTTTGGAACCTCCAATGCAAAGGTGATAGGACTGTGCTAATCAACAGTCCGCGGTCAGGAACTGCGGCTTAACCCGGAAGTGTATTGAGTTTAACTTCCCTTTCAGAATAGCATTCTTATCATTGGAGTTAAGACGCAGTCGTGTACCTCGGGCTCCTCATTTACCAACCGCAGTCAAATCCAACAGGTGACGGGATAGCCACTGGTTCCTTCGATTCGACCTTGTGGCCCAACCAGCCTCCTGTGTAAAAGGTACGGGACCTCTTTGCCTGGGGTAAACCGGCCGGGGCGTGGCGTTGAGCACCTACCCCCAACCAGTGCCGAGGTTAAAGAAAGAGTAGAGCTATACATATACTCCCTCTCTGGGCCTTCATGACCTGTTACAGAGTGAACTGTACCTGACCTTAATATGTTCCTTAACCGTGCATTAAATGGATATTTCAAATCGCTTAATAAAACCAAAATGCAAAATGTGTATCACGCACTATTCATCACCGGCATGTTTCGATCGGCGTCGCGATCTTCATCGGGGTAGCTTAACAAGGTTACGAAGAGTCCAAATAGACTCCTAAAATGCAACAGTGATCCACTCAGTGTTACAAGAAATGTCTCAAACTTTTTGCACCGTCATTGAATTTCGGCTTATTTACTATTAGGATCTGATAAAATTAAATTTCATTAAAAAATATTACTGGATGTATTGCTTTATGTAGTCGATGTGTTCATCGTTAATTTAGTAGTCTGTCTTATGACAGGTCCAAAGCCTCTTCCAAATCGAGCTCTCCACATAGTGCGATCTAGAGCTTCCTCCTTCAACTGTGAGTATCCTCTCCTCTCCTTAAGGTCATCCAGTAGCTTCCTACGTTTTCTTCCTCGTCTTCCTGTCACTTTTATACCTCCTTTTATCTTTCCTTCAATAACCCGTTGTAGAAGGCAGTTTCTACGCAGAATGTGACCAATCCAGTTAGCCTTCCGTTTCCTTATTTCATGTAGGATATTCCACTGCTCCTTGACTCTCAGTAATACTTCTTAATTTCTCACATGATCGGTCCAACTGATCTTTTCCATCCTTCTCCAGCACCACATCTCGATGTGTACCATGTATTTTCTATAGAAGTGTGTGACACGAGGGGGAACGTTGGAGACTGGTCTGTAAGTTACTCTTATGATTATCGCGACGGCGATCGAAACATGCCGGTAATGAGTAGTGTGTGATAAACGCAATTACGTGGTGCATTTGTTGGTTTTATTAATGACTTGAAATTTAACTTACCTTGTTTGATGATTACCCTGTACTGTTAGCTGGGCTCCAGCTGGGTTGACTTTTACTCTGTATGCAGTTTCGTAGGAGGATACAAACTTTGGTCAGATCAAGAGCGGAAGGGCATGCTTTTTGTGAGGTTAGAGCCGTCTTTCAGAACACAAGAAGACTGCTGCATGGCATGCTTCTGGTTTAAATACAGTACACATCGCATTGTCGCCAGTCAGCCGCCTGTACTAGAGGAGATCATGTATATTTATTAGTGAAGTGGACGTACAGTAGGGGTGGCAAAGCAATCAGATGAGTATGTGACGGGTGTGTGAACCAAGCAGCCGACAGAAATTACTAGACCCAGAGTATTGGCTGCTGTGTACTAAAGTGGGTGAGTAATTGTTGGGGACGCGACCTTCAAGATATGACATTTATTGCAGTCACAAGGTCAGAATATATTACGCAGTATGGAGATTTGTATCTAGTAGTGTAAAAATAAATGAAATGTTGTTTGGTTTTGATATATTGCGTAGGGTGATAATTCTTTCTCTGTTTATAAAACACATTTGCGAAGTTCATAATTTGTACTTTTCGCCTTTGATGGGGTCTGGAGGATGAGGTGGGTTGGATGTGGTATGGGAAGTGTATCTGAAGACTTTCGAGAGACCTCACTGTAATCCAGGAGGGTAGATGGAAATTTATTAGACCATATTAACGCTTTGAGGGGGTTCATCTGCATTATGTATAAAGATCCTGTTCCTTCCTCGCAAAAGAACAGTCTGCAGGCGCTAAAAGGCCAGACGGCGAATGCTGTGTGGGGAAATAATTGGTATTTAAGACGAGAATCGATGACCTCAAGGGAAAGAGAAAATAGTGAAATTTGAAAGAGGAAGCATCCTATGGAGAACTCGGTTTGGAAAAGGCTTTGTCCCTGTCGCAAGACAGACTACGCGGTGAATGAATGACAATCATACGAAACACGCACGTGCACATTGCGTGAGCAGAATGCAGAGTTTCGTAATGTTGCAACGTAGTTACTACTAGGCTTCAAAAGGTTAATATGGAGCCCTTGAGCGGATTAGTATAGCATTAACGCTTTATAAATGGATTCGAGAGGTGCCTGCTTCAGCTGTCGGTTGGAGCGGTCATCGTGTTGAGTATTTTTATGGGTTTTCTCAGTTCCTCCAAATTCCGGGATGCTACTCTATTAGGCGACGGCCGCTTTATTCCGAATATTGACCCATTCAACATTCGTCACCCCGTCTTCCAGTGCTGTAATCCCAAGTTAGTTACGGCGTCTGACAATAGCGCACGAAGTGCAGATCCATCTGGTGTGACCGTGGGCTGTATTTAACTAGTTCAGGACAGGGTCCACACGTCCCTTAGGGTTATATGAAATCGGAGGGTTTCTTGAACACGTGAACAGAGGGCCCGTCTGCAGGGAGTTTACTGCTTCAAGCATGATTCTTAGTCGTGCACTTCATTAACATTTTAGTTACTTTTTTTTTTTTTTCTGTTTTGTATCTCATTTGGAGGGAAGTTTACATTACTTGAAAACAAAACAGACAAGGAGATTATTTTCATTTTTGTTCCGTGCAATAGTTTATGATTATAAATGTGGGCCAACTACTTGCACTGTTTGTCTTATGTTTTAAATTATCTTATGTAAATAAATATTTTAATAACATAAAACAGTGCAAGTAGTTGGCCCACATTTATAATTATAATATTTATAATTATAGACAAGGAGATATTTGGACTTATAAGGGAGACAAGCAGTACGTGTTGAGGAGCTTTATATTTGTTATTCGTCACCAGATATACTGGTGAGAAAATTAGGCCTGATTACAAGGCGAGACATTTAGCAAACGTGAGGAAAACGAAACTTGTTTCATTTTGCTCGGATAAATTTTAGGAAGGGTTAACACTTGACGAACACAGACAAGAAACAATCCGGACTTTGTGTTTTTCGTTAGTCATTCGAAGTAAGTGTTGACACAGCTCGATACGACGCAGTGCCACTTCTCGGACACCCGTTTTTCACAGTTATCATCAGTATCTAATTCTCCGCCATGATATATGTGCATATGTATCAAGTGACACACAGCAGAACCGCTAAACACTGATGCATGATTGTATTTTATGACCCTGCTTCAATCCATCAGCCTCCAGATACTGACAGTGACACCGGTCGCGTCCCAGTTGTGTTAACACATCTGGTCTAAACAAGTGTTACGTGTTTAATTTGTTGCTAACAAATTTGGCAGTCCGGAACGGTGCTTAGCAGGTGTGTGTATTGAAGGAAGAGGAAGCTGGAGGACAGGTGAGAGCAATGAACCAACCGGATGTTACGTACTCTCCAATTTGAGTTTGTAAGAAAGGACTCACTGTGTTCTGTATCAGTCAGTTTGTTTTTGCATTGGCGTCGGCGGTTGGAAGCAGAATAATTCTTTCACATTTTCCAGTGTTCACCGAGAGAAAAGAAGGGAACTTAACACGCATACGCTCATTGGCGTGCGCGAACACACACACACATACACAAAGAAAGGGTGTTGTACAGACAAAGGGACTAAGGAGGGTGACAAAAAGAAAGGAAGAAACTACGGAAAGGAGCATACCAGGAAGGAAAGAAGCAGAGTACTTCCTGAGGGGCCAATCAGAAATTCCCCAGCAATTTATGAAAACTGTGGAAGATCGCTTTCCGCGTTTACAAGAACCCACAGCTGGTTCATCTCCTACACCAGATGAACACACGCAACGTCCATCCTGTTTCATTCATGCCTATTGTAATAGTATATTCCCACCTACGCAAGGGTTTTCCAAGTGGTGTCTTTACTTCAGGTGTTGCTACCAAAACTCTGTGTACATATTTCTCCTCTCTTTGCTTTGCCACACGTTCCGTTTATCCCCTTCACTTTTATTTGACTGTACCAACAGTATTTGGCGATGACACAAGTCCTGTAACCCTACATTATCCAAAATGTATGTTTCTTTAGCCACCTTTTACTTACGCCTAGACCCCAGTATTGTTATCAGCACCCTGTTTCGGAACGTGTGCGGTTCATTGTCTCTCAATACTCTGAAAGATCAAGTTCCCACACCCCATACACGTGCCAGGGCCTATGCGGTGTTCAGTGAAACTAAGAAGCAAGACAAGGCAACGAGTCCCGAACGGAAATCAAGGCCTTCTTCGTACTGTGCGGTTTTATAGACACCAGTATTCAGTCGAACCCGTTTATAACGCCATCGGTTTATGTGACAGCTCGTCTATAACGTCAGACACTCTGTGGTACCAATTAATTCGTCACCATTTACCTCAACATTATACTCCTAGGTTAGAACAACACTCGTTTATAACAACATAAAATATTCATTCTCCTTCATGACGTCGTATCCGAGTTTGACCATATATCTGTCTATTGTTTCAGTTTCTTTGCGCGATCAATTTACTTTTAAGCACAGATTCACTATAGGCCTGCTTTAAATTTGTCATGTATAAGCTCGAGGTTTTACAGCTTTGATACGTTTTTAAGAGGGCACGCGGTGGCGCAGTTGGTTGAGGCACTGCGCTACAAACCGGAAGGTGGCGGGTTCGATTCCCGATGGTGTCATTGTCTCTAACAGAAACGAGTACCAGGAATATTTCCTGGGGGGTAAAGCAGTCGGTGCGTAGGGCTGACAACCTCTCCACCTTCATGTGCTGATTGTCTGGAAATCTGGGAATCCTCTGGGCCTGTAAGAGGCCTCTAGGGGGATTGCTTGCTACGCTTTTAAGTGTTGGCGTAGGGCACATATTTAATACAAGTGTGTATCAATATTTATGACCTGTACTCATACGAAATTTCGCGGGCAGTGGCCGAATGGTTTATAAACTGAAACGGAGAAGCGCCCACCTCCACGCGGGCGCGCTTGCAGTTTTGTGATTTCGTAAATTTACGATTTTATTATTATTGAAAGAATACAGGCTGAAGAAGGGAGAAAACATAAAACGGTAGACAGCAAGTAAGTAAAAGAATGTGGGCAAGTAGCAAAAGCTGAGAATTTTTGTTGAGCTGCAGCACTAACGAAGGATACCAAAGCGTATTTTGCGGTTGTTATAAAAGGCAATGAAGATGTAACTTAGGCCGAGTAGTGTGTGGAGTAGACTGCGTAGTCCACTTTAAGCGATATTCGTAATGACGTCGTAATTTTGGTGTCCTTCAGCGAAGCGATTTCCGCGCGTGGGATATGTTCTCGTCGTGTCTGGCGACCGCTTTTCTGAGGCACTGCGTGGATTTCGGTAATCTGGCCGAATTCGCGGAGAGCAGCTCGACAGATCAGTTAATTCAAGTCCGCCAGCGTCCGTTATTGGGCGTTGTTCGGTAAGTGACACATCGTTGGCCAGCATGTGACATTCGCAGGTACTGCACAGAGTATGCTGTTCCACCGTAACTCAGAGAGGACGAAGAACTAGACAGGCATCTGAACGTGACTCAGCGACTGAGGGTATAGAGGGGAATATTCGAATTTGGGTCAGTGGATGTCACGGGATGTTGAGAAAATTGTATGCACGAGGAGCTTCATAATTTGTGCTTCTCATCAATTATGAGGGTGAAGAAATGAAGGTGGATGATTTGGGCGTGTCCTGTAGCGCGTATGGGGGAGAATAGAAATGCATGTTGTATTTTGGTGGGGAAGGCAGAAGGAATGAGATCACACGGTTGACTTGGTATACATGGGAGAATAATATTAAAATGAAAGTGGGTTGAGGGAGTGTGGACTGGATTCGTCTGGCTGAGGTTAGGGACAAGTGGCAGGCTGTTGTGAATGCGATGCTGGGGTTTTGGATTCCATAAATGTGGGGAATAACTGTACTTAGCTTGAGGAACTTCACAAGTTGCATTCATCACAAAATATTGTCAGGGGGATTGAGTGAAGGAGGATGAATGGGCTGTATGATATTTGAGAGATAAGAAATTCCTGAATCGGAGGTTAATGTTGAAGTGGACATTGAAGACCGTGCGTGCTCTTGTATGTCTGAGGATGTGGCTTAGGTAGGATAGGGGCCAGTTGATGTTATGTGCAATACAACGGTAAAGTTATCCCATGACAGGCCTGGACAGGCGCCGAGGGCTCCAGAAGGTTTAGGCTGCCAGGATTTTTAGACAATCGGCACTGTTAGCTGTACGCACCGGCCGCCTTTACACTGCAGGTAATATCCCTGGTGCTTATTTATGTCAGAGGCTAAGTCTACCCCGGGGCTATACCGCGGCTGGAAGGATTAAGTCAATGAAAAAACTCAATGACCACATCGGGAATCGAACCCGCGACCTTACGGCTCTTAGCGCAGTGCCTCAACCTACTTCGTAACGCCAATATGAAACACGCTAAGTAATAAACAGGGTACCTGGCTGTTTTCGGTGTTGAAATCGGCTGTGTTATACTAGGTCAACTCTTTCAGAGGGAGGACAACAGCATCTTGAAACAGGAGGTTTCTGAGAAGATCATCTCGTCTTCGCACAACAGTCTTATTCCGCCAGATAAAAGAATGTTAGGAAACCATAACAGTTCGGCTCCCCTGGCTGTACCGATTGCCAAGTGTTTGCCAGATAGTGGTCCATAATTCTCTAGGCTGGCTCCATTTGTTTGCTGTGAGATCTTTTTGAACGTGAATGTTTGTTTCTTCCGATAGGATGAAAAGGTTTTAGATAGCAGGAGAGCTACCTACCTACCTGGTCCTTGGGGGAAACTGCTATCGGCTAGAGCTTCCGAGTGGCATTTTTAACGTGTTTGAAGCCACGTATACTTTTTTGTTGACGAAAACAATTACGAGTAATGCACCGGTGATTATCCATGCTTACACGGCGAAACCTTCCCACAACGGACTATGCATTAAGTGACAGCAATTCCTTTCACAACCCCCGATTTGAAGTGATATGTCAGCCACTGTGTTGGCATTCTTTCTACCTTCTGTCAGTAAGTGACTACTCCCGGGCCGGATGATCGGGGGTTGAATTGTAGACAGTCATTTTTTTCTTGGCTACCATATCTCGTCTACCCTGAGACCTATCCAACTTTCTGTCCATTGGGTACCGCGCGCTTTCCCCTTGGGGCAAAGTGCGCGGAGGTTTCCCTCCATACTTCCTAAACACTTCATAACATCGTGCAGTACTTGGTCGAAGGGCCCATTTAATTTTATTTACCTTTATCGAATGGCTGAGAGTGAGGAGACGGTCTTAAAGGTATGGTATAACGAAGTCTAATGGATTTGTTTTGTGCGTGTAAGGTGAAAGGTAAAAAGGTAAACTTCACGCCGTAACTGTCCATAAAGGCCCAGAGGGGGCGTAGAGGAATAGCTGTACTCTTTCTTTTACTTCGGCGCTAGATGGGGTGGACGGTTAATGCTACGTCCCGGCTGCTTTACCCCCGGGAAAGAGACCCTACCCGTTGTATAGGAGGCTGGTTGGACCCCAGGACCGGTCTGAACGGGTGCGGAAATCTCGCCCACCACCGGGATTCGATTTCCGGAACGTCGAGCCCGTAGCGATTCGCTATACCGTCTGAGCCATCCCGGATCGTTTTGTGTAAAAGATATGACGGAAGTGGAAAAAATGCGAGTAACGCTGAAAAACAAATATCGGTCCGTACAAACATCGCATTATTTCAGTAGGGGTCCATGTTGATGTTGGCAGCAGCTTACTGTCTGATGCCACTGTTGACGGACAGAGCACAGTGCTACAATCAACAGGATAAACCAATTTGGTGGGCACCGTTGACAATTAAGCTGGTCAAGGAATTTCATGCTCTTAACAGAAACTGAAGGTTCAGTATCCTGTTCACAAAATCCCAGCACTGAATCCTATTCCTAATATGAATACCACGCACTTAGATGTATTGTTTTACTCGTGAAAGGTACATGTTGACGTCCGTCAAAGGTAATTTGATCTTAACCTGATTGATGCTTATTTGTAGCGTCTGTTTTTTGGTACAAGTACTTCAATTTTTACTCAAGACCTTGCTCACTCTGTGCTATCACTTATGTTTTGTTTACTGGACCACTGTCAGGTGATGGAGTGTGACAATGGACAGCCGAATATTGCTGAAGATGTGTACACTTCTAGCGCCATTAAGAATATATTACCACTGATTGCGCCATACGATTGCTTATTACCATGATACTCTTGGTGAGCACAACATATGGCGCTGTTCTGCTTCATTCGTTGGTAATGAAACCTCTCGGCTGTTGGCCAATAGTAGGTCAGCATTATTCTCATCTGGGTGACAACGAAGCAGAGGCAAGTTCTTCATAAAAATCAGGAACAGCTTTGAAACATCGGCCATTCTTTCCTCGTTTCATCCATCCTTCCGTTCATTTCTTAAGATCTTTGAATGAATAGATTTATGAGTTTGGGTGCCTTGGACAGTTTCACACATTTGTATGTGCTGTCAGGTCAGGAGGTTCGACGCGTGGAGAAGGGACTCGGTCCAAACATAATGGCTTGATGAGGGCTACCAAATGTTTAGTGAGCCACTTTCAACGTCGAAAAGAATTTTAAAATTGAGACATCAGCATGGAGTCACATAAAGTACGTATATACATTACAGCATGTGGCGATTCATGTATTCAGAAAGAACCTTTCCTTCGAAACAAATGTCCTGCGTATTATTGAAATAATATTTTAAATATGTCCTGAATTTCGCCCAGGTATATTAAAGCGTCGATGTAAGCAACCAACAAGATACAGCAAATTCCGTTTATTGATCTTTTTATTGATCTATTTGAATCTGCGCTGCATGTTTCGGGCGACAAACTCGCCCATCTTCAGGAGCACTTTTTGACTG
>Ga0123355_10022195_pt1 | contig 10174 bp, 5 predicted proteins | sample TergutEmb28metaG_3_FD_89872 | JGI IMG/M metagenome (GOLD analysis project Ga0123355, IMG submission 89872) | Embiratermes neotenicus P1 segment gut microbial communities from Petit-Saut dam, French Guiana - Emb289 P1 | ecosystem: Host-associated > Arthropoda: Insects > Digestive system > Gut ... | reverse complement strand
TGTAAGCTGGCGTGGCACCCAGCGGGAGCACACTTTGTGGAAGCCCAGCCCCTCATGCATCATGTTGTAAGCCTGGCCACGTGAACAACCAATAGCAGTTGCTACAGTGTCGACGGTGACCCTCCTCTCTGCTTGGATGATGTCTTCGACGCGCTGCAATGTTTCCGGCGTGGTGATCTCCACCAGCCGACCGGCTCGATGTTTGTCTTCGATACTTGTCCGCCCTTCCGAGAACTTCTGCACCCAATTATGGACTGCCTGACGTGACAGGCAATGTTCACCATACATGGGCAACATTTCTTTGTGGATATCCTTTGCTTCCATCTTTTTGCCCTCAAAAAACGCACAACGCCACGCTGCTCTATCGTGGCACATGTACTCAGGGGCGCCGCCATTTTGTAACAGCTGCTACGTCTGTACAGTCATGCGCATACCGATCGTTGTGTGTCACAATAAAACTAGATAGTGCTGCTATCTAGCGGTGATAGTTTCCCGCACTTAATTCAAAAACGTAGGTCGCAACTTGGATTTATAACTTACTTATTGAATTACCCTCGTATCTTACTCATCAATGTCCTCTTTCACCAGTTTGAAAACAGAGTGTCATGAAAGTACAGTCATGGCCAGTCCTAATAACTTGGCAAGCTTGGTCACTTCCTTCTACATCTTGCATTTCTTTTGTTTTGTGAGATCATTCAAAAATGAACCAATATGACCACCCTTCTCCCATTTTATCTTCTGCAGAAGAGTGAGTGTGTTTGCAGTTGCCATTTTACCTCTTCTTGCCTTCCACTGATGTGTTGCACTAGTTGTTGAGAAGGTGACAGGTGACAAGTCTAGCAAAATATTTCATGAAACAGGATTTAATGCTACTTGTCACTCCCTCACCAGTCAGCTTGACACTCATCACACCAGTTGCTCCATGAATCAGGCCCCAGGTGAAACATAAAATGTGCCTTACAGGAAGACACGCGTTTCAATGCTTCTAGTGCATTCTGTTAAAAATGAGGATTGGAAGGTACTCACATTCATAAAAAAATAAGAAGTGCTGTCTGTCAAAGTTGAGTAATTATTGTATGGGGTGCTTAAATCATGAATTATTTGTGACGTCACAACAGTACATTAAAATAAAGGGGGGTTGGAGTTTTATGATCCATACATACCTTCCTCCTCGACCTATTCTCCGCCTAGCAAATCCAATGCACCTTCGTACAGGGTTTGATATGGAGGTAAGGCAGTACCTGTACCTCCTATCAGCCAGACCACCTTCATCACGACTACACCATGGCCAGTTTCCAAGACCACCTGACAAGGGCTGTAAAGAAATCAAACTCAAAAATCACTACTTTCTGACAAACGAACTGCACTGTTGCAGACACTAAAATGTCTACCACATGAATGATTTGTTATTAGGATGTGTAATGATTATGTTTCAAGTGTACGGATTACAAGTCAGCTGAGTTTGTATATAAAAACAGAACTTAAAGGTATTACTTCCTTAAACATGAGATATGTTGATATGCACTGAAATGTGTTTCTTCTGGCTGATGGATTGGTAGTGTAATTATGCTGTTCCAAGTCACATCACTGGGTCAGTAGGGTCAGCATACTGGATACAAATCCAGGAAACTATAAATCTACAAAAGCTACATATGCTATGTGTATGTTTCAAGCATACACAGTAGTCCCTACAACCAATTAAGTTCTTCAAAGTTCCCAAAACAAGTAACCATGAAGTCACGAGGATGAAAACTGCTTAAAACTAAGTAGCCTGGACAATATTCATGAAAAATGCCTATATCCTATTTAAATTACATATGCCAGCCCATCATGTTGCAAAGCTGCAATAAGCACCAAAAAAAAAAAAAAATCAATGCCAAGGCAAGCATCACATTGCCAGATGATGAAAATGCCTAAACAAGATCCTGCATTAGCTATAGCTCACATTCTTCAGAATTAAAGCACACATCATAAGTTCTGAAGCAGACCGAAACCACACACACAGAACCAGAATCTGTTTTACAGAATCTTATATGCAAATTAGACAAAGAAACATGTAATCATTCAGGTCTAAAGCTAAAAAGTGTATGTCAGTCAATACTGCAGAAATAATAATGCTGCCAAGAACACATGTCCCAGTTAATGAACGATACTTGTACACTGCTGAACACAACATGCATAATAACTATGCTCTTCTGGATTACTACACAGTGAGTAGCGGTAATTTCTTACTAATATTTTGGGACTACGTATCGGTCCCATCCTCAAAGGTCCCTTGAAGATGGACCGATAGGTTGTCCTAAAATGTTGGTAAGAAATAACCACTACTTGCCATGTAATAACTCAGAAGAGCACAGTACTCTTCTACTTCACGTTGGAAGCCTGAAATCACACGCTTATTAGTAAACAAGTCTTGTTCACATTAACTCTAGCAACATGTTTCGACTTATTCAGTCACCACCAGGTTAAAATCTTAAAATGCAAATATGTAGCACTGTATAAATACAAAACCTCTCAAATCTACACAACTTAACACAAAATATTTATAAGGCTAAAATGCAGAACAAAAATAACACCAATACTGTAAAAATACTGTAAGAAATAGAGATCTCATTCCCAGTAAATTGACACAAGATACTTCATACTTATACAATTTTCCATTTCTGTATTTTAACCTTTTGGCGCCTAACGATGACTATAGTGGTCGTACCGCACCGCTAACCTCTAAACGTTGCATTTTATATATTTATTCAACAAATACAGGTACTGAATATTTTAAACACGGTGTATACTCTCTGTTTTTTCCTCTTCAAAATGCAGTTTGTTTCATAATTCTAACGTATTTGGTTCCTGTTTTATTCACTTTTATATACAGGGTGTGCTAAAATTTAAAAAAATAATTCCGGTGCCAAAAAGTTTTTAGATTAGCCTCATAATGACTGAGCATGTCACAAGAGTAAATACAAACATGATTTGTTTAGTAATGAAGGATATGTACAACAGTGCACAAGTAGTATTTGTTAATACAGATAACACAACAGAATACCAAATGTCAAGGAAACACATATCCAGGATGCTTCCATCAACAGTGGTGTTGAAGAATTATAGATACCAAAAGATGCACTGCAATTTGTACAAATAGTATATTTGATATCTTACAACAATATTCAACTTTCCCCCTGGAAATAAATTAAGTGCGTAACATGCAACATTTCAAATGTCAAACATAGTAGATGTGAATAAATTCAATGTTTCTAATGAACTTTGTGCCTTCGAAACAAAGTATGCACATTTTATTTTGTTGCATGAGGTATTCTGTTGATAATCAAAAACAATTTTAGTAAATTCGGACAACTTAATTTTGACACCACAATTTGCGTGTGTTCCTACAGGGAAAATCATTATAAACACAGAAACCTCACAGGTTTAAATAAAATAGTTGTAGGCTAACAAGGAAGTGACTGGTAGCCATTCATGTCAAATTACGTTTCATACAGTGTGTATAAAGAAAAATTTGGACCAAAAGTGTTTAAGAAGTATACATATTAATTTTAAACTACAATAGCACACATTTTCCTTCACAATGACCAACCCGATTTAAATAAATGCTCTATCTGCTAGTGAGTTGTTTTAGAAGATTCTGAACTACTGCATTTTTTTCATTCCTGGTTTTCCTGAATTTAGTGACCCATTTATCTTCCCTCTTTTCAGAAGAAGACAAACAGGTGTTTCGGTTGAAGTTAGGTCACAAAACCAGCAATGATGTACTTAAAATATTGCATGTGTTACAATGCCATGCATCGTTTGTACCAAAATACCAACATATGAAAAGATGTTCTTGTGCTCCAGTTTATGATTAATATTGACTTGTAACTAACCGCATGGTAATTGCAGTACTTCTTTCTCCTGAAAGTAAAAGGTCCCTCACTGGGGTCAGGCTCCTCATCTTCAGATTGTGGTGACTGCCCAGAAAGGACAACATCCCCCTCATCCTCTGAACTCAGAAGTTCCCCACCAACAGTGCAGTTGTAACCCAGAAGTTCGCTACCAGAACCAGCAGAGCCCCTGCCACTGTGGTGGTGTCCATGTACATGAGAACTGATGCCCAAAGCACCCACTCCTGTTTTGTGTTTCCGCTTTTTGTACTGACGTTTCTCTTTTCTAGGAACTACCTCATCCTGATTAACAGCAAACACAGGAAGTAAAACAAATTATAGGAACCTGAACAAATGTTAAAAAATTACAGCACAGTGACATATGGTAACAGTATGCTCATGACACATGATGAGAGACAGCACAATAATCTGAGGGCAGTCCATTAGCATGTTAAACTACACAATTACAATAATTACTACTTTTTCTTCAAGAATTAAGAAGCATTTTAAAAAAAGGAAAAATACCTGAGATGGAACTGCCTGTTTCCATGCAGTGTGCTCATACCCACAGAATAACCAGCCCTAACGAGATTGTACACAATTGAACGTGACAGTAATGAGCATTCGGAATGGCACAACAGACACACAACTTGCCATGTTTTAAATATGATATATCACAAGATTATTCATCATCACATTTTCCCATGAAAATGTATTTTCTGGACACATTAACTACAACTGCATCTGTGACCTAGTTATTAGCAGTATCAACTGGGAAGTGTCTGCATGCCTCTCCTCTCCAAACACAGGCACACAACTACAGAGATCAGTCGCAGAATGCTACTACAGTAAACTGGACACACATACTTCAAAATCCTCCTCACTGCAGTGTTAGGTTGTGCTGCTTTAAATGTTTTCTTTTTGTACTGTTACATAAGCATAGTTTTATAAAAAGAAAATTATCACGAGCTGGAATTCAACATGCTGCTGACATCTTGTGATTCAATATAACATCATTAACCCTTTAACACCGAACGACTTCTAAAGATGTCGTGCAGTGAGCCCTTTAAATAGCCAAATGACTTCTAAAGACATCGCAAACAGTGTGTCGAAGTTTGGAGGAATTTTGTTCACTCCTATCTGAAATACTGATGTGTGTTGGTAAGCTGCAGGACCCATGAAGGTTGGGGTTTCTCTGTGTAGTCAGAACGGACCCCCTCCACCTCCTAAACCCCTCCAAAAACTCTGATTCGTATGTCAACACATAGCAACTGTGCAGTTCTTTCAGCAAGTAATGATGTTCGAGACACAGCTCGCCTTGTCTATCACTGGCCCTGCAGTTCACTGTGGTTTGAAATATCAACACTGGCCTATGTAACGAACTCTAGTTGTTGACCAGAGAGGTTGTCAGTGGCGTACTGTACCCATATATTTCAGACAAAACTAATAATAAAAAATCGGAGATATCCACAAAAGTTGATGTTTACAGCTACAGGGGGACCCACAGACATGCCTCTTGTAGTGCTGGTGTAATCTGTTGGGGTTGTGGGGTAGTAACATGCAACACGCAGCTGTCCCTCTACTAAAACGTCTTGGGCACCCTCAAATAGCTGGAATTTTTACACTAAGCACATCATAGCTTTAGATCTGTTTTGCTGTCACTGTAGAAGACATTCATATCTTAGAGGCATTGGGTTACTGCAACTGTGCCGAGACATACAGAGGAGTGTAAATAAGGCAGACCATTGTAGGTGTCTACTGCAATGGCCGGGAAAAAATCAAACTCGAGGAGGCAGCCAACAGTGAAATTCTAATTGCCGACACCAGACTCAGAATAAAAAAATGTTTTCCAACTCGAGAGTCGCAATAACAAACGGTGGCCAGTGAAATCATCCACCCAACTCAGCTGCTGTCTGTATTCTTCTCGTGGTCTGAGAAAGGGCACAATGTATAAATGCGCCAGATGTGATATGTGCCTGTGCGTGGTGCCTTGTTTAGCGGAATATCATGCCAAAGTAAATTTGTAAATCACCCCAACTGTGAATACTGTGTCTCGTGATAAAACAGTGATCCAAGGTGCCACAGACCTTCTGCAGCAACCAGAATTATGAGTAATGAACTCTTTATGCCACATTTTATATAATGCATGTGATTCACAGGCCTAAATTTATTATAAAAATAGGCGAACATTTTTTTCCGGATTAAACAATTCATAAGCAGCGTGCAAAATTTTATTTCATTAAATTTGACGGAAAAGTCTATGAGATATGCTTTTTTTCCCCCTAAGACTAAGAAATAAATTTAAAACTCCCCAGTAAAAAATTCCAGCAGGCAGTGTTGCTCGGAGGGATTTAATGCTGGCATCAAAGGGTTAAGAAATGCTATAATATCCATGAAATGAAATTTAATTAAAAATACATGGTAATTATGTGAACAAACACAATAGGCAATGAGATACCTTGCTTGACACTTTGTTCACCCAGTTCTGATGGTTGATACCAAACTGGTTTGTGAAGAGAGGGGCAAATGCTGGACGTGGTGTCTTCAGTGCAGAAACTTCTGCCAACATCTGGCCAGTAAAATCACCTGCCTGGTACCTGAAACAAACAAATTCAATTTTTAAGATTCCAATTAAACTTTCATTCTCATACTTCTTATAGTACAGTTATCTCAACTTTTCTTTTTGCCATGCAAGACTGATTAGTCACAATACTGAATTTTCTGAACTTTACCTTTTCAATGGACATGACAAAATATGCTCCATGGTGAACACATACTGTAACCCAACCACACAATAAGATAAGTTCACCTACACAAGCCACGAAGGCCCAGAGGGGCAGTAGAGGTATAGCCCTACTCTTTCTTTAACCTTGGCAATGGATGGGAGTGGGTGGTCAATACTACACTTCCAGCTGCTTTACTCCTGAGAAAGAGGCCCAGTACGCATTGTACAGCAAGCTGGGTGGGACCCAGGGCTGGTCAGGACAGTTGTAGAAAATCTTGCTCCCCACTATGATTTGATCCCTAGACGGACCAGCCCGAAGTCAGTTGCTATACAGACTATGATACATGTGACAAAGCAAAAAGATATGACTCAAACAGAGTTTATTTAAAATTCAATTACACTTCACATATCCCAACTGATCAATGTAGCACTATTAGATTTGTCATGATGTAAGTGAAATAATTATACCAGGTATTTGATGGAATGGGTGATTATAAACATGAGAATTAATTAACTCCAATATGGTATTTACAAAATTATAAAAACATTATCTTAAACTATATTAAAAAACCTACTACTTTTTTACCTACACTGTGCAAACACTCTTCTAACCTTACATATTTCCCATCACACAGTGCAACATATGCAGTGGGACTGTAGAAATTTTTTTTCTTCAAATTTTCAATTTCAGTTCTGCAACATTTTATAGGCAATGAGGACAAACTCTGCTCTTTAATCATTTTGGACTGGAATGAAATACCTGGTATGATCTGCAGAACACTGCAGCATACCCGAGTTCAAAGGGCTGCTTATGAGTGGCTATAATCTGCCATCAGCAGCAGTCAACATTTGGTCTTTTGAGCAGCACAGTGTTACAAATCTATAATGTTCAGTGTCAAAGAGTTAAGCAGCCCAACCAAAAAACTGTCATAGGCCAACAAATCAGGCAATTTTGCTGTCAAGAAATGTGCCCATACTTGGTTATGACAGGATTATGAAACAACTGGTTTATGGTGTTAACTGAATTTCTGACCATGTGTAATGCTGCCCCCTCTTGCTGAGATCACGTGTTCTTGTTAACTTGTGGAAAGCGAGTTAATTTTTGCATGAAAGGCCTGAATCACATGGACCATGTGGACCAATTTTGCCAGTGTCACATATTCATGATTGTCCTGGAGGGGGGAGCCAATAATCCCAAAATATGGTGTCCCACAAAACACTGTAAACTTCACACTATGTAATGGTTGTTGATGAAACTGCTGGGCAGAGTTTTTGTTGGCCCAGGAGTGGGAATAATGATCGGTCATAAATCCAGGGTATTATACATGATCAACATTCATAAATAGATTGTGAACTTCATATTTGTCCACACAAATCAGGAATTCATGATAACAACTTGTAAACTTATTAAATCACATTCTTGTAACCCTTACACTACCTGGACCTTGCAGGGAAGTTCAAATTACTCCATAAAATTTGTTGTAAACTCCCTACAATGTTCTGGTTCTAGACTCTGCCTCAGGCAACCCCAGCCAGACTCAATTTTTCCAGTGTGTGTGGAGAATTCTTGTTTACATGCAGGCTTTTTTTTAAATGGCCAAACCTATTTCCACAGTATTTCATCCAGGTTTTGATCCCACTGAACTAATGGCACAGGATTACTATGGTTTCTCCACACATATTGAACAAACAACCAATTGAGTGGCAGCATAATTGTCATTTTTGTAAAATGCCTCAACAATGAATCATGTTGTGCACTTTCCTGCTGTTATCACAACACAGCTGGCAGCATGTTCCCTAACCCCAGCCATTCTGGAAAATAACATATTCTCACATTCCCCCATTTCTCTGCTGCATGTGATGGATGCTAGAGCTTACCTTTTTTCATAGACCTCTATTGTGAGATGGAGATGTTCTCGTTTCGTCTTTTCCCTTCGTTTCACAAGTTCAAGCAGTGTGACAGCCCGACTTAGGTCCCGTCGCAGTTTTAACATCTTCTCGTAGGAGGTTTCATCATTTTTCCGGTTCTTACGTGTTTGCATCTTCTCTGTACGACGACGGAATGCAAGATAAGGGTTGTTTGCCGCTGAGCCCAAACGATGCTCCGTTTTAACAGTAGGAATCAGAGGATGTTGCTGAAATTGTACAACATAAAGGGGAGTCATATGCAGCAGATTGACTTTCTGTGAAGACTCCAACGCAGTGTCGCTCTATAACACTGGGTCAATTCAAACACTCATCATTTCATTTCTAACCATATCAAATCTAAGATCCATCAACGCTTTGTACTTACACTGCTTTTCACCCTCCTCCTTACCATATATATTATTGTCTTTCAACCCTTTGTAAGCAGATTCTACTTTGTTTATTTTCGAAGTCAAAGATTATCGTCACTTGAACTATGAATGAGGTACCATATGGTGCACCCAAAGATTACTGCTACTAACAGACCGCAACCTAGTAACACTTGCTACAAATTTAGTGAACACAGCAAAAACCAGCGGTAAATTTTAAATGAAATGCATGCCTTGTGAGGGGGTGCTCTGTGCATATATCTCATTACTGCTTGTGAAAGGTTAATTACCACAGTTGTCTCTACGTTAACATGTCCACCAAGGTAATATATTCCCCCAGTATAAGATAAAGTATAATAAAAATAAATCAATAAATAAGAGTGTTACTCTACAACATATATAATCCTCAAATTTAATTTACAAAATATAATTTGAATCATCACTGATTACAATGGCCAGGCAGAGAAAGGCACAGGTTCTAAGCCACTTTGGAATGATGAGTTCAAGCCCTGCTGAGGTCATGGTTATTTGTCCCTTGTTAGACATGTATGCAATACTGCAAAAAGTGGCTCTGTCATGTCTGTCCGCCTGTCAATCTGTGTGGAACAACTCAGCTACCACTGAACAGACATTCATAAAATTTTAAATTTGAGTATGTTTAAAAAAAAATGTGTCAAGAAAATTCAAGTTTCATTAAAATCTTACAAGATTAACGGGTACTTTACATGAAGATCAATATACATTCATATCTCATCAACTTTTTCTTTGAATGAGAAATGTTTGAGGCAAATGTTGTAGAGAAAAAAACAAATTGTATGTCCAGTAACTATTTTTTTTTTTAATTCATGCTGTTTATGAGACAACATAGCAAAATATTGTACAACCGGACAGGCCACACTGCATGCTAAGACTACAAACACATGCTTGGAATATGTAATACTTATTGCTTTTCCACTGCAACAATGGTTGCACATACTTTGCCTGTCTTGTGTTTGTTGTGTGTTGTGTAGGTAATGGCCTCCGTGATGAGCTGATCACTCGTTGAGGCGAGTCCTACCGTGTGTGTGTCACTGTGTGCTCTAGAAAGAGGTGGCCTATGTTCTTACAGAAGTATTCATGAAACAGAATGCACCATATTCCCACATGACATTCTGATTTCATGTTAGTGCAAGCACCCCCCCCCCCCCCCCCCCTCCACTTTTATTTTATCTCTTCTTCTTCTCCCTCGCCAATTTTGTTCCAGTGCGTTAAAATAATAAAATTTTTATTTTTTTTTTTTT
>Ga0123355_10022194_pt1 | contig 10175 bp, 6 predicted proteins | sample TergutEmb28metaG_3_FD_89872 | JGI IMG/M metagenome (GOLD analysis project Ga0123355, IMG submission 89872) | Embiratermes neotenicus P1 segment gut microbial communities from Petit-Saut dam, French Guiana - Emb289 P1 | ecosystem: Host-associated > Arthropoda: Insects > Digestive system > Gut ... | reverse complement strand
CTTTCGCCGTGTTCTAAATGTAATTTGTTCCTTTTTGGGTAATTCCCCGGCGTCTGAGTTCTAATTGCCGACGTTTCGGAACTCACTATCGGTTCCATCTTCATAGGCAGGTCAATGAAGTACAGTTTCTAATAATTCGTTCACCAGACGTCATGCGTTTCCGAGATACGGTCATCTACCAATGTGATCTAACGTGCAGGGGGCATATTATGAAATCCACATAAATAACGTAGATTCTATAAGGGGGCTCCGCTTGCAGGTGGACACTGTGCAGTGTAACATGTTAGGCTGTGATGTAGGTAAGAATGAGAAATAAGCACCGAATTTTTCTTGTGAAACCTGAGTGAACGTTGGAATATCTATACGCGTATTGGAGGACAGTATTATAACATGTTTTCACGACGTGAGATTTGAGAATGTGGACTGATTTCACGTAGATATGGATAAGATTTAGTGGCGGGGCAGCGACGTAGTTTGTTTTCATCAAACACAGAGAAGGCTTCCTTGTTCGAAATTACGTTCAGGTAAATTTGCTCCTGTACAAGGTGTGAAGAGGCATGCAGGGGGAGTAAAGGTACAGCTCCACACATTCTTCCTATGTTCACACTTCCTGTAAAACTTAGAATGCCAAATGTGCCTTAAAAATTTGCAGCTAGAGGCTGAACAATGAAACCGGGACAGACAAAACATTCAGGGTAACTGAATCATGAACAACAAGGATACGGTTTACGAACAACTAAACCGAAGTATAATTATAAAGCACAATACATGATCGCATATACCAGCTTGCTCTTACTTGATTAACTTTGCCTTTTGCTCACAAAGCTTAGGCTTATTTTTGCCTATGTTTCTCGAAACAGGGCGATTATTGTTTAAACACCAAGTAAGTAAATTTCGTCCTAACACGGGCCTTGAAGGCCCAGAAGAGGAGTATATGTGTTGCTCTACACTTTCTTTAACCTCGGATCTAGATGGGGTCAGTCTTCAAATCCACATCCTAGCCATTTTACCTCTAGGAAACACCCGGTGCCCGTTGTATAGGAGGCCCCAAGGTCGGTCTGTACGGGTGCGGAAAATCTAGTGCCCCCACCGGCATTCGATCTCCGGACTGCCCATCCCGTACCGAGTCGCTATACCGTCTACCCCATCCCAGCCCTTTGCTCTAAATAGGATTGATTAAATTATTTTTGGGACAGAGACGAAGCGTGATATTTGTGCTGTGGGAACTAACTGAATTCTAGGTTTCCAAGAGCGAAGGAAACTAACACACATTTAAAATTGCACAACTCTCCAACATTGTGTATCCTTCATCGTCACTGCCTCTGTTTGAATTCACTTCCAGTTAAAATTGCGTCAAAAGTCTCATTGGTTGGCTAAGCGTGCATGACAATACCAAAGTAACTGAAATCTGATGTTTGTTGGACCGTGCATCATTGTGATAACTGAGGAATAAAAACCAACTAGATGCCATTTATTATGTTATTGTACTTCTTATAGGCTCAACATGTTTCGGACATTACTATGCCCATCATCAGGAGCTCGCGACTATAATGTTGATTACCACATTTGTCGTTTCATTCTTGGTTTGCTGTAGGTTGGAGGTTAGGTGCGGTTAGGCTGGAGTAGTGTCCGGACTGCAGCCTGCAACATTATAGTCGCGAGCTCCTGATGATGGGCATAGTAGTGCCCGAAACATGTTGAGCCAATAAGAAGTACAATAAAATAATAAGTGGCTTCTACTCGTAGTTGGTTTTTATTCTTCAGTTATCTGAAATGTATTTTTTCCTGGTACTACATCGACTCTTCCTGGAACCCTCTGGGCCTGTCCAGGCCTGTAATGAGCCTGCTTTACCTTTACCTTTACCTGTTACTACATCGACCCATTTTGATAAGAACCACAATATTTCTGATAACGTCAACTTGGAGATTTGTTTCTGAGTACGAGGTTACAGTAAATTAAAATGTAAAACGACATTATCTGTCCCAGTGTGGACACGGTATTTGGCACGTCACCGACTGGCAGGATAAGATATCGTCAACAGTGCTTTCAGTTGGTATGGACAAAGGTCTTCCCCACCGACCCTCGTACTGTCGTGGAGCAGACGATTTCTGGATTAATATCAAGGTCACAAGCTGCAACATTTCATGCAGCCATTTATTCCTGACACTCGTGTTCTGGAATTCTATCTGCAACAGGCAACAATTTCTACAACCAGTCAAGTGCAAAATTCCATATAACAAATATTTAATAACACAGTCCTTACCCCGCACTTAATGATCTGTACACCTCACCAAACACTGTTCGGATGATCAAATCGAGAAGAATGAGATGAGGTGGGCATGTGCCATTTATGGGGGAGGGAAATGGGGTATAAAGAGTTTTGGTGGGGATACCTAAAGAAAAGAGACCACTTGGAGGACTCAGTCGTAGATCAGAGGATAATGGTAAGATGGATCTTCAGGACGTGGGATGTGGTGGTACGGATTGGATAAAGCTGGTTCACGATAGGGACAGGTGGCGAGCGCTTGTGAATGCAGTAATGAACCTTCGGGTTCCACAAAATTTGGAGAATATCTTGACTAGCTGAGAACCGGTTAACTTCTCAAGAAGGACTCTGCTCCATGGAGTAAGTACGTAAGTTAAGGCCTTGCCCCACAGTAAACACTCAGGCTCAATTAGAGAGACCAGTCTTATAGTGCAGTATAGTGCAGACAAATAACAGCGCGTTCTTGTGAGAGCCGTAAGCAACGTGTCAACAGTTTGTGGACAAAATGCACAGCCTTCAATTTTACACCAGGTGTTTTGTTCAGTACACACCGTGTTTTAAATGGGAAACTTAAATTACGGCCTTTCCTTTGATATTCTGTCAAATTCATCAGTTCTACTCTGTTCACACGCAAAAACCACCCCATATCCGCTGTCGGTTAGTTGTGACTATATGTCCCTCTAACCCAGTGTTTCTCAAGCTTTGTGAGACCGCGGTCTGGTAAATTATTTTTTCATAAGACGAGGGCCCTCTCCCAACAAATTTACTCGTAAATACCTTTCCATTTTTTTAAGTTCATACATTAAACTAACATAAGTAATAATAATTAATTATGGCATAACCATAAAGAGTATTAGTACACTTTTGTATACGGTGTGGCATGTTGACAAATATAAAATTACATTTAAATTAGTTATCAGTCACTGGACCAATGAATCTTGTGGCATATTGTAGTTTCCCCAGGCCAACATCTGGGTCTGAGTTTTTCGACACATTCACGAATATTTTTCTATTCAGAATATTTCCAATATAAAACATTTATTCGTGAAGATTACTTAGAAAATTAAATTGACAAATTCCAGGAGAACCTCTCGCAGCCCGGTATAATTGATGCCAGGACCACGTACCGGGCCACGGCCCGTCGGTTGAGAAACACTGCTCAAACCCAAGTGCTAAAACGTATGAAATTCTTTTCTACAATCTGCACCTTCCCTCACCTTTTTCTGCAAATTTAAAGGCCAACTTGTCTGTTCCGACAGGGAATTATTTGAAAGTGTAGGTCCTACATTTTTCCCGCCTGTGTCACAACTGCCCAACTGTGGCCTAAGGCGCCTCATTGTTCACGTTTATAGATCACACACAATTAGATAAATACACAAACTGGGGCTCCTCTGAACGTGTGATAGCTCGTTGCAGAGGTCGCTACCTACACAACACACAAGAAACATCCATGCCCTCAGCGTGGTCCGAACCCTTGATCCAAGCAATCGAGCAGCCTCAGGCCTACGCCTTAGACCGCATGGCTACGGGTATCCCCTCGGCCTCTGATGGAGTAACAGCCCCCATTGTACCAGGGCCTCCTCACTATCGAGGCTTCACGATCACATTAAGACACAGAATTCCTCTGGACGAGTGATCAGCCCGACGCAGATACCTATACCTGACAACACACAAAACTCAGAAGTGACAGACACCCATGCCGCCGACGGGATTCGAACCCGCAATACCTGTAAGCAATCCTATGCAGAACCACGCCTTAGAACGCGAAGACAACGGGATCCGAAAGTGTAGAAACTTTATCATGTATACGAATCTTGCTGCTCTTCTAGATTAAGTGATTCAGGTAAATGGGGATGTCGCATGTCGTGTAATGCTAGCCTATGTACGTATTGCAGCACGAACAAAGAATGTGGGCACACAAGTTAAGCTGAAGGAGAAAGAAATCCTGGGATTATGTCACGCATCCAGGGAGATACTGAAGTCCCAGCCCATGCTCCTGGAGCTGGAAGCGCCAGTCAGAATATGCGGTAAGACGTGTACTTGATTGTTCTTTGTGGTTAAATCAAATGACTGAGTACTCGACTCGAGACTGAACGGTCCGATCCTGCTGATCCCTTTAACAATTATGTGGACGTTTCTAAGACAATAATTCTATAAGGATATAGCAATCATAACACAACTATATTATCAGGTGTATATAACTTATCAACATCAACTACATGTTTCGGCCAATGGTGCTGTGGCCATCATCAGTTTGGATACAATTTATCAGAGAAGCTATATAGATATGTTTTAACATAGAACAATTATTAGTATTAGTGAAAGACGCTTGTGAGTGCGGTAATGAACCTTCGGGTTCCGTGAAATGCGGGGAATTTCTTGACTAGCAGCAAACCAGTTAGCTTCTCAAGAAGGACTCTGCACCATGGAGTGTGGAGTAGGTAAGGTTCTGTGTTATATAATATCTATATAACTTCCCTGATAAATTGTATCCAACCTGATGATGGCCACAGCACCATTGGCCGAAACATGTAGTTGATGTTGATAAGTTATATATACCTGATAATATAGTTGTGTTATGACTTCTATATCCTTGTAAAATTATCATCTTAGGTTCTAACAAACAGAACGGGGATGACGCTCCTTGAAGTGGAAGTTTCTGTTCCCATAACGTCCAGACCGACTCTGGGGCCCACCCAGCCTCTTAATCGGGGCGTACCGGGGTTCTGTCTGGGGGGTTAAAGCGGTGAAGCTTTATTTTAGCCACTCACCTACATCTAGTGTTGAGGTTAATAAATAATGGCATTAAACTCCTACGCCCCCAATATGGCTTTATGATGTGGACTGCTAACATTTTACTTTTTTTTACTGTTTACAATAAATTATTGTTTTATTATTCATATTGTTATTATAATGACAGCGACAACAAAAAAAAAAGCTCTGATTTAAAACATTTCTAAAGAGGCTGCAAAGGGAAAGCATTGAATGTATAAACTTTTCAACGCGTATGGCTTAAAGACTTATGAAGCTACAAAAACCCAGATGGATGACAAACGAAAATAGGAAAAATATGTAATCGATTTTTTTTTTTCACGCATCGACAGCCGTAGTGGACCTGGGTCTCCTCACTGGCGAGGTTTCGGGATCACAAGCAGTGAGGCACACCACACTCGATAAGACTCCTATGGTGGAGTGATCAACCCGTCGCAGAGACCTCTACCTAACAACACAACATTCACGATAAACAAACATCCATGAACCCGCTGGGATTCGAAACCGAAATCCCAGCAGGTGAGCGGTAGCAGACCCACGCCTTAGAAAGCGCAGCCACGGGGATCGGGAAAGTGTAATCGATTATCAGCACGAATTTTTGATCTGAAATGTGTGAAGACCTACAACTGACAAAAGAAAATTCTGGGAGTTGCAAGATGCCCCTATTGCGTGGAGTACCTAATGGAGCAAACGCAAGAACACGACTTCTGCAAATATCTTGGCACTGAACAAAACACAACCACACATCAAACAAGGACAGAAAAAGAGAGTGCGTGGACTTTATATGCGACGAAAACTTCTGAACGGAGCGATTAACACTAAAACAGTCGAATTCTATGCCATTCCCCTCCTTGCGTATGCATTTGGAATACTTCAGTGGACGCCAGAAGAACTCGGGATTAGAATATAAGGGTAAAGACAACAATGCGAAATCTTGCAAGACAGAATAACATCCCGGAAAAAGTGGGAGGAAGCGGCGCTGCAGATCATGTAGAAATATATGCTAAACAAATAACTGACTATACAAGGGATTCCATCACAAAGACAATGAGCAGTTAATTACAAAAAAGCAGTGCCGAAACGTGATCCACAGGTCAGGTCTAGTTCCAGGGCACACAAGGCAGCGTCGTACCGTTCAGCTAGACCTGACCTCTGGATTAGGATTCACCACGACATTATATACAAACCCTGAAATTAATCAGTTGCAAGGAAGAAAATAATGACACCGGTTTTGCGTAGTGGAAAGAAAGCAATGGGCTGAAAGAGCAATTGTTGGAAAGCATTTGGATTTACTGTGTGGAGCTTACATTGATCAGGGATTGTATAATGCAAGGCTACATCACGGCTATTTGTAAGATGCAAGAGTGGATTAGAGAGGACAGTAAGTAAGGCTAGGTAAAGTGCACTCTTGTACAGGCACTGAGGCTCTATACAGGCCATAGTGGGAGTAGAGGTTTAGCTCTACTCTTTCTTGATCACGGCACTAGAAGGGGGTGAGAGGTCAGCATCACGACCCGGCCGCTCATTACCCACTGGAAAGACCCGGTACCCATTGTAAAGGAGGTTGGGTGGGCCCCAGGGCCGGTCTGGACAGGTGCGGAAAATCTCGCCCTCCGCGGGATCCGATCTCCGGACCGTCCAGCCCGTAGCCAGTCGCTATACCGAATACGTTACCTGTCCAACAGACAGGACAGTAGACAATGAATTATAGAGAGTTATAACAGAAGAAATAATCTCTCTTGTTTGACCAATCAGAGCTCTCAATATGATCGACCCTCCAGGAAGTGCCATATCATTCCTTATTGAACGCTGAACCTGGCGCCATATGGCGACTGACCGAATAGGTAAACCTGGCTCTGAAACGGTTGGATGCACCTGTGCTGCACTCTAGAGAGGATTTCGGGCTTAACAAATCAAACTGATAATTTTTTTTTCCAACTTGCGAACTAGCAGTGAGAAAATTTATTATGGATTAAAAATAAACTCATAGAGTGATACTGTAACACATTATCTGCACAGTGACAACACAAGATTAAATTGTCAGTTCGGTGTTGTGTCGTCGTGCAGGTGAATTTTGTAACTTTGTCAACTGCAAAGCAGCAAAATGTCGTGTCTGTGAAAAAACACACAGATTAGTTCCACTGAAAGTTAAAGATAACATAATTCCACAGTCTTGCTTAATATTTACTGACCTGGCAGCGCTGTTTGATGGAGTGTGTTTATTTCTTCAGTCCACCTCATGACACCGACAGACCAGTGGCCAGCACCTATTCCCTTATTATTCCCTTAATCAGTAAAGGTGTCCAAATATTTAAGAACATTTAATACTAAACAATAATCCCGTCTATACACCTAGTTGAAGGCCGAAACTGAACCTGGGGCGTGAAAAAATTAGGTATTCTGTAATGGTGATGCTGGCAGTTATCAAGAAGCGACATTCGATTCAGCAGTGTTGTTCAGAGTGGGTTCCGCGAAGGCACGCCACGGGTTGCGCGAAACGCTGACGAAAGCTTGCGAAGTTTGTAAGTTGTTACAGTTATTTTTATAGGCTCTTTATATATATATATATATATATATATATATATATATATATATGTGTGTGTGTGTGTGTGTGTGTGTGTGTGTGTGTGTGTGTGTGTGGGCCGGGTAGCTCAGTCGATATAGCGACTGACTACGGGCTGGACGGTCCGGGATCGAATCCCGGTGGGGACGAGTTTTTTCGCCCGTCCAGACCGACCCTGGGGCCCACCCAGCCTCCTGTAAAATGGGTACCTGCTCTTTTCCGGGAGTAAAGTGCGGCCGGGACGTGCTGCTGACCACTCACCTCCTTCTAGTGCCGCGGTCATGGAAGAGTAGAGCTACACCTCTACCCAACCTTTGGGCCACACCGAGACTGTAACGGGAAAACTTTACCTTTATATATATATATATATATTAACCTTTTCATTCCCAGAGGTCATTTTACTTACAACCCGGTGTAATATTCAGAAATTCTACTTAGTGCTCACTTTGCTGTTATGTATTTTGCACGGATCTCATAAAAAACAAGAACTTTTTTCTTATGCAACATTAACCAACTGTTTTTTATCTCAGTAATTAACCAACTTGATGCACAAAATTTTTGTTTTATAGTAAGTTTATTTCATGCCTCTACATGTTTCGAGCAAATGTGCTCATCATCAGGAGGTCAAAATTGTATTATATAGCCTCTGGTATCATCACACCTACAGGTGTGATGATACCAGAGGCTGGTAGCTGGTGTCATTGGAATTTTTCATTGACATAAAATCCTTCCGATCGCACTATGGCCTTCGGGTCGACGTAGCCTGTAACCGAGATGAGTACCAGGAACATTTCCTGGGGGTAAAGGCGGCCGGTACGTAAGACTGACAACTTACCACCATCCTGTGCCGTTGTCACGAAATCTGAGAGCCGTAACTTCCTGGAACCCTCTGGGCCACTCCAGGACTCTAATGGGACTGCTTTACCTTTACCTTTACCTTTACCTTACCTTTACCTTTACCTTTACCTTTACCTTACCTTTACCTTTACCTTTACAATCAAAATCAGCCAAGTTCTACATTCCCTTCTGTAATTTGACTATGTTGCCAACTCCGAAACAGAGGTGCGTTTCCATGAAATATTTCTGTCCGAAAAAAGGTTCCACAGACGAAAATGTTTGAAAAACACTGGGTTAGAGACTGATGATAGAACTTGAGGTTCAAGGCTGTGTAATTTGTGAGACTTCCTAGCACACGGGAGTTTCTTCTCATATCACTGACCATAATTTCAAATTACTTTATTAATGTTATGCAATTTCACACGATTTGCACAAAATAAGCAGGCGATAATAGGAAAGGCTCCTCGGGTTACACTTTATTGACTGTCACGTTTCGACAAGCATGTAAGCCAGCTTATTCCATTCATATTCTTGATGATACGTGAACATTTGCTGTTCAAGAATTTCACTTTTTAACTGCAAAATAAATATTTTAATCTGTTTATTTTACGATTGTTTGTATTTTGACCATGATTTGAGCAATGAAATGATGACAGGTGACATCCACGGGCAGTTCTTCGATCTGTTGCGACTCTTCGACATAGTGGATACCGACGACCGGACAGACTCCAAACATGGCCATGGCTTCCCTCCTGTGTATAACTACCTGTTCCTCGGAGACTACGTAGATCGTGGGAAGAATTCTGTTGAAACCATCTGCCTGCTTCTTGCTTACAAGATCCTCTACCCCGAGAACTTCTTCCTCTTGAGAGGAAACCACGAAGAGGCCAGCATCAACAGAATTTACGGTTTCTACGATGAGTGTAAGAAAATGCGTATGTCGTAAAGAAATCTCTCGCAAAGGGCAGAACGGTCAACCGCGGTGTCTGGTTTTAAGTATTTGTGGTTAAAATTTGTGTGCAGTGACAGAAATAGAGTTTTCGCTCTGACAAATGGTATTTCCTGGCAGCGAGTTTGTAGTATTATCGGAATTAGTTTTCTAGCTTCCAGACTGCCATTTTGAGGTGTTCTTGTGACTTCTATACACTTTAGTGCTAATTGGTTTTACAACATGCCATGACGTACTTCTTGTTAACTCAAGTTCCCATTGACATTTCGGTCTTGTCAATTGTCCTGTTGCACCGAATGTAACCCCGGTCGTTGGCGAGAGATTGCTGTACGAAATATCAAACGTCAAAGTTTCTTCGACCAGCGCAAAGGTCGGAAATTACTTTAATCATCAACTAACATAAACACAAGAACATGAAGTTGTGTAACTGCAGTGGTTCTGTGTGTGTCGCTACACATTAAGTGAGCTCGTAAGTATCAATAGCTCTTGTTAAGTAAACACTGGATAATATTATCTTTGAGATGATATGTGTTTAATTTTACGTGGGCTGGGCGCATTTTCATCACGAGTTACAGAACAGATTAAGTTGGAAATCGGCTCGATGCAGTGGGTGGACAAAGTAGGATTTTAAATTTTTTGATGCAGTGGGTGGACAAAGCAGGATTTTCAATTTTTTGATGCAGTGGGTGGACAAAGCAGGATTTTCAATTTTTTGATGCAGTGGGTGGACAAAGCAGGAATTTCAATTTTTTGATGCAGTGGGTGGACAAAGCAGGATTTTCAATTT
>Ga0123355_10022193_pt1 | contig 10175 bp, 6 predicted proteins | sample TergutEmb28metaG_3_FD_89872 | JGI IMG/M metagenome (GOLD analysis project Ga0123355, IMG submission 89872) | Embiratermes neotenicus P1 segment gut microbial communities from Petit-Saut dam, French Guiana - Emb289 P1 | ecosystem: Host-associated > Arthropoda: Insects > Digestive system > Gut ... | reverse complement strand
GTTGGAGGGGCACAAAGAAACCCGGCGCAATCCCCAAATCCAACCCCTTTTTTAAAAAAAACCGGTATTCCTGGAATTTCCAAATTTTCTCCCCCCCCCCCCCCCCAAGACTGACGCATTACGGCCAACCCGTTCTATCATGTCTCCCCCGAGGATCCACCACTGTAAAAGGCGACATGGCTACCCCGTAACACGCAAACATACCCTAAACTCCACAGCCCTTCGCCTACCGCCCAAAAATCATGATACCAAAAGCGTAATTTACGCACTGTTTAAAAACGATTTAAACAAAAGAGGCTAATTCACGTCACCACCACCTAAATGTAGCATGCGTGATGTCGGGCTTCCGCCGCGGTGTCAAATGAGATATGTTTTCTTCTGAAATTTTACGCAGCGTAGAAGGGTAGTCTGCTTCCGACGTTTCGGGACAACCTACCCGTTCCACCTTCAAGGGTCAAGCAGTCCATTCTGTGCTGAGTAAGATACCAACACAGCGCATATCTCAAAGTATAACAGCAGTTCATTACCAAATCTGCAACATGTTTCGACGAAATCCGGCTCTCTTCTAAACACCGTAGCTACAAGAGTTTGCTTGTTATACTACAATTTTCAGTAACTGCAGACCTTGGGAAACTGGGACAGCGTGTTCGGCGTAACGAAGGCTACGAGCTGGACAACAGAGGAATCGCCGTTCGGTTCCCAACAGAGGCAAGAGATCTCTCAACATCATAGCAGAACTCTACGACCCACTCACCGTACCACTCGATGGATGCGGAAACTTTGTTTCCTAGGGGCAGAGTGGACGGAGTGTGAAACTGACCACTCACCCTCATCTAGTGCCGAGAAGATATACCTCTACTCCCCCACATGCCTTCGTGATAAGCTAATGGACATCTCTACCTTAAACTGCACACGCTGACTTAACGGATAACAGTTTAATTATTCCGACGCATGGAACCGCTAAATCATGGCCACGAACTAGTTGTATAACAAAAGTGCATTGAAACCAACGACGAAGGTTAAAAACTCTCGTGCAATCGTAATAAAACAGCCCTTTGGCTTCTCAGTGTTCAGTGGTCTTCCCTTGCTGCCCGCTCCTCACTATATTGAAGCAAACATTAGGCTTTGACGTCTCCGTAAGACCACTTAGGTAAAACAGTGATTGCAAGTATACCTAAGTGGACTTATGTACCTATAAGAAACTCTAAATCGGGTGCACCTACTTCATCCATCGATGCTTCGAGATGAATATTCCACACGCATTTCTCATTTCTCCAAAGCACATACATGCCCCGAACACTTGATACTCTGTCACTTAATTACTCTGACATTGCTATGTGAACAGTCTGATGTATTTAACAGTCCAACTCTATTTACACATGCCTTGCCATTTATTATTTGACATAAGCGTTCCGACGTTTGCGTCGACACACGCATGACAAAAGACAAAAACATGTACAAACATTTGGACTATGTAATGAATCATTACAACATAGCCACAAAGTATGCACAGTAGAAGGTTCGTCAACAAAATTCTTGAACACTCGATTTTCTCCATCCCACCTTATTTTCTATTTATTGAGCACAAAATGTACTGTTGTACACACAGACGTACTTTACTTAGCAACGGTACGTCTGGTGCTATAACTGTTCACGGATGAAAATGTGTTAAATCAGAGATTATTTATCCTCGAGTGACAAAATGAATAAATGGCCACGTGGCCAAAATTCAAGAAAGGTGCATCTCCAAAAGTGGGCCGGCATAGTGCAGTCGATACAGCGTCTCGTTGCGTGCTAGACGGCGCAACAGTGTTCCGGTGACCGAATCCACACCCGTCCAGACTGAACCTGGGGCCCATCCAGCTTCCTGTAAAAATCGGTACCGGCTCTCTTTCCGGGGGTAACGCGGCTGAGGCGTGGCGTTGGCCACCCACCAATCTAACGCCGAGGTTAAAGAAAGAGTACAGCTATACTACTACTCCGCCTCTGGGTCGTCACGGCGTGTTCTACGATGAATTTTACCTTTCACATCTCAAAAACAAAACATTCTTCTCATCGATGCACAACGTTTTTGAGAACAGAGATCACAACAATAACAAGAATCACGAGGAAATAAAAATAAGCAGACTTAACTACGAAATTCTGCTGGATTAACGGAGTTCAGTCCCGTGTCAGATCAGTGACATAAACTTCGATTTAAATGCAGGGGTAGCAAAAACCGGAGCTCGTTAGTAAGGGCACATAACAAAACCTCCTACGTTACTCACGTGACAGGCCTACACAATGCATAGCTCACTGGTGGGCGAGACAAGATCGATGCTGTAGGGTCAAATGTGACACGTGGATGGTAGTCAGATCAGCCCGACGTCGAGAGCCTGCGACATGGAATTTGTTCTATTTCCTCCTTCAAGGGATCTTTGCAGGAAACCTTCCTCTGTAGTTACTATTTAAACGCACGTGTTCTGCTTTGAAACCTTTCTCACCCAATGAATCGTGTGCCAGTTTCTTTTTAATTTAATGAGCGTTTACTTAACGACGCCGTTAGTAAGTCATACGCTAGACAGCGTCGAATGATCGAATGCTCAGTGAACAATGAATTACACAGGGTGTGGAAAGGAGCGGACGTGGCCTAATTTTAGATTATGTTACACATACTACAGTGGACGAACACATACATACAAGAAAACAAAACACAGACGCCTTTTCGGTCGCTAGTACGAGGCTAATTCAGAAACTAAGAAACGTTTCGCTAAAAAAAAAAAATCGAGTAAGATATTTGTACAACATTTTATTGCTATCAGATTCAACATTCTTCATACTATTTTTCCACATATCCGCCGCCATTATTGAGGCACTTATCGTAGCGGGGCACAAGTTTTTGTATACCCTCATCATAGAATGCGACCGCCTGCGATGTTAGCCACTACTGATTCATAAAATAGAGTCCTTGAAATCTGAGGAACGTGCGGAGACAGATCAGAAATTCTGAAACTTCTGTCGTCACGCACTCTTTCGTTGACCTTACGCACCAAATCAGCATTCACCAAATATGGACGCCCACTTCGCGCCTCATCGTGAACATTCTCTCGTCCTTCACTGAACATCCGAACCCATTTCCTAACCATGTCATCACTCAACTCATTGTCACCATACATTTGACAGATCTGGTGATGAATCTCACTTGGTAGCACATTCCTAGAGTTCAAAAAACGAATTACAGACCGTATTTCACAGTCGGCTGCCCCTTCAATTGTCTTAAACATGTTTAACGTACAGGAACAAACATAAACATAACACGAATTTCACGAAATGACGTCTATGGCTTCTCAAATGATAGAGGAAGTCACTGCACATGCTCAAAGTGACAGTCTCGAGGATGCGCGAAAGATATGCGCAGACGGTACTTACTTTCCGAATAACCTACGTAAGAAAAATCGTCTGGAAGTAAATAGATGCTGCTAATAGTAACCTTGTTAACCTTGCCTTGTTAACAGAACGCACAGCAAAATCAGAACATAAAGGTGCGTAATACGTTCTTCGATATTTCAGAATAAACCGGAGGAAAGATGGAGGAAAAGGCCAAGAATGATATGGCTGGAAGATGCTAAAAAGGATCTACTGAAGGTGACAGTTAAAAGATGGTGACAGAAGGCAGTGGTCAGACAAGAACTGGCGTATATGGTGCCAAGGCTCTCTGAGGCCCGTAAGACCAAGCAGTGAGTGAAAATGTCCTTTGAAAATGTGGCAACGTTCAAATATTTGAGGATACAAATCAAAAGTGTATGGATGACGAAAAGAACTAACACCGTGGGATACAGTCCTTCTTGAGAAGCTAATAGGTCGTAAGACAGTCAAAAAATTCCCCGCAATTTATGGGACGCGGAGGTTCATTACCGCATTCACAAAAACCGGCCTCATGTCCCTATCCTCAACCTTCCAGTCCATGACTACCCATCCCAATTCTTGTAAATCCATTTCAATATTGTCCTCCCATCTACGCCTCGTTCTTCCGAGTGGTCTCCTTCCCTCAGGTTTCCCCACCAAAACCCTATTGGAATAAATGAACAGCGCGTTAAACAAAGAAAATTCTTGTCAAAATTCGGTTCATAATGTTTCGTGCTCCCGCCTGATATCCAGGAACATGCAGAATAAAATATATAGAATTTTAATCGTGCCAGACTCTTTAAGTGGGTGCAAAACTTGGTCTCTCGCATTTAAGATCAACACGCAGATCCAGCGTGTTCCAGAATACACTGCTGAGGAAGATATTTTGGCGAGGTGGATGGGGCATGTAGCACGCATGGAGAAGAGAAATTGACACAGATCTGGTTTGGGAAATCTCGAGGATGGGGACCGTTTGCTACAGGTAGACATAGATCTGAGGATAATATTAAAGTTATTTTAAAAGACATAAGACTGGGCGGGGTGGAATGAATTCGTCTGGCTCACGGACAAGAACAAAGGGCGGGTTTTTGTGAAGACGGCAATGAAACTCCAGGTCCCATAAAATGCAGTGAATTTCTTGACTAGCTAAGAACCTATTAGCTTCTCAAGGATTGTGTTCCATGGAATGAGTGTACGTTTCTGTTTTCACAATATGACATGGAGTTAGATGCGGTTCAATACGCTGATAATATTCATGCAAACGTAACGTATCTATCTGAATAAGGCTGCCAGATCTACGAATAAATTACGCCTTGCTTCAAACTAACTGGTCACCAAAGCCCACGGTTCCCACTTACTTATTGTAAACTGGACCGCACCCCACACGACTCCGGGGAGACTTGTGCCCTACTACTGCAACAACAAGCAAGAGAATGGATTAGTCCAGGCAGGACCCTGCCTCTTTATACCTATGTTGTGCATATCACTGCTACTGTACTCTTAAAAACACGCCAAATGCCTCAAGCTACCACCCATATTTTAAGCGGCCGGAGCGTGGCGTTGTCCACCCACCACCATCTAGAGCCGAGGTTAACGAATAGAGCACGGCTATACCTCTACTCCATGGACCCCTTGGAGATACTGGTGAAACCTACGGACAACTTCCCAGAAAAATGTATTTAAGCGCAGGAAATAAATTACATAGACATAATATCTATATCTATGCACTAAATCTATACTATAGATTGTATTTCAAAGGAAAGCAATTATGCTCAAATATAGTTTTCAAAATACGTGTATTAAAACAAAGCAAATATATAATATGGTAATACAGACGCTTCTTTATTAATCCATTAACATACTAACAACAAAATAAATAAATTTAAAAGACAGGCAAATTGAAATTAGATTTCATTTTTTAAAACAAACATTTCGGTGTAAAGCCAAATGTATTCTGGTTTTCCTTTCTTAGGCTATAATTTCTTTAGTAAGATTTATTGATGTTAACCAACACTTTTGGAGTCTTCAGACCATAAATTACTTTACTGCCTACATTCATAATTGAATGAAACGCTTAATTCCAGTTAGTGGTTTGTGAAAATAAAGTTATAATTTTTTTTCCCCACCCAAATTCATGGAACCCCCCGTAATCTATCCACGGACGCGGGGTCCGTGAACCCCAGGTTAAGAACGGCTGCTCTACTCCCCTCTGTGGTTTCATGGCCTATTATAGAGTCAACTTCACCTATACTACCCACTTTTACTGCCAAGAGAATTAGCTGACCTTTACGTGAATACTCATGTTAAAACTCTATAATACCAACTCAACCCACGGTAACCAACCTTGCGCGTTACGTACCCTTATTGCAGGACAAGTTCAGTTCGCTAATCGCCCTCTGTTTCACGGACACGGTAACATTCGACAGTTTATTGGCCGTTTATTTACAATCAATTTCTCATGTGCAGAGGCAATAGTGTCCAATGAGAGGTAAATGCGAATGATAAGTATGGACGTTGAAGAAGGGGGTTCAAGCACATTTTAAGGCAGACCTACTAACAGGGAATTCGCCGACAAAATTTGAAAGACAACGAAAACAAGTCGACACACTAAGCACAGAAAAGAATGAAGGCACCCATCCTAACACGGCAAAAGCCCTAACCATTACCCGGCAACGATTTGTACAAGGATTATATCAAAATTTATTTATTTATTGTTTATAAATTTACTGTTGGGCCCCAAACAGCTTACTCGATACGCCTACAGCGACTACGCTACGGGACAGATGGTCCGGAGATCGAATCCCGATAGGAGAAGAGATTCTTATCTTCTCCAAATCTTCCAGACAAGCTCTAGGTCCAACCATCCTCTTACTGAACAGGTAGCGGCGTTCTTTCCCTGTGGTAAAGTGGAAGGGGTGTGATGCTGACCTCTCACCTCCATCTAACGCCGAGCTTAAGGATGAGGGGAGCCACACCTCTGCTCCCTCCATATGCCTTCACGGCGTGGAGAGGACGACTTCATCTTTTTTTATCAACTGTTATTAAACGTTTACGGTGGCTCAGACTACTCAACGTCGAATGATAAGATGGGTGGTGAATAATCAACTGCAAGGGCATAGAAAAGTCGTTACACTAATTAGACATACTACCCCGAAAACTGCCTGCAGGAACTATGAACAGCTACAACACATCAAACACAATACCCTGTCTTACAGCCGACTGCAATATACAATGAATCCTTCAGGAATAGGTTTGGGAGGTGTGAAGTTGTACTAAACAGGAATGAAATGCAGAATTCTGTGATCAGTAATTGACTTTCGGTACCGTATCGAAGAGTTTCTTGATAAGATCAATAAATATCAGCTGCAAAGAAACGAAAATATGAATCATGCAGCTACTGAGCAGTCAGCTAGGTGGTTAATCACAAAGTCTAGTTATGACCGCATCGGAAAGACCAGAACTACCTGGAACGTTTTAAAATGTGGTTCTGGAGGAGGAGGAGGAGGAGATCAGTTGAACCGATCGTGTGAGAAATTAAGTAATTCGTGAGGGTCGTGGAGGAGAGGAATATCCTACAAACAATACAGACAAGGGAGGCCAACTGGATTGGTCACACCTTGCGCAGGAACTGGTATTGAAAGAAAGGCAGAAGGAAAGATATAAGTGACGGGAAGAAGAGAAAACAGACGTAATCATCTAGTGGATGGTCTTAAGGAAGCGACAGGATACTGAAAATTGAACGAGGAAGCACTAGATCGCACTGTGTGGACTGGCTCTGGAAGAGGCTAAGGAGCTGTCGTAAGACAGAGAACGGAATGAATGAGTACCACAACCGTTCTCGACGCGAGACTGTAGGCTTGCTCCTCGGCGTACTTGAGATCTTCGCTCTTCCGGGATGTCACACAGCGTACGTTGGCAGTTGGATGCCAACTACTAACCTACCTATTTGACTTATTTATGTACTTATTTAATTAGTGTTTACAGCGTTTTCAACAGCTCAAACTATACACCGCAAAATCGCAAGACGAGAGTGAATAATGAACTGAAATGTATGGAATAAATTGGATTTGCCACGTGCCATTTGCCTGGACAGGCTGAGGAAAACCAACAAAAGCAGGTTAACAACCGTCAAAAACACAACTTTATAAAAATAAGTTAATAAGCTACACGTTTCGATCCTCTAGGAATCATCTTCAGGCTATTTGAAATACAGTAGGAAGTACACATATCATATATGGAAGGGTGATCTCGCTTCCTTATGTGAACTGTATACTTTCTTATATCTTTCTAATATCGGCGTGAAGATAATCCCTAGAGGGTCGAAACATGTAGCTGATTAACTTGTTATTTTTATAAAGTTGTTTCTTTGGCGGTTTTTAATCTTCTTTTATTCATTCTCAAACACAATGGAATGCATAAAGTTAAGACTGAGGAAAACCAAGCAATTCTTACTGTAGATAGCCGATCTCCGGGCCTAGAAATGGACCCGGGAACTCCCGAATACGAAGGGCCATTCACACAACAGGGGGTACGTCTCACCGTTGTTCCGAACGACAACTAATCTCTGTATGTCTTGATTTAGCTAAATCAGAAGGGGGTCGTGCTCTTGACCAAAGACGCTTCTTGAACTGTGCAAAGTTGTAGAGGATTTTATTGAATAGTTTTACAAACGTTAAGGGTTTATGACGGGGAGAGGGGGGAAATGGACACAAGGGCGACGTGGTCAGAAACGTTTCCTTCATACTGAAATTGATGTCAATACTTCTTCCTTCGGGGTCACTCGCAGAAGTCTCATTTATGAGAAACCTGTGTAAACAGAAGAGGACCTGGCAGCTAGAATTCTAGCAGCGTGTAGAACTATTCAGAACACACCAGAGATCTTTGTAAGGGCGCGCCAGGACTTGGTGTGTCGCTGCAATGCCTGTAATGAAGTCGGTGGCCACCACTTCGAATAGCTCTTGTGAATTGAAAATATACAAAATGTATTAGCAATAAAGATTTACGAAAATAAAACTAAAAATAAAAAAGGACTGATCTCAAAAATCATCAATCGCGGGTTGCTTACCTCCAAGGTCACTCAATCGACGCCAGTCTCTGTATGTCTCAACCTGTTCTTACCTGACCTCCCCACAACCCCTGAAGGTTTGTAAAACCCATTCATTTACACCCCGTATGCTGTAAAATGGCATGGGAAGATAGTGAATGTCAGTACACAACGGTTGGATAGGAGACAGTCGTATCCTGTTTGTTGATACTACCCCGAATTTTGATTCCCAGACCGACAGGCAATGCGCAACACTGTCCTATGACAGTTTACAAGATTTTAAATACGTGCTTCTGAAATAGGTCCGGAGCACCAGCGGCACAACCTGCTTTTTCAGCCAGACGTACCACGAGCTAAACGTCAACACGGGAACACCCTGTACTTGTACCTCTTTCAAGACGTAACATTTCTTAACATTCAGTGACGCCGGGGTTTAACTCCCAACACTGCTGAAGACAAAGGGGTTTTTAATTTGCAGTGCCCTTAAAAGCATCCCCGTCCACTGGGTGCGCCGAGGCCGGCGCTGAAGGGCTAAAGCGGGCCTCAACGGCACTAGGCGGAATTCAGTCCGACGCCAAACTATATGACAGACAAGTTGATATACCAGAGGCGCTCTCTTTCCTTCAGGTTTCCACACCAAAATCCTATGGTCATTTTCCTCCACCACGCGTGCCACACCCCCTGGCCATCTCATCCTCCTTGGCACAAGTAATGAAAACGTCGTAATATCCGAAGGGTATCGTATCGATTCACAACGCTCTGTCAAGAACACCAGTAGCCAGGACACAAGTTACGTCAGTGCCTGTGCTTCGACCGCTATCTACATCAACCCAACGCCCCATCAAGCCTTACGGTCCTGCCCCGAGACACTGCTGACTCCACAGAGAACGATGACACCGTTGGCCACCTACACTGGCAGTTCAAGTACTTAGTGCACACGAAATGCTCGTAGTTTCCCCAGTTAATGGTTGGCCCCATTAGGAACACAAGGTCTTCAACAACACGCTCTCAGTCTCTAGCGCTTCAGAATTCTGATAACAAAATCGTAACATCGCATTTCTGTCTACAATTGCCGCGCGAACTGAGAAGATTCAAACAATAGGAACGCGGACTCAAATTCCAATCGAGGCCCTACTCTCCTCTGTGTAGGTAAAGCATTCCGATAATCCGATCCATCGTCCAATAAGTCCGATGAGCCAATCCATGCCAAAGAAGCTTACCAAACACTTAAAGCGGGGGTGCACAGATTTTCCAAAAATCTAGAAGGGACCTCAAAATTATAGACACCAGAATGATAATAAAAAGCAGTTCCACAAAAAGGACCCACAAATAGCAGGCGTCACCGTACAAAATATACCCGTCACGGCGATCTGACGCCCGGGTTTGTGCACACTGATTTAAAAGATTCGTCCAACTTCACGAACTACCTGGATGTAACATCGCGTAGGTTTGTAGATCGCAACCAACACACCGAAGGAACCTCTTGTCCCCTGAAAATCGAGGCAGTTGGTACCTGTCTACCAAACCACACGATCTTACATCTTGATACTCACTGCCGTGAGAAATGCAAACATCACACACAGCGTGAAGAAAGAATACCAACAAAATGCAACAATATAGATAATTTATTGTCAATTCCAGATGTTGATTATTGACTACTGTCTCGACATGTTTCGGGCATCTTTATGCCCATCATCAGGAGAAAAGACCACGTGTTACTGCATATAGGTTTTTACTGGTAGTGTTG
>Ga0123355_10022192_pt1 | contig 10175 bp, 9 predicted proteins | sample TergutEmb28metaG_3_FD_89872 | JGI IMG/M metagenome (GOLD analysis project Ga0123355, IMG submission 89872) | Embiratermes neotenicus P1 segment gut microbial communities from Petit-Saut dam, French Guiana - Emb289 P1 | ecosystem: Host-associated > Arthropoda: Insects > Digestive system > Gut ... | reverse complement strand
CACCACCCATCCAAAAACTCGGTGCAGAAAACCATATGCTGCAACTCAACATCTAATGCTCCTGGTGTTGGGCGTATTTACCCGAAACATGTCGAGCTAAGAATACATCAATAAAATTACCTAACTGCATCAAGTTGGCATTTCACTTTATTTCATGAGGAAGATGCACGGTCAAACAACCCTTCATTAAGATTTAATATCTTTTATTTTAATACATGCACCGTGCATCTTTTATTGTTTTGTACTATGACCAACAAACGCACAATTATTTCACAAATTATCACACTCCTACATGTTTCGACACTATCGTGTCATCTTCAGCGAGTTTGTAATCAATACCTTGCCAAGTTACACTAGTACATAGCTGCATTTGAAATACTTGTGTAACTTGCCAAGTTATTGATTACAAGCTCCCTGAGGAAGACACAACAGTGTCGAAACATGTAGGAGTGAGAAAATTTGTGAAATAATTGTGCATTTGTTAGTCATAATACAAAACAAAACAATTAAGACTTACGTTGTTTTACATTACAGCAAACGTTTCACCGCCACTTCCAATCATATATTAGCAGATCCAGTGGCTTCTGCCACAGTGACACTTCCACACTTGGATTTCTATGCAGATCGATGTCTACCTAATAATCCAGTAACGGACTGACAGACGTGTCGGATTATTATAAAAATATAACTCAACTCCATTCCTGTCGAGAGTTAACTTGTCAATGTTGATTGAGAGCTAGAAGCTGACGCCGTTGTAATTACTACGCGCAATTTATGTGCAGTTCGACGTTACATGATGAATATGGCTACGATATGTAGTGTCCTCCATTGGATTGGTGACCAGCAGGGGTCATGTTTCATACAATGCTAACATCCCCTCTCTCTAACAACGTACACTGTACGGAGCGCATGTGAGTTGATGAGTTGACTTTATACTGCCTTAAACTACAGCAAGGGGCCAAAGAATACTGCGAAAGCAGCAATGTTTAGAGATTATACAAGAAACGTACATGTACAAAAGCGAAAATAATTGGACGCATCCGCTTATCCTCCATCCCCTCCTAACCATCTTTTATTTTAGTGACGAGTTCTGGAGTGCCTTACGGCTTCCGTCCGTCGTTTCAGTGAGCTAAGAATAAATCTCCCTTCTCGCAAGTATTTATGGCATAAATACAACCCGTTACTCTGAAACGTTGCTTAAACTTACTTACTCTTATCGGCTGAGCAGTTGCTGTTGACCTTGACAGAGATCTGCATTGGGGAACGTCGAGTGTCCCTTGACAGTGACCAGTCACCGACGTATTCCAGTTAAAAATACATTCGGTTCAAGTGTGGTCGTGTTTTGTGAGTGCGAAATAATAGAGTTATTTTCTGTAGAGTTTTATGTGTTTAGTGCTTTGCATTAATTTGAAAGTAGGTTTGTTACAAATGAAACCCCTAACAAATGGCGACAAGTATTCGTTTAAAAAAAACACTACGTCGTGCAGTGATAAAGACTCGTTTTGACGGGTTCTTTTATGTCTTACCCCACCGTCGTCGCCAGTGTTACGGGCTATACCGAGGTCAACTACATTTTCTCGAGTAAGCGACAATATCTGCCAGAACACTCAGCATCACATCCCAAAGTACGACATTAATTAGAGTTACCACCTTCAGAAACTCTGCTCTCATATAATTTTTAACTATTTCACAATAGACACAGAAATTCTACTGTGTGTAATTCGAACAATAGCAGTTTTATCATATCATGAACTGTATGAAGATAAAGCATTTTGTGTGAAAAGAACAGAGATTAAAGTAACAAATTTTGCCCCACAAAGCAGCACGGCGAGTATTTTCATGAATTTTATAATTGACGATATAAACTCAGGCAATAGTCGTGCTCCACAGTTGCCCTGCTAGTCAAGAAATCCCCGGCAATTTAAAGAACCCGACATTTCATTATCGTATCCACAATAATCAGCGACTGGTTCCTATTCTGATGCAGATAAATACAGACCACGTCCTCCAAACACATTTTGAGGCTGACTTTAATATTATCCTCCCATCTACACACTGATCTTCCAAGTGCTTTCCGGCTTTTAGGTTTTCCTTCCAGTGTGAAGTATGCACCGTTCTGTTTCAGACGTGCGGCATGGTCTCAACTTCCCGTCTTTTCATTCAGGGGTTATGAGTTATGTAGTACGTCGTTCTGCAGTGTTTTCAGCTTTGTATTACTTTCGCCCTCTCAGTCCAAATATTCTCCCAGCACCCTGTTCTCAAACACTCACTCTATGTTCTATTATAACGCGGAAGCAAGTCGTGTGATTTTAGGATGTAATTTCTTCTCCTTTCTTACCTCCATCTTCTCTCGATCTCTACATATACAGACTTCTGTGAAGGGTAAAAACAAGTAGTGAGATAAAGAGATGACAGAACATGTAGTGATGGAAAGAGAGAGGCAGAACACGAAAACTGCAACCTGAAACTGCGAATCCCCGTGTCTATTGTATATCGGAATCGAACAAATCCCCATTCAAAGAAGGGATCCCGTACTACTTCTAATTCTTTCAATAGAAGCCTCAACATAAAACAGACTTACTTCTTTCATAATCTCTCCACAGCTCTATAATACAAAATGATCCAATTCCTCTGACGTCGAAACCAATCCAAGGGTTCCCTATTGTGCGCATGTGTCTTAATAAGACATGAGAACAGACGATGCATGACACCGCAGATGGAAGAGCTTCCAGGCAACTTCAAACCGTCTTTGTTACCTACACCACGAATTTCCCATAATGAATGTGTGCTTCTCTATTGCTTGAAGTACAGCAACAGACCGAATCTGTGGCCCGTGACACACTTCAGGGGGTTAGCTCCGGCTTCATACCGCGATATATACATATTGTGAAGCCGGTAACGGAGCTTAGGCAAAAACGGGGTAATTATAAAAGGAATATTTGACAGCAAAACTGAAGTACCGGGATACACTATGCCAACTTTCAAATTTATTGAACACAAATGGAAAAGGAACATTCTTATCGAAGTGTGGAATCGCGGTGTTCTGTCCGCTGACGTTACGCAAACACCACGTCATGACACGCCGATTGACTTCACAGCATTAAAACACACAATACGCCTGCAGCGGTTAGTTTAGATTACACGCAAAACAAATGTACCGAAGAAGTTGCCGCATAATCACGGCGCTAAGGGAAAGCCCGAAGCACAAGACGAGACTCTCTATCGGTGTTGGTAAGGGTCAACTTTCCTCGGTTATGATGCCTCATCAATTGGTAAAGTTACCGACGTTTCGGAGAAGCTTGCTGTCTGAATCTCTTGGGTCTAAGCTATCACCTCAGTATCACTTTGCTAAAAAATTCTCGGGCTTCACGCTTTTGAAAGGAGCAGTCTCAAAATGAAGATGTCAGAACGGTAGAGCGGCTTCAAGAAGGAAGTTGGAAGCGCGTACAAATGAAAGAAAGAAAGAAAAAAGTGAAAATACTCCTCCTTTCCGATGCTTTGTCTGGAGGCTCCCAGACTTCGCCCGCTTGTCCTTCTGACAAGAGCAGAATTAAGATAAAAATGCGAGTAGACCATCGGTGGATTGATACTGAAAGCGAAAAACCAAAGTACTCGGAGAAGAACCTGTACCAGTACCAGTACCACTTTGTCCCCCAAAAATGTTACATGTAGCAGCCCTGGCAGGCCGGCTTTGAAGCATGCAATTAATCGCAGTCACAATTAAAGATCCAGCGTCTACATCACAATTCACTACTTGCGCCTCCATAACAAAGAAACTCTGGTTATGGTATTTGATAACCGACTTCACTGCGCATGTAACAAAACACATGAATACTCTGCGTGTGTGCTTGCCTCTGTGTGTGTGTGTGTGTGTGTGTGCGCGCGCTCGCGCGCTTGCCTGTGTGTGTGTGCGTGTGCGCGCTTGCCTGTGTGTGTGTGTGTGTGTGTGCTTGCCTGTGTGTGTGTGTGCGCGCGCGCGTGCGTGCGTGTGTGTGTGTGTGTGTGTGTGTGTGTGCTTGCGTGTGTGTGTGTGTGTGCGCTTGCCTGTGTGTGTGTGTGTGTGTGCGCTTGTCTGTGTGTGTGTGTGTGTGTGTGTGTGTAAAACTGCAAGACATTTTCATTGTCAATACATGGTACACTGTCATAACCAATGCGCCTTCAAATGTTTGATGCATTCGTATAAAAATATGAAAATTTTAAAAAGAAATTCCACAGGTCTTGATAAAATCAAATGCAACTCCATGGTTGTCGCCGCGTTGCGGTATACACATTCACATCAAGTCCATCTTCTTCCAAGACAAGCGCTCACAACAAAAAGTCTTGAACCGCACCCCACACTACTTTGATATGCATTAATTCTAGTCCACCATACATACATGCGCATGAAGCATCATCATTCCTCTGTCATCTGTCATTCTGCACTCATGCAGGGACACACACACATCTGTGCTTCATTAAAGTGTTATGCTGCTGTACAGGACCCGCTATTAAACCAGAGAGGGCCCCCCCCCCACCATCCAGTCACGATAACTCTCCACCACCACCACCACCCGGTGGGCCAACCCACTAGTTTCTGATTATCGTCTCCCTTTTCGACAACGCCGTATTCCACTATATATATGCCTCACTTTCCCAGTGGCTCTTCTGTTTAGCATACTTTATGACTCAATTTAAATAATTGGTATGATCCCATGTGACTTTAAATAAGCCCTTTTGTGGCACCGCTTCACCATTTCTGTTACTCCTGTTTTCTGTTAGCGGACAGCCACAAATACAACGACATAGTAGTAGTAGAATTCTTTCTAAAACTGTCATCTACTTTGAAACATTCTATATGATTCTATCCAACATGCAACTAGGAGAGGATACAAATAATAGTCAAACACCTACCAATAGTTAGTCAGCGGAATGAAGAATTTCTTTGGCGTATCAAAAAAAAAAGCAGGAATAAGACAGTCTCATTCTTACAATTAAACTTTTAAACGCCGAATTAAATCCCATCTGCAATTTGTTGGCATTATTAGGAACTCACCATATTCTCCACGTTAGCAGAATAAGGGTTAATCACTATTTAGCAGTTATTTGTATCCGATAAACGGATAGCATAAACGTTGAAGACAGTTCAAGATACGAGTGCTTGTCTTTTATTAATTTCATTTACAATTTGTAATAATCGTTTCCCATTCACTTGCCCTTCTTTATTTCAACCAATACAAAGAAACCTCTTCTTATAATTTCCCCTGTACCGACCTGATAACCGACTAAGCAATATAACGTCAGTTTCGTGCATTAATTTATTCCATCACACAGAATTTTGAATTAGATTTCTTGAATGAAGGAATCTTCTGACAATTTAAATTCAAACAGAAACGCCGGTTCTTCCTCAGACGGAATGCCCATTCAGTCTTGAGGCACAGGATTGCAAGGAAAGCATTCAACACTTGAACTGACAGCGTCATGGGATATAATTTGACAGATTTAGACCGAAACTAGAGGACGGTGTAAAAAATTTATTTTGAGAAATACGTTTCGGCGATTCTGCCTGGCACATAACATGATTCGTCATCTGTTTTTGTTGTAATGGATACACAGCGGAGAAACTGAGAACATGAAAAAAATGGTTAATAAGTGGTGATAATAGTGCTAAAGGCTTCTCATGCTCTCTGTTCACATATATTCTCCCTTCTATTCCAACCAGCCCAATATAAACCACCCCAAAGCGCGCCTCCATGTCAAAGTTTGTACAATGGTTACCAGCAACAACATTCCTACGAACAGAATGACGAACCGAATGGTGGGGAATATTGGGTAGTATCGGGGGTGGGGGTGGGGGGTGGGGGGTGGAGGGTGGGGGAGCGTAACAGTTGGAGGAAGCTGTGGAGGAGATTGACTCTTGGAACTTATTTTCTCTGCTATGGTAATAAGTGGATAGCTACATCTACACAGAACTTAAAGTATCCCTCATTTGTTTTGTTTGTCCTTCAATCCTTCACACAGACGCGGCATGTAACATATGTATTATGGCAGGCAGCTTCTAGTAAATACATCAGTAGGTGTAATGAAACCTAAATTAAAGGCAATTCTGCGGTTCTAACAGCGTTCCTCATGGGAACAGGCCAGCTACAGTGGAAATTCAAATAAGCCACGAATAACACTTAGTGCAGTTGCGTTCTATATTCAGAACTGTATAGAGTTGAATTAATCAGCCTCTGGGTCAAGCAGATGAGTTTCAGTAAGTGGAATATTACGAACGCTAGATGAGGGAAGACCAGTCGTGCCTCGTAGTAAAGAAATTTATGAAAAGGCTTTCAAAACGTAATAAACTGGATGCCGTACGGCAAAGGATAAGAGGAAGAAAGATAAAACGAGTTTGCTTTGCTACATTGCTTCATCTGTATCGTGGAGTGGCCTTGATTATGTAGCTTAATTAAACAAATTTCGAATAATACAAAGGACCGCCGCTTATACCGAAGAACAACACAAAACGGAGATTACAACCGTCAGTGAAGCTTTGCACCAGACTTGGACACTGACAGAACGCTCTAATGCATAGCAACAATGTCAATATGAACAAGAACTGTAAAACTGGATATTAATTACAATATTTAAGGCCCAAAATTGACATCACGGTATTTGTCTTGTAACTCCGAAATTTCTCCTGTATCTTACGTGGGATACTGTCGAAAACAGAGAATTCTAAAATTGGATAACAATGTGTGTATCTGGAAGTTGAAACCGTCTCGAAAGTTTATTTCGAATCTAAAAGTGGTTTCAAGTAATTTTACCTTCAAAAACAGCTTTAAATTCTGCGAGAATCATCGTCCATGACCTGCACAATTCTGGATAAATTGCGTTAAATTCAGGGTTCGTAATATGCATTCTCGCCTTTGAAAAATACGCAAATTGAAGGCATATTCTACGTACTAAATTACAATTAAAACAGAAGGGTCTGCGGCGATTAACAGCTTCATATTTAGCGTTATTAAAGATATAGGCCCACAGCGACGCCACACGCCCTCGTTGACTTCAGAACCTTTTCAGTGAATGCAAAATTAGACTTCCTTGTAGGTATGGCTGTTTCAGACGTCACCTTTACCGTCAGCAAAACCTATCATAGATAGCATTACGCTCATTGTTATTAAAGGTTCATTTCAATGGATCGATATTTGCACCTATTAGACATGAAAACAGCATACAAAAATATTCTGCTCTAACGTGGGCAATGTATTTGTAAATTATACTAACTTAAAATGGAATTCAACAACCAAAAACAATGGAAGTTTCTTAAAATCAACACCAGAGTACATCGTTATATGATCTCAGACGGACTGAAAGGAAAGATGAATCTAACAGTCACGTTCACAAAAACTGCAACAACTTGCAAGATTGTCCGTAAAACAAGGCACTATGAACCGTAAAATAATAATGAGGACATAATTGAAAGTGTTATGAAATGAACATGCACGGTTTCAATGACAAAACGTGAGGAAGAGACACAGCTGGGAACGCCTAGGCGTAGATGGGTGGATAATATTGAAGAGGATCTTCAATAAATAGAAAGGGAATGTCGAATGGTTTGATCTGGATGGGGAAAGGTACACGTGACAGGCTCTTGTAAACACGATAATGAACCGTCAGGTTTCATAAAATGCTGGGAGTTTTCTTGACTATGTGAGGAAATATAAGCTTCTCAAGATTAACTCCTCTCCATGGCTCTTAGTTATTTTGTTAGTTAGTTGGTTAGTTAGTTATGAATTTAATATAGAGTTAATATCATAATGCGCTCACTTCTTGTGTCTAAGTACGTCAAAAGCAAGTTTAATTACTCCGACAAACATTCAGCACATGATGTCACAGGTATGCACCACGTAAGTCTCGAAGCAAATGCCCGCTATTTAAATCCCATCTGAACCAAAATTGGACTCCTTCGACACATTTTAGCACAAATTTCTAATATCAAAATTCATGAAGAATTCGTTCATGAGATTTTACCGAGCAAAAGGCACTGCAGGAACCGCATCGTGTTAACCAGCCACACTGCTAAACATCCTTCAGAGCTGCTTACTCTAAAGTCTCCCAGTTCTCACGGCGTAGCTCATCTCTTTTGCAGTAACGTCATTATAAATTCTCGGGCGGAAGCGAATTGTCGCTAATACCAAAGTGGAGCGTTCCTTTGAAACAGACGCCTGACACTAAATTCGTTTAGATCCGCACTACATTTATGCCGTTTGTGAACAAAATAAATTGTTCATTCAAATGATCAGACAGTTTGACATTCAGATGACCGTGCATCGTGATATATTCTTACAATAAAACCAACTAGATGCACTGATTTCTCAAATTTATATTTGGAATAAAACTCTACATGTTACGGACAGTTCCTCCGTCCATCATCAGGAGTTTTTCACTGTACACACAACAATGATATATATCATACAGGTTACAGTTACAGCTTTCGAGCAGGATCACGACGGAACTGCAGTTCCGTCCTGATCCTGCTAGCAAGCTGTCAGCAAACTTGTATGACATATACCATTGCTGTGTTTACAGTGAAAAACTCCTGACGATGGACACAGGAACTGCCCGAAACATGTAGAGTTTTATTCCAAAAATAAATTTGAGAAATTAGTGCATATAGTTGGTTTTATTATAAGGAGACGAGACAGTCCTTCCAGTCCTGTCACGATCTACGTGACTGGATATTTTCACATCAGCTTTACTAAACATTACAGTTTTATGAGGCACTACACAGTTCAACTGCTTAACATTCACCAACTTTTAGACGAATCTTAGTGCCCCTCCCCTTCAGGGACCAGCAGTGCATGAAGAGAGCTGGGCTGTATTATCATGAAGATGACGGGCACTAGAGTACTTCGAAACGTCGGAAACTATTCATTATCCGACAAGGCCCAACAACCGCTATACTTATATATATATATATTCTCACAAGCTACTTTCTTGGATCCGGTTCAATACAGACTCATTCCCAGTCCTCCAAATCGAAGCACTCCAAGGTGTTCCGCCCACTGATATTTTGTATGCATTCCTTACCACGAGGAATTCTAGCAACATGTCTAATTCATCGCAGCCCCCTAGACTTCATTTACCTAGCAAAAGCCGCTCAGAAATGTTAGTCACTATGTTGCTGTTTATGTAGAGTTATTACTGCTCACTTCACCCTTCTTACTGCCATCTATTCTCCTCAGCATAATATTCCACAACAGTTGTAAATTCTGTACGTCTCTCAAAAAAACACAACATGTTTCACCACATAAAAACAATTTGAAAGTAATGTTTTGTATATTTTTATCGTCAAAGTTAGACGGAACGGTGATTATAGAAATAATCCACAGAATACGTAATTAACAAAATGTCTTATCAGTAATTTGTTATATCTGGTCCCATTATAGTATACATTGAAAGAAAACTAGTTACCGCAATTTCTTCAGTAACCACCTTTATCGTTTCACCGTGCATTCTGTAGTTTATTTAATTACACACACTAACACATGCATATATACATATACATATTATTTAATAAATCTAAAAGTTTACATTGAAACACTTAAAACGCTCCTACATGTTTCGATCACACGATCATCCTCAGGGAGCATACATTGTTCCTTGCCAAAGTTATACTTATAGTTTAAACTATAACTTTGTGTGTTAATTAAATAATTTCTCCACTAACCTTCGTCTTTAACATCGATAACTACGTTATGAATGCATATTTTGTTCAATTCAGCTGTTATAAATGTCCGTTTCGCTTGCTATCATTCGGTGCAGAACACGTATTTCAGTTTGCTATCTAACATTGTAGAAATTAAACTACACAAAACCGTAACTGCCCTGTTCTTTTGTATGGGTGTGAAGCTTGGTCTCTTACATTGAGGGAGACCGTAGGGTGAGGGTATTTGAGGGAGATAATTGGGCCTAAGAGGGATGAAGTAACAGGGAAGTGGGGAAGACTACATAACAAGGAGCTTTATGATCTGTATTCCTCACCAAATATTATTCCGGTGATCATATCAAGACGAATGAGATGGGCAGGGGATGTGGCACGTAGGGGGATAGGAGAGGTAAATACAAGGTTTTGATGGGGAGACCTGATGGCAAGAAACCACTTGGAAGGGCTAGGCGTAGATGGGAGAATAAGAAAATGGAACTCGAAGAGT
>Ga0123355_10022191_pt1 | contig 10175 bp, 8 predicted proteins | sample TergutEmb28metaG_3_FD_89872 | JGI IMG/M metagenome (GOLD analysis project Ga0123355, IMG submission 89872) | Embiratermes neotenicus P1 segment gut microbial communities from Petit-Saut dam, French Guiana - Emb289 P1 | ecosystem: Host-associated > Arthropoda: Insects > Digestive system > Gut ... | reverse complement strand
TATTTCACTTCTTATGTGCTCAACATGTTTCGGACATTAATATATCCATCATCAGGAGCTTGCGACTATTCTGTTGAATTACCACATTGGTCGTATAGTTCTTGGTTCGATGTGTGTTGGAGTTTTGGTGTGGTTGGTTTGGAGTGGTATCCGTGTTGCAGGCTGAAGCAGGCTGTCCGAAATATGTTGAATACATAAGAAGTGAAATAAAATAGCAAGTGACATCAAGTTGGCCTTTTATTCTTCAACTATCACAATGATGCACGGTCCAATAAACATAAGATTAAAAAATTGTTGTATATTCACAATCGTTGGATAATTATGATAATGATGATAATGATAATAATAATAAAATGAATGGAGTGACATTCTACTAGGCGAAACAACATATTTTCAAACATGACCTCGAGTGTATATAAAAAATTTTTCTAAACTCTATTCCAGTGATGGTAAAAATCACCAAATACTGCTCACGATACGTCAGTACAGAAGTTGAAGAGTTTCTGAAACCAGTGGGTTACGACTTCAATCCGGGGTCTTTTATTCTTCAACTATCACAATGATGCACGATCCAATAAACATAAGATTCACAGAAAATTACTTTCTTTTGCGGAAAATTAAAATGCTTTTTAGAGCAGCGTGTACACCCTATGCCTATTGTGGTACAGGTGTTGTGTAAAGCGTGAGTCCATTCTTTCGTACATTCTATGGATTTAAGTACACCAATTGGACGCTTCCATACATGGAGACTCCGCACTCAGTCCAGTGGAAGTCACACAATGCGCTGTACAGATCATTCTATAAATCATTCAATGACAGGGAGCAAGCCGTCTGCAAACGACCGCGCTGTAACGCGAAATGCCAAAACGTTCTTGTATCCATACATATTGTATTCGCCAGGAAGACACTTACACGATTCAATACCCAACATGACAATCCATCGCACTGTTCGTGATTTGTTTACGAGCTGCATGGTCGATCCACTTGCATTGTCAGATGAATAATTTTCTTTTTCCATTACACTTTACATCGCTCGAGCTCTTCGTTTAGAGACCCAGAATAAACCCAAATATAGCCTACCGTTCATTTTATAATTTATATATACGTATTCTTCCTTGAATATCAGGCTCGTGGACAAGCAGTGGCCATTACGGTGATTGAATAGGAAAAAAACTGTAAAAAACGAGTGTTAAATTATTCATTGCTGTGAGGCAAGTGTGGCACTGTGGGTGGCAAGTGATTACACTGCGGAGGTTCCTTGTTGTCCATAAACAAGAATGTGTTCATAAAATGACTCACAACAAATGCAGTATATTAATTTGCGGTTATTCCATGACGTAATTATTACCTTCAAGAAGAAGATACAATATCAGCAGACAAACTTCAAAATATAATGAAAGGTAACATGATCCCCTTACAGGCCCGGTGTGGCCCAGAGGGTGGGTAGAGGTATAGCTCTACTCTTCCATGATTGCGGCACTAGAAGGGAGTGCGTGGTCAGCATCACGCCCTGGCCGCACACTTTACTCCCGGGAAAGACCCGGTACTCATTTTACAGGAGGCTGGGTGAGCCCCAGGGCCGGTCTGGACGGGCGGAAAATCTCGTCCCCATAGGGATTCGATCCCGGACCGTTCAGCCCATAGTCAGTCGCTATACCGACTGAGCTACCCGGCCCACTTCAAAATATAATTCTCAAGATATTATTGGGACGTATGGAGGAAGACCCATTTAAGAAATCTTGGATTTAGACATTACGCAGAGAAGAATTCAATAAATCTGATAATGCAGAATGGGGAAAGAGATTTGGATGGGGGGGGGGGAGAAGACTTCGAAAACGATCGCCTTGGAGACAGAGAAAGAGATGGAATTATGTTAAGACTGATCTTACCAAAATTAGCTGTAAATACGAGAGGAGGAAAGAAATATCTTAAGATCAATATCGGTGGCTGGCTTTGTGTAAACGAGCTAGTATCGGGGAACCGACTGAGTACACACACTGTGCGATGTCGAAAGATCTTCTCATGCCATAATGTTCGTAGGTACTGTCAAGAAGTCGGTTTTCTAAGGTGTACAACATTTATGTCCGAAACTGGTAGACACAGGTATTGAACCAGGTTCACAGAAGAAAAAAAAAAGAAAAAAAACTCAATTCTTCGGTATCGTAAAATTTCCTTTTCAAATAAGTACGAAGCACTGTAACTGCGTTCCATGCATACCTCACATATGTAGAATATTAAACAAGCTTACACTGGTTAAGCTTTGTTTTTTAGCACCACGCGGACTACAATTTATTCTTATTTTTTCCTCTTTTCTTGCTTCGGTGAATCCAGAGAATCTGTTAGCAGTAATGTTAAGTTATACGCCGTCTTATCTCAAACCATAATGACTATGGCGCTGGGCAGAAGGACTAGTGATGATGAAGAATGCATACAAATATCCATGTCCAGACTTGATTCTAATCCACGGACACAGCAGCGGGTGCGATTAATTTCATGCGCGACCAATGATATAAGCATACAAATTAAATGTTTTATAATCATTTTCACCAACATGTCAATATACGACGGGTTAATATTTAAATTTCAGACAATCTCACTGAAGATTAAATATACAGCAGCCGCGCAAGGACCCAAAGAGAAAGCTGTGTCTGCTTAATACAATAAGTTGCCAATAACTGACCTATTATTTCTGATATCATACAAATTGTATTCTAAAATATAAAATGTGAGCCATTCTTCCAGATGTTGCACTATCAACTCAGTAAGCTTAAAAGTACATGCGGGTTCCATTGAGGAATATTGTGACTTTTATCAGGCGGTTCTAGGATCGAAAAATGAGACAAGTACCAGAAATCATGAAGAAGAGGAAGGTATAAAGAAATGAAAGGGAGGGGCTTATAAGAAGTTGATAGACTGTGAAAGACAGAAAGTGTAATAGCCGATTTAATACTAAGAATAGAAGAACGTACTGAAAAGCGAAGTAAGGAAAGTGTTAGGACACGACGTCTTAATTTTTTTATGGCAAACGGATGGTTTCATAGGGGGCACAAAGCCCCTTTCAGGACCCCCCTCGATTTGAGCCCAGGTCAATACACGTAAGACGGAGAAAGCAGCTTTTGGAGACTTCGAATTAATCCTCTGTCACAGTATTCTTCTATTACTGCTCCTCATTTGACCTGACACTCCTTATTGTGCAGAATGACTGATACAGCAGGAACACGCTCGTGTTTTGTATTACAATAGCACGCTTTTCGAGGTCACATGAGCTCTATAGCATTCAGTTTCCCACTTACATTCAATTTCCCGTCATCAGCAATACCAGTATTATGGCAGACCCGCTTTTATACGCAAGAATTCCGTGTCTTCCGTAAAGAAAATAAAATCTTCTTTAATATGGATTTTTTAGAGAACACAGACCAGAGAGGAACTTTAACAAATTTCCAGTGTCTGCTTCTTGAAATGTCAGAAACTTTCAGTTTCTGACATTTCAATCCCAGAACGCAACATAAACCACAGAGTTTAAAAGTATAAAAACTACACGTCAATAATGATTAAATATTTGTTAATACAACGTTATAAACTCCTTTTGCTAAACAATGGTAAAGAACTGATCCTAAAAGAATATAATTACTTCGGGTACAAGTCCATTATAGATATCGTGCGTTCCGTAATTTAATGAACAAGAGATCATCCTGTCATTAATATCGTCAGCCTCCATAATAGCTCATAAAATAACAGAAGAAAATAATGGAGTCACTCATGAAAAAAAGGGAAGATTATAAATTTCGCCATATGTAGCTTCTGATTCACCATATCTTGCGTGAAACCGTAGATTCAAATGGCGAACAGCGTTTCGTAATCACATTACATTGATAGTTCCGTGAATTACGTTTATAAGTGCGAACTGAAGGTATATACTTTGTCGAATTCCTTCAAATGTAATGGCACGGGTCCCTAGCCACTGCGGGTTGTACTCACAGTTGGGATACCCACGCCAAATGGAATGATTCCTGAGGAGATCGGGATAAGACCTGACCCCCATTTCCTAAAATCCTCATAAAAATTTAAAACCTAGAAAGTAATATCATCAAACAGTCAGTTCGGTGTTTGTAAACTACGGATCAAGTCCCTCTCTACGATACGAAGTCATAAGGGAAGTTTGGATATGGCCCCCACTCATTCTTAACCTTGAAGCTAAACGCAAGTAGCAGTCAGCTTTAGGTCCCAGCCAACTTACACCTGGAAAAGCAGCCCCATTTACCCAATGAACAAGACCTGAGCAATCCCCAGGGCCGTTCTGAACACTTCGGAATAGGGAAGAGTCATTTGGATTGACCTACCGGGCATCAGACTAAGTTGTTCGGTCGTCCGGTCCGCAGTCTAACCAACACTGACTGAATTATCCTGAATTATTATGCATCTCTACACAGATTTATGGTCAACAAAATTATAATAGACATACTTATCTCAGCTCTGTGTCAACTTGGAAAAAATTTTGCATACTAGTTAATTAGCAGACACAAGAAAATGGCTGCTTCTTTCGTGGACTAACTTCCATGTATCTTTTAAGAGGTTGTGTAAAAAGAAGTTTATGTAAATTCTAATTTATATTATTGCCATTATGTTCGTTCGATACAAATGTTACGGACAAAATGAGTGAGAAGAAACTTTCACCGTCTATGAAAGCAAAAGCAGACTTTTTTGTAAGGATTTCCACATTGATAAAAGTTTTCAAGAACTACTTCTAGGAATTACTCGTAATTATAAATAAACATAAAACGCAGTTAAGTGAACATTTGAAAGCCCATAATAAATTGCAGTAATTCTTCTCACTCTAAATTTCGGTACGCTGCATATGACAGAAAATTCTTTTAATCCACTGTGATGAACAAAAAATTAAACATCCCTGGACTAATCCAGATGAGCTCCCCGGATGTATCCATATAATAAACCGGGGCACCTATGAGAATGCCGGTCCGTTATGAGACACTGGAGTGCATTTAACCGTTAACAGCACACTTCAATTTGGTTTAAAGATTATGTCAATACAGAAGTATCATCTAAACATTATTCTTAATTACGTATCTAGTTTGCAAGTGGCTAATTACGGTTTAAAAATAACACGTCTGAACTGAAAATTAGTTAATTTGAAACTGCAGCACCAACATGAATAGCTTATGTGTTTGTTTCTTTTATGGCTGACTCTCTTAAACAGGTTGCAATTAAAATTATGTCTTTAGTTTTTTTTTCTTTAAGTACGCCTTCGAAATTGGTGCAAGTCTCGGTGATTAGACATAAAATAATATTTGATTTTCAAATCTTATTCAAGTGCACATCACGTTAAACATACTACAATAATTCAAACAACAATTTCGATTCTCCATAAGAAAGACACAAATTAATACACCTGACATAATGCTAATAACGTGGACAGTAGCATAGCCCTATAAGATTCTATCGAAGTGGTAAAATTCAAATTAATTTTTCTTATACTTGAATAAGGCTTGCATTAAATGTTATATACAAGTATGTGTGGGCCACTTCTTGACACTTCTTGTAAAAAGCAATGCCGTTACAGGCCCGGAGTGGCCCAGAGGTTTCCAGGAAGTTAAGGTTCCCAGATTTCGTGACAACGGCACAGGATGGTGGTAGGTTGTCAGCCTTACGCACCGGCCGCCTTTACCACCAGGAAATGCTACTGGTACTCATTTCTGTTAGTGGCTGAGTCGACCCCAGGGCTATAGCGCGATCGGAAGGATTTTATATCAATGAAAAATCCAATGACACCAGCTGGGATCGAACCAGCGATCTTCCGATTTGTAGTACAGCACCTTAACCACTGTGCTACCGCGGTACCCTGACACTTCTTGTAGGAGAACAAAATATGTGGCTGAAACATGGCGGAATATCAAATTACTAACTCTTGAGCGTTGTTTGACCGTGCATCTTCACCAAGAAATAATGTGAAATGCCAGGCTGATGCAACTGGGTAATTTATTGATGTATCCTTAGCTCGACATGTTTCGGGCGCATACGGCCATCATCAGGAGCATTAGATGTTAAGTTGCGGCATATGGTTTTCTGCGCCGAGTTTGTAGATGGGTGGTGGTCCTGACAGCCGCTGCGTAGGTCGTGTGTACGGTTTAGATGGTGCCTCGCGATTCGCACGGCACCATCCAAACCGCACACACGACCTACGCAGCAGCTCTCAAGACCACCACCAATCTACAAACTCGGCGCAGAAAACCATATGCCGCAACTTAATATTTAGTACTCCTGATGATGGGCGTATGAGCCCGAATCATGTCGTGCTAAGTATACATCAATAAATTACCTTGTTATATCAAGTTGGCATTTCACATTACTAAATCTTCTTTGCGCTCTGTCACAACATATTAATCTGTGCACAAATAAGCAAATCCATTAGTTCCATATTCAAGCATCAAGTCATGAGGACGCAAGAGACGGTAAAACGCCTTGCCTTCCTAATCCCACCTCCGTATGCACGTAAGTATTCTGCTTCACACCCCTGCCGCTTTATTCTCGGAGAAAAATATGTGGCCATCTTGAGTAGACCTCCACCACCTAGGCATGTCGCTTCCTCGGGTTGTCGATGGAAGAGAGGGCCTCTAGATATGGAAGGTAGTTGAAAATTTATGGAATAAGCTGTCTTGGGCGGCCAAAAAGGGGTGGTCTTTCAGCTCGGGTATTTTGGGTGAGGGGCTTCATAATTAATACCCTTTGTCTTTGTTATTAAAATGGTCATATCAAAGAACTTGAGATGGGCGGGGCATGTGGAATGTAGGGGGAGAACAGAGATGCATGTTGTTTTTTCAATAGAATCTCTGCTGCTATCTAAAGAAATTTTCGATCGTCCAGTTTCTGACATTCATTTCAATCAGATATCATGGCAAACAAAGGAATAAAAACTAACTAAAGAGAACGAAGTCGATACAATTGTACTTCTCCAGTATATATGGTGCAATTCTACACTGTCATCTCTACAGCATAAAGAAAGGTACCAAAATGTCGAGCATTCTTAAAAACACCTGATATCCAATGACAGTTTGGAGAAATGCACGAATCAGAAAATAGCCTACAGAGGACACAAGCTCTTAGCAATATTTCCACATCTCACTCACTGTTCATAAATCTCCGACCCAAGATAATTTAGTTTCACTAATCTAAATTTCATCATACCAAAAGACCATGTCAACCCTTGCAATTAATTTTAGTCTGTACTCCATATGTCTTCAGAATACTAAAATAAACAGCCTCCACTTTTATATTATAAACATTTTTGAGCCAATAATTAAAGTAGGCCCGACAGGGATAACACAGACGCTTTATTTGTGTTTTCCTTGTATCTGGCTGGCTTTGAACTTCTTCTATCGAAAACACTAACCTGATGTTTCGGACATCATGACTCTACAGACATACAAACAACAGCACATTTTCATAGTGAAACCAACCAGATGCATCAATGTCTCAAATTTATTTTATTGGAGTAACATTCTACATCTTTCGGACGGTCTTTCCGTCCATCATCAGGTGTTAAAGACTGTACACACGCCTGTTGCTGTATGTACAGTCTTTAACTCCTGATGATGGAAGGAAAGGCCGTCCGAAACATGTAGAGTGTTACACCAATAAAATAAATTTGAGACATTGATGGGTCTGGTTGGTTTTACTATAGAAATATATTAGGATGCACTGCCCTCTGGGCGTCAAAGAAACAGCACAGTTAGAAGTTAACGTCCCTTGTGCTTCCCTGAGGTCTACACAAGTCTTGTCGAAGCATATTTGACAGTTCAAGCCTTTAATGGAGGTAACCTTTTAACGTTCGGCCATTTAGAGTGAAACTGCGACTTGAGCTTCATGTAAAGTAGAATGTGCAATATGTTGGGCTGACAAAAACTGAAGTTAAATTCGGTTAAAAATTTTTAGTAAAAGCGCTCTCAGTTCCGTGTGTCATTAAAATCCTGTCAATGTTTTCGATGATAAAATACGTAGAAGGCCGGACAGACAGACATTCACACCATGGCAGTACATGTCAGTTTTACGTCCTTCATGCGAACAAGTATACTCCTAGTCATAGAGTTCTGCTGGCGTGAGGGGTTATTTAACCAAGACTGCAAAAACTGCCTTTCTTCCAACTTATCAAAACTGAATTTTATATAACTGAAGTGTCTCTGAAGCAGAATTGTGTTGGTCTCCCTCAATACGCCTTTGCGCCCCCTTTGCAAATTACACCTAACCATAACCGATCTAACTGGCGAGCAATGTCAAGGAGTTTAACCTTCATTTTTGCAACACTTTACTTTCGAACAGAGAAAGGAAATGCTCGTAAAAATTTCGTCACACGAAAGCTTTTGGTAAAATAGACATATGATAAACATTAACGCAAAAATCGTAGGCACACCTCAATTTAATTTTCAATATAGAACAAACGCTTATTTTTAATTTTAATTTAAATTATTACTACTGTAAAGTTCTGTCAAGCGCTAAGAATTTTTTTAATATATATTTTGTATTATTTAAACACACGTATGTCCCATATTTTAAGTTTCGTGCTAAGTTTGTAGATTTTTAAACGTATAATTCTTGCGACTCGTGCCACCATGCATATTGAATTTTTTCTATACACTCACGCAGTCTGTTGCCCAGTCCACAGAGCAGTCGGCCTTATTACCTTGCTATAAAGAGTTCAAGAAATATCCAGCTGTTGACTCACCGTACTGCACTTGTGATAAGCTACGTGAGTGGGTTTAAGCCGTAAGGGATGCAGAAGCAACCAAACGTAGTGCGCGCCGGTTTGCAACTGACCTCCTGCTCTCTCCAGCATCCCTGCCGAGCCCACAGCAGACGAGTTCGGGGGATTCCGCCAAGACTCCGACGTCTGCATCAGCCCACGCAATACACGACTGCCGCGGGGAAATTAAAACCACAATCATATAAGCTTCCAGTTCCACAATGATAAATGATGGAACTTTTATTTATGAGGTCTGAGGCAAGTTATTTTTAATGGTTGTATTTTAATCTCTTTTACTCTACATATACGCATTTTACATAACAGGAAAATGGGAACAAAAAATGAAACACAAGCTTGTTTAGTATACACTGATGTTGCAGACTATTGTTATTTTTTAAATGCGATGCTTTACAGGGTGGCAAAACTTTTTCGATATTAGACAGGAACCTGTCATCGTAAGGCTCAGTGTAAAAGAGGCAGCAGATTCATTCGGTAAATTCCTACTAAAATACATGTGCCAGATCTCAAGAGACATTAATCTCCTTATTTATCTCGAAATATTGCGTGATTTCAGGCTACCGCCGCGGTGTAATTAAGTTCTTTTTTCTTCGGGGATGTTATGCAGGGTTGATTAGCAGTTACCTACCAACGTTTCGGGACAGTCCAAGAAGAATTGGACTGCTTGAACCTTGAAGATAAAATCTATAGTTTGTTCGAAACCTCGGTAACTGACAACGCTGCATAACATCCCCGAAGAGTACAAATCTCATCGTCAAATATTCATGTCCTTTATATGTGAAAGGTTAGCTATTACAGACTTTTATGCCAAATATTTGTTTCTGGGACTTTCAATACTCTTTGTACTTATTTATTTAAATCTTAGGCCTCTCACTTATAATTAGAAATCAGATCCACCTACGTCTTTTAAAGTGTCATTTTACTCATATTTCATAATATAAGGCATGTTGAAGAGTAAAAGACCAACTTGATGTCACTTGCTATTTTATTTCACTTCTTACGTGCTCAACATGTTTCGGACATTAATGTATCCATCATCAGGAACTTGCGACTATTCTGTTGAATTACCACATTGGTCGTATTGTTCTTGGTTCGATGTGTGTTGGAGTTTCGGTGCGGTTGGGTTGGAGAGACGGATACCTCTCCAACCCAACCACACCGAAACTCCAACACACATCGAACCAAGAACAATACGACCAATGTGGTAATTGTTAAAGTCTGCAACACGGATACCACTCCAACCCAACCACACCGAAACTCCAACACACATCGAACCAAGAACTATACGACCAATGTGGTAATTCAACAGAATAGTCGCAAGCTCCTGAAGATGGATACATTAATGTCCGAAACATGTTGAGCACATAAGAAGTGAAATAAAATAGCAAGTGACATCAAGTTGGTC
>Ga0123355_10022190_pt1 | contig 10175 bp, 9 predicted proteins | sample TergutEmb28metaG_3_FD_89872 | JGI IMG/M metagenome (GOLD analysis project Ga0123355, IMG submission 89872) | Embiratermes neotenicus P1 segment gut microbial communities from Petit-Saut dam, French Guiana - Emb289 P1 | ecosystem: Host-associated > Arthropoda: Insects > Digestive system > Gut ... | reverse complement strand
TCGGGCAGCGTGTAGACCATGCTGACACGCACCGTGCCGGCGACCGGCCTGGTGAGGACCACCATCGCGACCGGCTGGTAAGCCACGTCGTGGTGCGAGCCGGGCTCCCGGTGATGGGGGCCGGCCAGGAACTGAGCCGCCTCGCGAAGCCGCGATGCCCGCTGCGGGACGTCCCAGAAGACGGCCCCGCCGTAGCCGATCAGCTCGCGGGCCAGGTCCTGCGGTGACCCGATCCGCTCGGCCGCCTCGGTCGCGCAGGCCGCGAGCCAGCCGGCGAGGAGCTCCAGGTCGGCGGCCGTCGCGACCCGGAGCCTGCCCGACGGCCCCGGTGACTCGAAGGCCCCCGCGGTCGCGGGCACCAGCCGGTATACCCGGCACGACCGGTGCACCCGGACGGTTGTGCCCGCGCGCTGATGCCACGCGGCCGCGAACGCGTCAGCCGCATCCACCGGGGCATCCACCCCGCACACCGGGCGGCCGGTCTTCGCCAGCAGTGCGGCGAGCGCCGCGGCCATCTCCGGTGTCCGTCCGGCGATGAGCAGCGGAACCGTGGGATCGTGCAGGAACGCGCCACGCGGGCCGCTGCCGTCCGGCGGCTCCCACCAGCCGAACAGCGGGCTGACCCCGTTCGGGGCAGCGCCGCGGCGGGCGGTTCCGGCGGTCGCTCCGCCCGGGCCGCCCGGGCCGCCCGGGCCGTCCGGGCCATCCGGGTCACCCGGGCCGACCGTGCCGGGCGGCTGGCGTGCACCGCGCGCCCGCCATCCGGACCGGGCGGCGTGCGCGGCCGACAGCAGCAGCGTGTTCTCAGCCGCCCGGGCTGTCAGGTAGCCGCCGGCCGCCGTCGCGAACCGGTCCAGATCGGCGGTGGTGCACCAGCCCATTGCCCTCCTGCTTCCCGTCGTGGCTTCATACCGGGACCGGCCCGGCTCTCCGGTGTCTGCAGCGGCCGCGGGTGCTGCCAGCCGCTCGCACGCGCCTGGACGGCCGGGGAGGTGATAGTCGGAACTATGGACTCGCGGAGCGTAACGTAATGTAACGGAAAAAATATCCAGAAGGTTACATAATGCCTTCAAGTATGCAGCGGCGCGGGTGGAACGGAAAGATCCCCCGCCGCACCTCATAGCCCGCGTTCCTGCGAAAATGCCAGCACCACGCGGTCCTCGACCGGGCGGTAGCCGATGCGCTGGTAGATGGAGTTGGCCACCTCATTGGCCAGGTCGGTGTAGAGCAGCACTTCCTCCGCCCCGGCGGCGAGCGCCTGCTTGCTGACCGCGGCGGTGACGGCACTCGCGTACCCGTGACCGCGCAGCTCCGGCGGGGTGTAGACCGGGCCGACCCGGACCATGCCCGCCACCTGCCGGGTGATCCCGGCGAGCGAGACCGCCTCGCCGTCGACTTCCCACAACGTGAGGCCGTCATGGTCCAGCCGGTCCCGGACCGCGGCCGACTGGTCGGCGTCACCGGCCATGTCGTCGGCCTCGCGCGCGAAGGCGGTGAGCCAGCCGGCCAGCAGGCCGGTGTCGGTCGCGGTCGCGATCCTGGCTGCGCCGGACGGCGCGGGGTCCGGCCAGGTGAGTTCGCCCAGCCGGTACAGGCGCTGCTCGCGGTGCACCTCCACCAGACAGCCGGCGGCCTCCCGCCACGCGCCCGCGAACGCCTCCGCGACCGCCCGGTCGGCGTTCACCCCGGCCAGCGGCCGGCCAGCGAGCACGACCGCGAGGTCTTCCGCGACCCTGGCAGGAACGTCGGTAGTCACGACCGGAAACGGCGGCGTGTGCAGAAACGCCCCGCCTACCCCGCCGGACGCGCCGGTCCACCAGCCGAGCAGCGGGCCCGCCCCCGCAGTGGCGGCATACCGTGCGGAGTTCAGCCGCAGCGTCTCGGCCGCGGTGAGGATCACCGTGTTCCGGGCTCGGTCCGCGCGCAGGAACTCCCCCGCCGCCGCCAGGAACTCGGCCACATCATCGGTCGTCTGCCAGCTCATGCACCACATGCTCGCAGCGGGCCAGGCGGGTCCGCACGCCATTTTTCGTGCCTCCGCACAAGCCAGCGGCCCCCGTATGGTGCGCCAGCCCTCAGATTGTTGACAATCCGTGCGAACCTCCGTACGTTCGAGACATGTCAGCAGCAGCGACGCCAGATGGCCTCCGCGCCGGTGAGGCGGCGCGGGTGCACGCCTTCGGCGCGCTCCGGCAGGCCATCCTCAGCGGGGACTTCGCCCCTGGTCAGCGGCTTGTCGAAGAAGAGCTGGCGGGCACGCTCAGGGTGACGCGGCAGTCGCTGCGCGCCGCGCTGCTCGACCTCACCGCCGAAGGGCTTGTCGAGCGCATCCCCAACCGGGGCGCCCGGGTCCGGGTCGTGACCACCGAGGAGGCGGTCGCGATCACCGAATGCCGGATGGCCCTGGAAGCGCTGTGCGCGGCGAAAGCGGCGGAAAACGTCACCGACGACGAGGCGACCGGACTCCGCGAGCTCGCCGAGAACCTCGAGCGCGCGGTGGCCGACGGCAACCCGGTGAAGTACTCCGAGCTGAACCGCGAGCTGCACCGCCGGGTCATCATGATTTCCGGCCAGATGGTCGCCGTCAGGCTGCTCGAGCGGCTGCACGGGCAGCTCGTCAGGCACCAGTTCCAGCTCGCCCTTCGCCCCGGCCGCCCGGAGGTGTCGCTGAGCGAGCACCTGGAGATCGCGCGCGCCGTCGCTGAACGCCGGCCGCTCGACGCCGAACGCGCCATCAGGCGCCACCTGGCCAGCGTCATCGAGGCGCTGCGCGCGGGCGATCCCGGATCCGGGTCCGAGGCATCCGGCACTGAGGCACCTGTTGCCGAAGCTGGACTCACGCACACCACTAGCTAGCGACTAGCAAACCGAGAGGCACCGATGCTCAACGTCATCGTCACCGATCCGCCCCGGGCCGATCTGGCCGAAGTCGACAAGCTCGCCAGCTACGGCGTCGCCACCGTGCACGAGGCGATCGGCCGCAACGGCTACCTCGGCCCGGAGATCCGGCCTAACCAGCAGGGCGCCCGGATCGCCGGCACCGCGCTAACCGTGCTGTGCTGGCCGGGCGACAACCTGATGATCCACGCCGCCGTCGAGCAGGCCAAGCCCGGCGACATCATCGTGATCACCACGACCTCACCGTCCAGCGACGGCGCCTTCGGCGAACTGCTCGCCACCTCGCTGGTCTCCCGGGGCGTCCGCGGCCTGATCATGGGCGCCGGCCTGCGGGACACCCAGGAACTGCGGGACATGGGCTTCCCCGCCTGGACCGCGCACGTCTCCGCGCAGGGCACCGTCAAGGAGACGCCGGGGGCGGTCAACGTCCCGGTCACCCTCGGCGGGCAGACCATCAGGCCAGGCGACGCGATCGTCGCCGACGACGACGGCGTGTGCGTGGTCCCCCGGCTGGACGTCGCGAACGCGGCCACCGCATCGGCGGCCCGCGTCGCCAAGGAGGACAAGAACCGCAAGCAGCTCGCCGACGGCGTCCTCGGACTCGACATGTACAACCTGCGCCCCAAGCTCGCCAAGGTCGACTACATCAGCTACGCCGAGTACGTGCGGCGGGCCGGCGAGGGGATATAAGAGCATGAGCATTCCGAACGGTTCCGGCTCTTCGCGTGACGGGGTCCGTGCCATGCAGATGCGGGGCGGCACGTCGAAGGGGCTTTACTTCCTCGCCGACGACCTGCCCGCGGACCAAGGAGAGCGAGACGACCTGCTGCTACGGGTCATGGGATCACCCGACCCGCGGCAGATCGACGGAGTTGGCGGGGCGCACCCGCTGACGTCCAAGGTCGCGGTCGTGTCGCCGTCCGCGCTGGACGGCATCGACGTGGACTACCTGTTCCTCCAGGTCATGGTCGACAAGCCGATCGTCACCGACAAGCAGAACTGCGGCAACATCCTGGCGGGCATCGGCCCGTTCGCGGTTGAGCGGGGCCTGGTGCCCGCCACCGGCGAGGAGACAAAGGTCCGGATCCGGATGGTGAACACCGACGGGATCGTCACCGCCACGTTCCCCACGCCGGGCGGCTGGCCGCGATACGACGGGGATACCGCGATCGACGGCGTGCCCGGGACCGCGGCAGCGGTGGTGCTCGACTTCGAGGACTCGGGCTCGGGGACGGGCGTGTTCCCGACCGGCAACGTCACCGATGAATTCGGCGGCATCCCGGTCACCTGCGTGGACAACGGGATGCCGGTCGTGGTGGTCGCCGCCTCGAGCTTCGGTAAGACCGGTTACGAGTCGATCGCCGAGCTTGAGGGCGACGAGGAGCTGAACAAGGCCGTTCAGGAGCTGCGCCTCGAAGCAGGCAAGGCGATGGGGCTCGGCGACGTCAGCGCCACCACAGTGCCGAAGATCTCGCTCGTCGCCCCGCCCGTGCACGGCGGGACGATCAGCACGCGAACGTTCATCCCGGTCCGGGTGCACGAGTCCATCGGGGTACTCGGCGCGGTCAGCGTGGCTACCGCGGTCGTGCTGCCCGGCGCTATCGGCAGCGACCTCGCGGTGGTCCCGGCGGGCAGCCCCCGGCTGTCGATCGAGCACCCCAGCGGCGCGCTCCAGGTGGAGGTCGAACTCGACACCACGACCACGCCGCCCAAGGTGATCCGCTCCGGCGTGGTCAGGACGGCTCGCAAGCTCTTCGACGGCACAGTGTTCCCGAGATAGCGGCGTTCCCCAGACAGGGGCGAGGGGTCAGTCGTCGTCTTCTGGGGTCGAAATCAGGCTGAAGACCGCGCCCTGGTTGTCGCGGACGATGGCCATCCGGCCGTAGGGGCTGTCCGAGGCGGGGCGCACCACCTGGCCGCCGTTGCTGGTGGCCGTGTCGACCGCCTTGTCGGTGTCGGTGGTGCCGAAGTAGACCGACCAGTACGGCGGGTGGCTGGCGTCCATGTCGGGTGGGTACGCACCGATCCCGCCGACGACCTGCTGGCCGTTGATGAGCAGCGTGGCGTAGCTGAAGCCGTCGCTGGACATGTCGCCGTACTCGTAGCCGAAGACTGCCGCGTAGAACGCCTTGGCGCCCTCGAAGTCGCGGCTCATGTGCTCGCTCCAGGTAAGCGCCCCCGGGACGTTGGCGACCTGCGCTCCGGTGTGCTTGCCAGCCTGCCAGATACCGAACGCAGCGCCGGTGATGTCGGTCGCGATCGCCATCCGGCCCTGGTCCATGACGTCGAGGATGTCCGTTTGCAGGCGTCCGCCGGCGTTCTTGATCTTCTCAGCGGTGGCGTCCGCGTCACTGGTCGCGAGGTACGTCGTCCACGCCGAGGGGGTGCCAGGAGGGCCCATGAGCGGGCCGATGCCGACGGCCTGCCGCCCGTGCAGGCGCGCGATCGAGTAGCCGCCAACCTCCGGGCCGCCCTGGGTGACGTCCCAGCCGAACTGGCTCACGTAGAAGCTGATCGCTTTCGGGATATCGCTTACGCCAAGGTCGACCCAGCACGGGGTCCCATCGGGCCACGCGGTCTCACGGGTAACCATTTCTTGTCACCTCCGTGTCGGCGAAAACACGCTCCGTCGCGGGTCACGCTACCGCAGACCGTAACACCCCAACATCCGGTACGTCCGACTGCCCCGCGCGGGGCCCGGATGCTCCTAAAATGGGCCACCATGAGCGGGGCACCCAGCTATAGCAAGACGCGCCTCGGCGCCGACCAGGCCGCGGGCGTGATCGCGCTGTCGCCGCGCGGCAAGCGGATCGTGTACCTGATCGTCGCGGCCGTCCTCGCTGTCGGCGCGGCAGTAGGAATCTGGAGCGGGATCAGCTCCGACCGGTACGCCGGCTCGGCCAACGGCTGCGTGAACGTGCTGATCGCGGGAGCCACGGGTGGCGCGACGCTGCACTACTGCGGGTCGGAGGCGAAAGCGTTCTGCAAGTCGGCCTTCGAGAAGTCCGACCACGTCTCGCTGCTCGCCCGCCCGCAGTGCGACGACGCCGGCCTGACCAAGTCCGTGGTCGGCGCCGGCTAGAGCTCAATGATGAGGGTGACCGGCCCGTCGTTGACCAGCGAAACCTTCATGTCGGCGCCGAATTTCCCGGTCTCGACGTGTGCCCCGAGCGCCCGCAGCGCCGCGGCGACCGCCGCCACCAGCGGCTCGGCGACCAGGCCGGGGGCCGCGTTGTTCCAGGTGGGCCGCCGTCCCTTGCTGGTCTCGGCGTAGAGGGTGAACTGACTCACCACGAGCAGCGGCGCGTTCAGATCCGAACAGGATTTCTCCCCGTCCAGGATCCGCAGCCCCCACAGCTTGGCCGCCAGCTTCCGCGCCTTATCCGGGGTGTCGTCGTGCGTGACACCGACGAGGACGAGCAGCCCGGGTTCATCGATGGACCCGATGAGGAGACCGTCGACCGTAACGCTCGCCTGACTGACTCGCTGCACAACAGCCCGCATGGGTGGTAAGCGTAGCCGCACAAGAAGGCACTTATCTGTCCGATTTGGGCGGTTGGACCGGCAGCTACCGGCCATAATGTCGAGGTGACCCCGTTGGAGCAGTTCTCCGTGGGCGACGTGGCCGCCAACCCCGTGCTCGCGGAGGTGATCAGGTCCGGATTCGTGGAATCCAGGCACCGCGGCAGCATCGTGGCACTCGCCTCCGATGGCCTGTTCGCGTTCACGGCGGGCAGCGCTAACGCCCCTGTCTTCCCTCGCTCGTCCAACAAGCCGCTGCAGGCCGCGGCCATGCTCCGGGCCGGGCTGCCGCTCGACGGCGAACTGCTCGCCCTGGCCGCCGCGAGCCACTCGGGCGAGGACTTCCACGCTCGCGGCGTGCAGGACATCCTTGACTTTGCCGGGCTGACGGAAAAGGACCTGGGCTGCCCGCCTGCGCTGCCGATCGACGAGCCGACCGCACGGCGGCTGATCAGGGAGACCGACGAGCCGGAATCACGGGTCCGGAACAACTGCTCGGGCAAGCACGCGGCGATGCTGGCCACCTGTATCGCCAATGAATGGCCGACTGACAGCTACCTGTCCCCCGAGCACCCGCTCCAAGTGCAGATCAGGCGGACCATCGAGGACCTGGCCAGGGAGCCGGTCGCCGCGGTCGGCGTGGACGGCTGCGGCGCGCCGGTGTTCGCGCTGACTCTCGGCGGCCTGGCCCGCGCCTTCCGGGCGCTGGTGCGCGCCGAGCCCGGATCGGCTGAGCGGAAGGTCGCCGACGCGATGCGCAAGTTCCCGGCCTGGACGAGCGGCACCACCCGGCCCGAGAACCGGCTGATGACCGAGATTCCCGGACTGCTGCTGAAGGCGGGCGCGGAAGGCGTCGACGCGTTCGCGCTCCCGGACGGCTCAGCTGCCGCGGTGAAGATCGACGACGGCAACGCCCGCGCCCGCACCCCCATCTCGGTCGCGGTGCTCGCCATGCTCGGCGCTCAGCCGCCCGCCGATCTCGCAACTACGATCATCACCGGCGGCGGCAATCCGGTGGGCGTCATCCGCCCCGCGCGGCTCTTGTAACGAGCTGGGCGGGTCTTGTAACCGGACCGGGCGGTCCGGTAGCGGGCCGGGCGGGCCGTCAGTTGCGCGCGCTGAGGTGGGCGGCCAGGGTGAACCGCGGGTCGGGCGAGCCCCGCCCGGTCGCCAGGTCCGCGATGATCTCGCCGGTCAGCGGTGCGAACTTCGCGCCGTGCCCGGAACACGGCGAGGCAATCACGAACGGCCCGCGCCGGTCAAGGATGAAGTCCTCGTTCGCGGTCCATGTGTAGAGGCAGGTCACCTCGTTGACCGGGGTGGGGTCCAAGCCGGGAACGCGGGCACGCAGGTAGTCGGTCACCCGCTGGCGGGAGGCGGGATCGACGCGGAAGTCGCGATCCTGTGCCGTGGTGACCTTGCCCGGATCGTGTTCGGCGACCTTGATCGCGCCCGGCACCTCGCCGTCCCTGCCACCAGGCAGGCCATAGCGGTAGGCGGTCTCGTCCAGGCAGATGAAGACGGGCCACGGATCGCCTGACGCCCGGACCGGCGTGAAGTGGAAAACCTGCTGCTGCGTCACGGTCAACGGCGGGAGCTCCACGAGGCCGTCGAGCAGCGGCGCCAGCCAGGGGCCAGCCGCGGCCACGACCACTGGAGCGCTGAAGCTCTCCGTGTCGGTACGCACGACCGCGCCGCCGCCGGGAGCGGCTGCGAGGTGCCTGACGGGTGTCTCGAATCGCACGTCCGCGCCCCGCCGGGCCGCCAGCCGGAGCATCGCGGCGACGGCCCGGTCCGGGTCGAGTATTCCGGACTCCGCGTGGAACATGACCGGCCCGGCGCCGGTGAAGTCGAACTGCGGCCACCGCTCGGCCGCCGCAGCGGCGGCGAGCAGCTCGGCGGGCACGCCGCACTCGGACAGCACCGCGTGCAGCCGCTCCGGGCCACGGACCGCGCCGAAGTCAAGCCCGCCGGTCAGCGTCAGCAGCCGCTCCCCCGCTTCTTCCTCGAGCGCGCGCCAGAGTTCCCCGGCCCACCCTGTCAGCCGCACGTAAAACGGGTCCGGGTAGGCCCGGCGGAAGATCCGCGCCGACCCGTGCGAGCTCCCGCTCCGGTGCCCGGGCCGGAATGCCTCCAGCACGGTGACATCCAGACCTCGCGCCGAGCAAGCCCACGCGGCGGCGGCCCCGGTGAGCCCCGCGCCCACCACAACGAGGTCAGCACGCGTCACGAGCCCATTATCGCGAACCGGGCGGGCGGGCGGCGCGGCCCCGGAGCCCCCGGCAACTCCGGGGCCGCGCCGGGTCTTTTCGCTAGCTGGCGGTCTCGAGGATTGTCATCGACTCAGGCGGAAGGTTGATCCCGTGAGCCACCGACGCGGCCGCGCTCGTGCCGGTGACGATGGTGGAGTCGGTCGCGTTCTGGTCCCCGGCGCTGTAGCTCCAGGTATGCAGCGTCCCGAACAGGTCTGCAAACGGCGTGAAGCTGACCGTCTGCGCCGAGGCGGTGTTGGTGTTGATGAACGCCACGGCGTGCCTGCCGCCAGGCAAAACCGATTCGTAGCCAAGCACGTCGGCGGAGTCCGACGTGGGGATGGTGGCCAGCACCGCATGCGGCTGGGCAAGCACCGAGGCAAGCAGGTAGCCGTAGTACGGGGTCTCAGCCACCGGCGGGGACGACGAGGTGAACAGCCCGTAGTCCGAGTTGGTGCAGCTGGCGGTGGAGTTGCCGTAGTTGTTCATGTCCCACCAGTCCACGCTCTGCGCGCCGGCCGCCAGCCAGGACAGCACGTCACCGGCGGCGAACAGCGCACCGACCGGGGTGCAGACCGTCGTGGTCTCGTTGTTCGACACTCCCGTCTCGCCGACGACCACGCCGGCCTTGGGATCGTAGGCGTTCAGCTCCGTCCGGATCCCGCTGTACAGCGCCGGAACACTGAAGAGGGACTGGAGCACCTGCTGGTCAGTGGGGTTGGAGCCGCCGGTTGCCCCGCCGAAGAAGAAGGGGTAGTAGTGCGCGTCCACGAAGCTGACGTACCGGCCGTCGGTGCCCAGGACGGTGTTGTTCCACTCGTTGCTGTCCGGCACGGACGCGCCCGCTACCTCGCTCCCGAATGCCCATGGCACGCCAATCCGGGCGGACGGATCCGCTGCCTTCATGGCGGTGAGGAAGCCCTTAGCGTTGACCGCGTACGAGGTCGCGAGCGTCTGGGTGCCAGCAGCGTTCCCCTCGGTGACCTGCGGGCAGGTCGGGTTCTCGTAGACGCCGTTCACCGTGGTGTAGGTGTTCGGCGTGTAGCCCGCGAAGTTCTCCGGCGGCCCGGCGAGTTCGTTGTCGACCTCCCAGCATCCGTAGGTCTCGTTGCCGACCTCCCACAGCCCCACGCCCTGGCCCGGGGTGCGCTTCGCCTGGGCGACCCAGGCGGCGGCTTCCGCCGGGGTGCCGGAGCCATAGTTGACGGTCACGAAGCTCTGCGCGCCGATCGCCCGGGCCTGCTGGGAGAACTGGCTGAAGCCCAGCGAGTCCGACGACGAGCAACTGGAGGTGAACGAGGCCGTGGCATCGTCGGGGAGACAGTTCTGGATGTTGGTGTTCGTCTGCCAGTCGTAGTAGTCGGCGTACGAGCCGCCGCCATAGCGCAGCATGTTGATGCCGGCGGCCTGCAGCAACGGCTGGATGACGTCCACGCCGCCGCCCGCCGATACGTTCGCCGCGTAGATGTAGTCCCACGGTGCGGTGTTGAGCCCGAGGGGGGC
>Ga0123355_10022189_pt1 | contig 10175 bp, 6 predicted proteins | sample TergutEmb28metaG_3_FD_89872 | JGI IMG/M metagenome (GOLD analysis project Ga0123355, IMG submission 89872) | Embiratermes neotenicus P1 segment gut microbial communities from Petit-Saut dam, French Guiana - Emb289 P1 | ecosystem: Host-associated > Arthropoda: Insects > Digestive system > Gut ... | reverse complement strand
TACCAAGTTTCCTGTAATCATATCCGACTCCGCAGATAACCCTACCGCAGGTGCTTCCCAAGACACGACCCGTTTTTTGCAGCTTATGCTGGAAAGCGACGTACAAAACGCGGTGTACACCTGCGTAGCAGACCCGGCAGCGTACAAGACATGTGCTTCGCATACAGCAGGAGACGAATTTTCGCTTACATTGGGCGGGTATTACTCCGGCAAGGCATACGAATGTTTTACACTAAAGGCCAAGTTGGTTGCCCTTGCGGAATCACAAAACGTGGCATATGCTGTGATGCAGACAAAAGGCGTAACATTTACAATTTCAAATAAACGCTGTGCTACGTATAACCCAGAAACACTTAAAGACCTGGGGTTGGAGCCCGAGTCCTTTCATCTAATTGGCATAAAAGCAGGCTACCTAAGCCCAGAATACCAGGCTATGAGTAAGCTGAGTATCCTCGCCTTAACCGATGGCGACACCGCCCTTGAGCTGCAAAAGCTTCCTTATATAAAAACACCACGGCCTATGTATCCTCTGGATTTGGATATGGCGTTCTAAAATTTATAAAGAATAAAAATTCGATGGATTCCACTATCGCTTTTCTTACCGAGACAAACAATTTCACCATCTCACAAAACTTCAAGGCAGCTATAAATATTCACCTCACCGGAGGGGAATAAAAGCCCCAAGCTTGTATATTTCATGCAATATTTCCATATAATAGAGGTCGTAGACAATGAAGGGAGCAATTACATGAGCAAGCAAATGAAAGTAATGAAAGGCAACGAAGCCGCCGCATATGTTTCCTATGCATTTACCGAAGTTGCCGGTATCTACCCCATTACCCCCTCTTCCGACATGGCAGAGTTTGTGGACATTTGGGCGGCCCACGGCAAAAAAAACCTGTTTGGGCAAGAGGTTTCTGTTGTGGAAATGCAGTCTGAAGGCGGCGCGTCTGCAACCATGCACGGCTCGTTACAAGCCGGTGCGCTCACCACATCGTACACGGCAAGCCAGGGGTTACTACTCATGATCCCTAGCATGTTCAAAATGGCAGGGGAGCTTTTGCCGGGCGTACTTCACGTGTCGGCCCGCGCGGTGGCCAGCCAAGCCCTATCTATTTTTGGCGACCATTCCGATGTAATGGGTATCCGCAACACAGGTTTTGCCATGTTGGCATCTTCCAGCGTGCAAGAAGTAATGGATATTGGCGGCGTTGCGCACCTAGCCGCCATCAAAAGCCGCGTACCTTTCTTGCACTTTTTTGACGGCTTCCGTACTTCTCACGAAGCGCAAAAAATTGAAGTGATTGACTATGCGGAGTTTGACAGGCTTTTGGACAAAGAGGCCGTTGCGGAATTCCGCAAACGCGCGCTGAACCCGGAACACCCAGAACTCCGTGGCACAGCGCAAAACCCGGACATCTTCTTCCAAGCGCGCGAAGCTTCAAACAAGTTTTACAACAACGTGCCTGCCATCGTGGAAGCATATCTGAACGAAATCAAAAAAATTACAGGCCGCAACTACGGGCTGTTCAACTACCATGGCGCACCGGATGCAGAGCGTGTCATTGTTGCCATGGGTTCCGCCTGCGAAGCGATTGAAGAAACCGTTGACTATTTGAACGCTAAGGGCGAAAAAGTAGGTTTGCTGGTTGTTCACTTGTACCGCCCGTTTTCTATCAGCCACTTTATAGGCAAGCTCCCGGCCTCTGTAAAATCGATTGCTGTGCTGGACCGCACCAAAGAGCCCGGTTCGCTTGGCGAGCCTTTGTACCAAGATGTAACTTCCGCGCTGTACGAAGCGGGAAAAACCGACGTTAAAGTTGTGGCAGGCCGCTACGGCCTTGGTTCTAAAGATGTGTTCCCATCGCAAATTGTGGCGGTGTTTGATAACTTGAAAGCCGCAGCACCTAAAAACCATTTTACCGTTGGCATTACAGACGACGTTACCGACACATCCCTGCACATTGGCGAATACCTTGACATCGTACCAGAAGGCACAATAAGTGCAAAATTCTGGGGCATTGGTGCCGATGGTACCGTTGGCGCATGTGAAAACGCCACAAAAATTATTGGCGAAACAACAGATATGTATGCGCAGTCTTATGCATCTTTCGATTCCAAAAAATCCGGCGGTGTCACAAGAACCCATGTGCGCTTTGGCAAGCAGCCCATCCGCTCTACCTACCTGGTAAAAGCTGCAGACTTTGTGGCGTGCCACAGCCCATCTTACGTGGATAAGTACGACTTGGTAAGCGACATTAAACCAGGCGGCACATTCTTGCTAAACTGCCAGTGGAGCGACGCAGAACTTAGTGACAAACTCCCCGGCCAAATGAAGCGTGAACTAGCCCAAAAGAATATCAAGTTTTACGTGGTAAACGCCGTTGATATTGCCAGAGAACTGGGCATGGGGCGTCATATCAACACCATTTTGCAAGCCGCATTTTTCAAAATCACGAATGTAATCCCGCTGGATCAAGCCGTTCAATTTATGAAGGATGCCGTTGTGGAAACCTACGGCAGCAAAGGCGAAGCGGTGGTCGAACAAAACAACAAAGCCATCGACGCCGGTATCGAAAAACTCCGCGAAGTGAAAGTACCCGCAGACTGGGCCAACGCAACAGAGACACCGGGCCCGGACTTCACCGGCGCGCCTGCGTTTATCAAAGACTTCCACTATGAAGTGAACTCGCTTCGGGGCGAGGCACTGCCTGTTTCGGCGTTCGACGGACGCGAAGACGGCACATTTCCGCAAGGTACCGCCGCTTACGAAAAGCGCGGCGTAGCGGTAGATATTCCAAGATGGTGCGCAGAAAACTGCATCCAATGTAACTTCTGCTCGTATGTGTGCCCGCATGCCACCATCCGTCCGTTTCTGCTTAGCGATGAAGAAGCGAGCGGCTTGATTACACTGGATGCCACAGGCAAGGAAGCCGCGGGCCTGCAATACAAAATCCAAGTTTCCCCGCTAGATTGCTATGGCTGCGGCGTTTGCGCTCAAGTGTGCCCGGGCAAAAAAGGCGAAAAAGCACTTGTTATGGAACCGGTAGAAAGCCTTGTAGCCACGGAAAGTGCAAACTGGAGCCGCTTGATTGCACTGCCGCGCAAAGATAACCCGTTTGATAAATTTGCAAGCGTTAAAAACAGCCAATTCGAGCAGCCGCTTCTGGAATTTAGCGGCGCGTGTGCCGGCTGCGGCGAAACGCCTTACCCCAAGCTTATCACACAGCTATACGGCGACCGCATGTATATCGGAAACGCAACGGGCTGTTCGTCTATTTGGGGCGGTTCTGCGCCATCTACCCCATATACCAAAAACGCAAAAGGCCAAGGCCCAACATGGGCGAACTCTTTGTTCGAAGATACGGCGGAATTTACCCTTGGCTTCCAACTTGCGGTAAAACAACGCCGTAAAAAACTGGCAGATACCTTGCGTGAATTGGCAGAAATGGGCAAGGACGCCGTTGGCGAAGCATTTGTAGCCGCCGCAAACGAATGGTTAGCGAACTACGATTTGCAAAAACCGCACGCCGGTACAAGTGAATGCGGCGAAGCTTCTAAAGCCGCAAGCGAAAAAATTCGTACAGCGGTGAAAGAAGTACTTGGATGGATTACAGACTGCAATTGCAATTATACGTGCTGCAGCCGCGAAACCGAAGCATTACTGCAATACGTTGTGGATTCTGACGACATGCTGGTTAAAAAATCGATTTGGGCATTTGGCGGCGACGGCTGGGCATACGACATCGGCTATGGCGGCCTAGACCATGTCATCGCTTCCGGAGAAGATATCAACCTGCTTGTCATGGATACCGAAGTGTACTCGAACACAGGCGGGCAGTCTTCTAAAGCTTCCCCAGCAGCGGCTGTGGCAAAATTTGCGGCAAGCGGCAAAAAAGTAGGCAAAAAAGACCTTGGACAAATGGCCATGAGCTATGGCTATGTATACGTGGCGCAAATTGCCATGGGCGCGGACTATGCCCAAACCCTGAAAGCGATTAAAGAAGCGGAAGCATACCCGGGGCCGTCTGTCATCATCGCGTACGCAACATGTATTGCACACGGCCTGCCGGGCGGCATGGCAAATTCACAGCTACAAATGAAGCGCGCAGTAGAATGCGGCTATTGGAGCCTATACCGTTTCAACCCACTACTGGCGCACGAAGGCAAAAATCCATTTGTAATGGATTCTAAAGAGCCTACCGCAAGTTTCCAGGAATTTATCAGTGGCGAAGCCAGATATAAAGTTTTAGAGCGTCAGTTCCCGGAAATTGCGAAAGAGTTGTTTGCGGCATCGGAGCAGGATGCGAAGCATCGGCTTGCGGCTTATAAAAGGTTGGCAAACAGCCAATAACAATATATAATAGTTTAGCAAAAGGGCGTAGCGGATGTTGCGCCCTTTCTGATTAAACTAAGAGGTGATGAAATTGAAACTGGATGCGTACAAACTGAAATGGATTGCCATTATTGCAATGGTGCTTAACCACATAGTCATAGCCTGGTGGGAGATTATCCCCCTGGGGCTTGCATACCCCTTTTACTTAGTGGGCGGGCTTACCTTCCCTATCATGGCCTTTTTCGTGGTAGAGGGCTACAAGCACACCCGTAGCCTCAAGCGGTATATCCTTCGCGTTCTTATCATTGGACTCATTGCATTGCCGTTTCATTACTTAACCCTGGGCTTGGCACTGGGCCCAAACCTAAACATTATGTTTACTATCGCACTTAGTCTTGGGGTACTTGTCATGTACGACAAAATAAAAAGCCGCGCACTTTTTTGGGTTATATATGTACTTTTGATAGTACCTGTTTCATTTTTTTTCGAGTGGTCGTTCCCAGGTGTTACCATGGTATTATGTTTCTATATAATACAGGGCGAAAAGAAGCGGCGCGTCTGGCCGCCAATTATTGCGGTATTGCTTAACTTTGTTTTGGTTTTGGGCATGGGCATTGTTATTGGCATAACAGGAAATGAAATGCCGGAGATAACAGGCCTTGCGGCAGACCCAAATTTTGCATTAGTAAGTGCTACATTTATTGTGGGTATGCTTTTGGCATCTGTTGTGTTGCTGTGCTATAACGGCGAACGTGGCAGGAAAATGAAGTGGTTATTCTATACGTTCTATCCGCTCCATTTGGCGATACTTGCAATAGTTGCAATTTTACTAGGGCTTGTGGATATTCCTTTTATTGGACAATAGAGTGGTGGCATCATGAAAATCTACTTAGTAAGACATGGACAAACTGCTTGGAATGTAGCCGAACGATGGCAAGGGGTTACCGACATTCCGCTTGATGAAGCGGGTATGGCACAAGCCGCAAAATTATCACGAAAAATGACACAATACCCCATACAATCAATATACTCCAGCCCATTACAACGTGCGGCAGTAACAGCGCAAGCCGTTGCAGAAAAATTAAGCCTCCCTATCACCTACGATAAAAACCTGGAAGAAATTCGTCTTGGCGAATGGGAAGGTTTTACATCTGCTGAAATTATGGAAAAACATGCAGAGAAGTTTGCGATATGGGAAAACAGCCACGAGGAGCCAATAGGACTTGGGGTAGAATCGAATTATGATATTCAGCAGCGGGCGTGGGCTACATTCGATGCCATTTGCCAAAAAGAAACATCAGACACACTCATTGTTACTCATGGTGCGTGGATTAACAGGCTGCTGTGCAGGTTATTGCATATACCTTTGCAGCATCGTATGAGTTTTAGAATGTCAAACGTAGGCATAAGTATTATCAATTGCGCAAAAAAAGAGCATGTGCGCAAATATACAGTATTGACACTAAACGACGATTCGCATTTAGATTAAAACCACGCACAACACACAAAAAAATAACCCAAGGCATAGAATACACCAAGCTTAATTAAGGAGTATTTCTATGCCTTTATCCGTTCAGCGTCCACAACATTCCATGTTTTCGCAACACCATACACGCACAAACAAGCCTGCAGAAAAACAACCAGACCAAAAAACAACCAGCTTCTACGACTTTTTACGTTTTTACCCATTACAATCAGGTGGTGAGCGGCACTCTCAAAAGCAACCCGGCAGTGCTAAACCGGTAAGCCCTCTAACCCCATCAAGAGCAAACCCATTGCCAAGCAACAGACCCACCAATCCATTGCCGCCACAACAACGGCAAAACCCCTTGCAGCAATTCACAAACCCACGACAGCAGCCACCACACCCCCCAATGCAACATATGCCCTCCGGTCAAATGCCACACCATACTCCTCAACACCCATTTCAACAACCCCACATACCATCCGCGATATTCCCAAACCAAACACAACAGCAACACCCTACCCCACCACCACAAAACCGCCAACAGGCACAGGTACAGGCACAGGCATCCGCACCACCAACGCCGCAAAACGCCGCCGAGCAATTCCGCCGCATGAACAAAAACCTACCCGACGGCGTTAAGTACGAACCACTTGATGACGAAACAATGCGCATACTAAAGATGGCGCAATTGTCTGCACAGGGCGCACCAAATACTCCGCAATCTGCCCCACAAATAAAAGAGGTGCCACCCTCGCCTTCTATCCCCGTAATTCCGCCAGAAATCGCCAAATCCATAGAAACCCTGACTCAAGACGAATACAACGCCCAAGTCTTCTACACAGGCATATCGCAAAACGTTTCAAATGAAGCAACAAAAAAATCCCTAACCGAGTTAGCTAAGGATTGTGAGGCGCGCCATAAAAAATATACGCAGATGCTAAAAATGCACTTTGATATCGAATTCACCCCGGCAGAAAAGGAAATAAACACAAGTTTACCATTTTCAAATGCCATTTCTCTGGCCCTATCCGAAGAAAGCAAAACGCTTTCCACCTTATGCAGCCTACTAGGCCAAGTAGAAGGCACACCAATGGAGCGGCAGATAGAGCGAACGATTATAAAAAAAATCCTGGGACAGCAAGTGCTATTTTCCTTCTATATCACCAAATAAAGGCGTAATAAAATGCAAAAAACACTTTGGAAATTCAGCTTGCTGGCAGGCGTAAATATTAATACAAGCATCACATACAATTCGAGCCCGAATTAAACCACCACAACGCTCATACCTCGCTCACTACGATATCCGCCGCTTTCCCCAGACGCAAGCCTGTAAATATCGCCCGCCATAAGCTCTTGCGACAACATTTTTGCAGCCGCACCCCCACTTTGCAACAGCTTATCCATTGCCGCACCATGCGTGACAACGGGTAGGTTTGCTTTGCGCGTCATTTCACCAACAACGCCTGCGGCTTCTTTGCGGAAGCCAAGCACGCGTATATATTGCACGCCGCCGTGCTGTTCAAAAATATCCATGTCCAACGGTAAAATGTTTAACAATATCTTTAACACATCCCGTTGCAACCTGGTGTATGTGTATCGTTTTGTTTTAACAGCCGCCAGCAGATCTGAAATTTTTAGAAACCCGCCACACAACCGCTGAAACCTATTGCCAAGCCCTTCACCAAGGCTTGCGACTGCATCGGTATTGGTGTAGAGCAAGTATCGAAAAATATCGCTAAAATCATCTAATTGTGCACATTTGGAAACATCGCGCAAAATATCCGTAACATTTGATGGTACAAAATCCCCAACACCCCGCCCATTCAAAATCCCTTGACGAATTTTTGTAGCCGAAGACCCTCCCTGCTGCCTATGTGTTGTGAACACTTTCACTGGGCTATCTAAGCGTTCTAACGCCTTGCAATATTCAATAGCCAGCCCATTATTTGGCTTAGTCAAAAGCCCATCGGGGGCGTCGCCAAGACATACCTCCAAAGCGGCTCCCTTTGCCGCCGCAAAGGACAGGCCCTTATCCAGTCCACGGCGCAAATTTTCCTTATATAATGCAGGTTCTTTTGCCAACACACGCCCAGCCGCAACTATTTCTTGCAAATTCCCCCTTTCACTGCCAAAGCACAAAGCACCCACAACACCTGCTGCATTCAAAAGCCCTACACTTCCCCTTGCAAAATAATCTGCCCCAGAAATTACATAGTGCACGGGTATTTCAATCACCACATCTACACCATTCAAAAGTGCCATTTTTGTACGCGCCCATTTGTTGCAAATGGCGGGCTCGCCGCGCTGCACAAAATTGCCGCTCATCACAGCAACTATATGCTTACAGCCCGTCCATTTACGCGTTTCTTCTATGTGAACACCATGCCCGTTATGGAATGGGTTAAATTCGACAATAATCCCTGCGCAATGCATAAATACTTCCCCGTTTCCTTTACCGCTTATTAATAGTATAATATCAGAAAACGCCGCACGCATAAACTATAAAGGACGTGGTTATATTGCCGGACAAACTGCATATACAGCAAGGGAGGCAAAAGTGTACTATTTCGATTGAAATCGGCGACAATTTACTTGAAGCTTTACGCGCACAAGGCATATCCATAGACACACCTTGCGGCGGACAGGGAACTTGCGGCAAGTGCGTTGTTGATACACACAAGGGGCAGCTGCTTGCTTGTAAAACTGTAATTGACGAAAGCTTTTTTGATACAATAATCCGCATCCCAGACGCCGGTGATATGAAAATTCTGGCAGCCTATGAAAACGTACACCCTGTCATATGCGATAGGCCGAATACTCTCTATGGAATTTCTATTGATATTGGCACAACTACTCTAGCCTTTGAGCTTTTGAACATGACCACAGGAGCGTGCATAACTACCCATTCACAAATCAACAGCCAGCGGGAATTTGGCGCAGATGTTATGGCACGCATTACTCACGCCGTTGATGGGGCGCAAGCACAGCTTAACGCATATATAATAAAAGATATTTGCCATGGTATCCGGCATATAATGAATAAAGGCGGACTGGCGGAAAGTGACATTTCCCTTGTAACCATTACAGGCAACACCACTATGCTGCACTTGTTGCTTAACTTACCCTGCAATTCTCTTGGGGTAGCACCCTTTACACCGGTTTTTATAGATATGAAAACATGCAGCTTTAGCGCGTTGTTTGGCAGCGGTTTACTCAACTGCAATGTAATAATTCTTCCCGGAGTTTCTACTTTTGTAGGCGCGGATATTTCCGCAGGTATGCTATGTGTCGGCTGGCCAAACATCTCTGGCAACAATCTGCTCATCGACCTTGGCACCAATGGTGAGATGGCCCTTTTTTCTAAGGACAAAATTGTTGTTACATCTACTGCCGCGGGGCCTGCCTTTGAAGGCGGGAATATATCTATGGGGATCGGTTCCGTGGCCGGCGCAATTGCGAAGGTGAGTTATTTACCCGGTTCTCACGTATTTATTTATGAAACCATAGATAATGCAGAGCCCATTGGCATTTGCGGCACAGGCGTTGTGGATATTTCCGCAGAATTAATCCGCCACAGGCTGGTAGACGAAACCGGGCAAATTGAATCGGATGACGACGCAATCTGTATTGCGCCGGGTATATCCTTTACCCAGCGCGATATCCGGGAAATTCAACTTGCAAAATCTGCGGTGCGTTCCGGTATCGAAATTTTGTTGGATATTGCCGGGATAAGCTACGCAGAACTATCAACTGTATTTATCGCAGGTGGGTTTGGTCATAAAATTAATTTGAAAAGCGCCGTCACATTAGGCTTAATACCTGCGGAACTGGAAGAGAAAGTTGTGATATTAGGCAATTCTGCTCTAGGAGGCTGTACCAAAGTTTTGCTTAGCAGTGCGGCAGAATTGGATATCCTAAAATTGGCTGACCTCGCCACAGAAGTTAATTTAGCCACACATCCACAGTTTAACACGTTGTTTATAGAATACATGACTATGGAATAGGACAGGGTGATTTTATGCAAGATATAAAGGGCACATTATTTAACATCACCAAAAGCGTTACAAAAACCTCTGGTGACCTTTTGAAAACGACAAAGCTTAGCATGAGCCTTTCGTCGGAAGAAGCCAACCTAAAAAACTTGTACATGGATATTGGTAAAAAAGTGCACGAAATTTACCAATACGGCGGTTCATTGGGCAAGTTTTTTGACGAAAAGTATCTGGAAATTGAAGCGAGCGAACGCAAAATTGCAGATATCAGAGAGCAAATAAGTGTGATTAAAGGTACACGTGTATGTGCAAAATGCGGCAAAACCGTAGAACGCTCCGCAGAATTTTGCCAAAAATGCGGAGTTCGTGTAGAATTAGG
>Ga0123355_10022188_pt1 | contig 10175 bp, 10 predicted proteins | sample TergutEmb28metaG_3_FD_89872 | JGI IMG/M metagenome (GOLD analysis project Ga0123355, IMG submission 89872) | Embiratermes neotenicus P1 segment gut microbial communities from Petit-Saut dam, French Guiana - Emb289 P1 | ecosystem: Host-associated > Arthropoda: Insects > Digestive system > Gut ... | reverse complement strand
AGCACGATGGATCACCAATCCATTACACCAGGAAGGTAACCCAACATCTGAATAACATGTATCCTAACCGGTGGATTGGCCAAGGTAGTCTAATTCACTGGCCTGCACGTTCCCCCGACTTAACCCCCTTGGATTTCTGTTTATGGGGATGACTGAAGGGGGAGGTGTAACGCACCAAAGTGGATACATGCGCTGACCTTGTAGCTCGCATTAACAATGCCTGTGTCTGTATAAAGGACTGCTGTCATGAGCTATGGCGTGCAACACTCAGTACCCTGCAACGTGTTCACAAGTGCATTGAGGTTGGTGGCGGCATCTTTGAAAATTTGTTATGAGATGTGCCAGACGTCTACAGTCCAGGGTTTTGTCCATTGCAGATCATCAGTAACACAGGCCAGTGTGAAGGTGGTAATGCGAGATGCATTGCTTGGTCGCATTTTGAACGCCACAGACCGCATCTGAATGAGTCGGCGGAAGGTCCAACAACCAACTAGCGCAGTTCACAACCGAGCGGCAGCCTGTGTTGTGGCCGGGGGTGACATTTTCGAAAACCAGCTTTAAGCACAGATCAATTCAAATTAAAGGTAATTTCACGAAGTTAACATTACATTTATACTTTAAATGTATCATGTATTATGCTGATTTATTATTTTCTTCTGTTCATTGTCAATTATCATTACCTTTTATTCCAAGTTTCAAGCGGTCATAACTCCGTAACCGTTCAAAATCAGACCCATGTTCGTACGAACTTTGTTGCTTAGAATCACTCATACTATCATATCCCAAAGTAGTGCAGATTCCTCCTGAATCACCCTGTATATCAGAGCTTCAGGGGCAGTAACTACAGCTTTTAAATACCCAATCCCCTTAAGTTTAGATAAACTGTTCTGTAAGGGAAGTTTGTTCCAAAATTCTTTCCACAGCATTTTTCCTGCTAAATTACTAATGACTCCAAAAACTAAGACATTAAATGGGAATACAACTTTTGTACAGCACACACAAGGACAACCCAATCTGTTATAGGACAGCTGACTTACTGAGACAACATTTTGGTCCTCTTTTTCACAGATTTTCAGAAAACTGGGAATAATATTCAAGAACAGGATTCTCATGGCAGTTACAGCAACTAGTATCCCAGACCTGTACTCATGTGATAACATATTATCAAAGACAACTGACTAAACAAACATCTGCATAATAAAACACATGGACTCCAGGAAGAACATGAGTGTTTTCAATAAAAAATATGAACACCCATTATACACTCACCTTTTATAACTTTCTTTATATATGGATCCAGGTTGATGGTAAATGGTAGGAAAATCTTCAAGTCACTGACTAATAGGCTGTTTCGATGGAATGTTAGGAAGGTATCAAATTTTCGCTCATCTCTATCCAGTTCCAATAAGGGCTCCACATCTTTCAGTACCGGAATCTGAGGACGAACTCTGAGCACAAATGGAATAAAAGAGAGCCAGTAAACCACTGTAAAGAAACTTTAATAAACTATACAGTTTGTAGTTAAATTTAATTACCAGCTACTTTCTTTGTGTATTTTGTTACTTTGATATATTATATCTCGTTTCAGAATTTGGCTGTCTAAAAGAGGGTAAGTAAACAAAATACGTGGACATTTGATGTGTATTGAACCGTGCATCATCTTGATAACTGAAGAATAAAATCCAACTACATGCCACTTATTATTTTATTATACTTATGTTAGGCTCAACATGTTTCGGGCACCATTACGCTCATCATCAGGAGCTCATGATGATAGCGTTGGTTACCACATAGGCCGTCTGGTTCTCGAGTTGCTGCTGCAACTCGAGAACCAGACCGCCTATGTGGTAACCAATGCTATCGTCATGAGCTCCTGATGATGAGCGTAATGGTGCCCGAAATATGTTGAGCCTAACATAAGCATAATAAAATAATAATTGCCATCTAGTTGGATTTTATTCTTCAAAATATGTGGACGTTGTGCTCTACTACTACACAACTATGCAAATGCCCTTGAAGGGAGAAATTGGAAATGCAACACACACTTACTTGTCATACATAGTTTTCAGTGATGTATTGTCATCAAACGTATCCTCATACATATCATAATACAGAATGATCCACGATGTTCTAAATGGCCACTGTTCAGTAATGTTCACCCAGCTTGCTAAATGATACCAATTAAAATCAATCTGAAATGCTTTAAGTAAACGACCTGAAATATAACACACATTAGACCATGAAATATTATTCAGCAAACTGTGTGATGAAATTAAGAAGGACTACTAAGCTACATTTTAAACAAATTTTCTATCTAGAATATATTTATCGCAAACCATGCAACTCCATTATTAACAGGGGAAAAAAAGTATGGCCCACCATTCACAAATGTATTCACCAACACTTTCTTCCAGATGACTGAGTAGGATTGAAACTTGCATGTATGTATTAGTGTGTGCTATATGCATGTGTGAGCACACAAGTAATATGCATGACATTAACGTATGAAGGTGAAACAAAGAGAAAGATAGGCAGACAAACAGATGGGGTTAGATAAGAGGGTTCCAAAGGTGGAAGCCAATATAATGAATTCAAATTGAGAACTTTTTAATTCCTTGCTATTTTATTATTAAGTTTTACATATATCTCAGTAATTCTTTAACTAAAAACCATTTCTAATGACATCCCTTAAAAATTAGAGATTTATGCTGAAAGAACAATTTACATAACTAATCTCAGATTTCTGACTAGTTAATATAGAGAATCCAATGATTCAAAAAATACTCTATCAATCCCAACTTCATTTATGTAGCTTAATAAATTTGCTGAGTGTAATTGATAATGATCACATTACGTTTCTCACAGGCTGCCAAACCAAAACAAAGAGACCACTATCTCAGCATAAGTGCATTGTTTAAAGTAAAACAAGTTCCATAATAAGTACCTGTTATACATACAACATTCATGAGTCTTCTCATGCTACGTGGATTAACATCACTGAAATAGTCATCTGTTAACAACATCTTTGTGAGATCATGGGCTCCACCCATGTGGTTTAGATTACTACCCAGGCTACTAGCAATGCTCTCGCTCATTTTTAATTTTCGAGAGCCTTTCCTAGATGATGGCTTCAGTTTCTCTGTACTACTGAGACCTGATTCTGATGACATTCTCCGACTTGAGACCTGTAAATAAATACAAGAAAAGGAACAACCACTTTAAAGACTTTTGTTTCCTTAAACATGGACATTCTGCTACTGTGGGGATGCAAACAGAGTTTATTTGGCAGTCAGAGTGTGTCTTCGATAGACAGACGAAGACACACACACAAAACAGCCAAGAAAACAAGCAGTGCAGTAAACTGGCATTCTGTATTTTGTACATAAAGCTTTATACACTGAGAAAGTTTGAATATAATTAACTGCTTTTGGAAATACCAAAAAAAAGGGCCTCAGTTCCTGCCATAACACAAAAATTTCACAAAATACTACAGCATATGGCTGAAGCCCATCTATAATTAATGTTTCAAGTTCAACAATTATATAAATTTTCAGGGATCAGTAATGCAATGCTGAATAGAATGTTCAATGCAAAGTTCATTAGGCAGAGTGTTACTGTACCGTGGGGAAGGTACTTGGTGCAGCTAGACTGACACTCTCTTCATTTTCAGTCCAGGAGGCAGCAGCAACAGTAGTATTGCTTTTCCTGTAATGCTGGGCTGTCTGTTGAGCAACTTTCACTTTTCGCAAACCAGAGTTTTGTAGATAGAATGGCAGGTGCACCATATTGCGAAGATAATCATGACCGCCAATATTTGACTCACTAAACAAACGACGACTGTTTACTTCCACAGCCTGGAAGGAAAAATGAAGGAAGTATGATCCAAAGCAAGTACAATGATGGTTTTAATTAATATAATTCACTACATACTGCACTGAAAGTAGCCATGATCTTTGTGTTGAAGTATCAGCCCTAGTATGTTCATTTTCCCCTCTAATGCATAAACTGAAATCTTATACAACACAGAAAAATAATAACAAGATGCACCATTACATTAAAAAAAGAATCTCAGCAACTGTTATGATCATAATACATCTATAATCAATTAAACTAAAGAAACTAAACAGTATATACTAAACAAAGACTAGTAGAAGGGTGCCAAAAATGTTACAATTATGCATTAATTAAAAAAAATAAAGAAAGAGTGTTATGTAGACTGTATTGCTGTACCATACATCAGATTCAGAATCATGTAGTGGAAGTTCATTTACCCATGTAAAACTGCACGAAATCCAGTAGTTACTATTCTGTGGATTTACTTTGTCAAGTTAGACAACCAAGTTGGTCTTACTTATTTAGAGTTCTGTGAATACTTCCACTATTTGGAACTGTGATATCCTAAAATTTTCATCAGAAATCTTCTCCTGAAAACTTTTCACATAGTTGTAGTACAAAAACACTCATTATTTCATTGTTTATCTGAAAATCACCACAAAAAAAAAAAAAAAAATTGATGAGTCAACGCTATACACATACAAGTAATGGACAAAATAATGGAAACAGTTGTGAAAGGTACACATTTCTTTATTTATATAGTGTTGGGCCACCATTTGCCTGTAATACAGCTTGTACCCTTCTTGGAAGAGACTCACATTAAGTTCTGAATAGTCTCTAGTGGAATAATGTACCACTCTCCAAGAAGATCTTCTACTTGCTTGACAGACAATGGAGGAGGAATCTGCTTCTCACCCTACTCTCTAGAACTGACCACAGTGGTTTGATGATATTTATGTCTGGTGATTGTGCTGGCCAGGGAAGATGTTGAAGTGCATCTTCATGCTTCTCAAACCAAGACTGAACACATCTGGCTGTGTGTATGGGCAAACTGATATCTTGAAAAACTGCATCATTGTTAGGAAACAACATTTGGACCATAGGATGCACCTGGTTATCTAAAATGTCCATGTAGTCACTGGCAGTATTTTGGCCATTCGCAGTAAATTTGGAACCAGCAAAACACCAAGATATTGCTACCAAAATCATCACAGACCCACCTCATGTTACAGAGTTGGAACCAGGTATTCAGGATTATAGACTTGCTTAGGTGTTCTCCAAACATAAACCTGGCCTGATGTTGGGAACAATGTGAAGGACAACTCATCTAACCATATTACATAATTCCATTCATCAGACATCCTGGTTTTATGATCATCACAGCATCTTTTTCGCCTTTTAGCATTGTTTTGAGTAATCAGGTTAGCAATTGCAGCTCTATCCTGAATGCTGGATATGTGAACCTCTCATTTGACTGTTTTTGTGGAAACAGGGTCTTCACAATGAATAATGAGCTCTGCTGCCCCCTTTGCTGCAGTACTTCTATGATTTTTAGGCACAATCCTCTTCAATGTATGGAGATCCCTTTCATTTAGTATTGGTTTTTGGCCATTATTTGTCTTAGCTGATGGTGTATTCCCACAATGTGTGTATGCTGTCATAACCTTGGAAACTGTTGGTCTGGATATACCTAACAAAGTCGACATTTTGGTCACAGATGCTCCAGTTAAATATGCACATACCATCTGTACTCTTCGAAAATCTGACATGTCTCCCATTTTGCAGTACTTAAATATGAACCATTATTAAACACAATCCATAATGCATTGACACTTGCATTACACAGTATAAAGAAATAAAATAATAATGTAAGACACTCACAACTAATGTTCTTTCAGTGCAGCTAACCTAAACAATTTTATTCCTATATTGTCTAGTGTTTCCATTATTTTGTCCATCCCCTGTAGGTCAAGTGCAGTACAGTATTGTCAGTTCAAGCCATGTGGGACTCAGAATATATGAACCAGCTGAATCATAACACATACACTTGTGGTAAACTACCTGTTAAACAATTTTCTGCAGAACCTGGAAAAAACTCCCCTGTACTACAGAATATGACATGTCTACCACACATAGCTTTCAAGAAATGAGAAGATGCTGTTACTGTTCTGGGACATGTTGACATGCATGTGTGAGCAGTTGAAGCACCACAATAAAAATAGTCCATTGTACAGACTTCTGTACGCATCGAAAGACATAAATGAAGCACATCATACAACTAACAAATACACAACATACAATGACATAAAATGGTTCAAATTTCCACATCTAAACTTACTAACCTGACAAGCAATCTGGCCACAAAAAATAAAACAAATCTAGCATTAGTGCATAATTTGTAACTGCACTTGTCCAAGTTTCAAAATCAGCACACATCCATCTTCCCATAGCTATTCAAAACAAACAGAATGAGCTGATGCCAGTGCCTTTGCAACAAGATTTCTAGTTGTGTGGTATATTTTACAAATGTAAACAGCTGGTTGGGCAGAGTAAATGAATATTCAAGCTGCCACATAACTAATGTATGACCAAAAAATTAACTTCTGAACAGAAAATAAATAAGCATCCCCTTCAACTAAGTCCAACTGCAATAATTCCTAATTACTGCATTCAAATGGAGTATATACGCATTTAAAACTGACATATTATTATTGCCACAAAAGTCATGCTCTTTATTGTCCAAAGACTTCAGCATAGTATTCAATTCAACAGTTACATACAATTTCAAGGGAAACACAAGCATAGGATAGTGCATGAGAGTGACACAGAATAAAGCTTCAGGAAATGATCTATACCACAAAGGCAATGACAAGAAACTGCATCATTCTGTACTTCAAATAGTTTCTGTGAATCAGAATAACAAATGTGGAATGAATGGTATACTCTTCCTACTCATTGAACTATAAATTTCAAAAGGAAGCAAGATGAGAACAACTTTCTTTCACACAGAAGAGAAGTCATATTAATTTATATACACTTATATTGCCATTAGTAAGTACACTGAGAGCAAAGAAGGAGGTGGAGAAACTTAAGGATGTAATGATGAGCATTTAGCTGACTGCCTCAGTGTTATTTTGTGTGACACTGCTCATAAGGTAATGTCAAGCATGTAAAATATTACAAATTCCTTTCAAGAAGTGCAAAAAACACTACCTGTCAGAGTAGCTCTGGATGCCACCATGTATTATGGGCAAGCCTGAATTTCAATGGTACATACCGAACTAAGTGGCCTCTCTTTCAGAGCTATGAAATCAGGAATAATTCAGTTTTTACAAGTGACAGTTTTCTGTACATTATGTGACAAAGACATGTATTAATTTAATTTAATTTGTTGTTGCTGACTCCAGCTTGTAGATTCTGGAGTTTGAAACAAAAGAAACTCTCCAACAACAGACAGAAAACTGAATGTTTGTGCACACTGTGATTTAAACACATGTGACAAGAAAGTATCAATTGTCCTGAAATATGCAGTTCAGTGTTCAGTGGACTGTGAAATAATCATATCTCTACAGCAGTTCTTTACTTAAAGCACTGTATTTGTTGAAAGGAAGGCATTAGACAATTCTTAATCATTCTGAATTATTGAGAACCCATTTTCATGTATAAAATGACTGCTTCACAGCTAATTTTAGATATTATAATTTCTTGTGTACATCATGCATTAGAAAATATCACCTGTTCTAGGATCTACAGTAAATAATGTTAAACCTCATTATCTCACAACTTAAGAACTTGTTATTATGAATTACAAGACTTGTCAAAGTAACTTTCAGATGAGTCTAAAAGAGAAATATTGGTGATAATATATTTAATGTAGTTAGAAGTCTAATAAATTCAACTTACCTTTGATATAACATGAGGATCTATAGCAAGTATGACAATGAAGGGTGAAGTTGTACTGGAAAACAACATATGAACAGCATCCAAAACAAGCAGAACTTTGTCTTGTTCACAGCTATCTAGTCCATCAACTATGATAACTAATCGGGTTTGCTGTGATGTGAAACTGTCCAAACACTTCACCTTGAACATTAAGCAAAAACTGGAAGTCAGTAAGAAACCAAATTGCCAGTACTTGCTATCCCACCTTCCGAACTGTATAATGTATGCGGAATATGCTATAAATAAAAACGTGTTAAAAGGTAAAGGTAAAGTGATCCCGTTACAGGTCCGGTGTGGCCCAGAGGGTGGGTAGAGGTATAGCTCTACTCTTCCATGACCGCAGCACTAGAAGGGGGTGAGTGGTCAGCAGCACCCCCCGGCCACACTTTACCTCCAGGAAAGACCCGGTACCCATTTTACAGGAGGTTTGGTGGGCCCCAGGGCTGGTCTGGATGGGCGGAAATTCTCGTCCCCACCGGGATTCGATCCCGGACCATCCAGTCCGTAGTCAGTCACTATACCGACTGAGCTATCCGGCTCACACAAATAAAAATGTGTTACAAGTCAGAACTAAAAGCTGTTGTACTTGCATACTGCTATTAACAGGTTAGACCACCATACAGAGTGACAAGAATACGGAGTAAATTTCGTAATATCTTTCAATATTCACTATTATATCTGCGATAGGGAATAGTACATGGAAGAAACACAACACATTCCAGCCAACAGAAGAAATGTAAACAATGAAGGAAAGGATGGAGGAACCAACACCCACAAAGATGGAACAAACTGGATGACTTGCATCTTGTGGCTAATGATGATGTTAAAGAAACACAATTGACATGATATGACATATTTGTTAACTGCAATTGGGTAGACACTCAGTGGCAGTAATACAGCACACATTTACTCACAAACAATACACAGAACAACACAGTGAGACAGAATACCCAGAACAGAACATACACAACAATAAGAATTCTTAAACTAACAAAAGAATACATACCATAACAATAAGAATACATAATTTACAAAATTAAACAGAAGCATTCAAAACCTACAACCATATATACAATAATACAAGATAGAAACAGAAAAATATGTAAAAAATGTGATAAATGAAACACCCATATATGAGCTGTATATCTTCTAATAATGATAGACACTCTGTTACTAAGACCTTCACTCCACTTCACGACAATTTTTGACATTTCACTTCTTTCCATTTAAAACTTCACCCAACTACACTTCTTCCCATTTAAACTTCACCAAACTATACTTCAATACCCTCTCATTTGGCTTAACCCCATTTAAATTTCCTACTCCTTCATTTCACCTCATATCACTACACTTCACTTCACCTTCCTGTGTCCTGAATTCGCTGGTGTATAACAAATACACCTCTCTAATGAGACAAACAATGATTCAGAAAAGAGATATTATGAAATATTCATTCTAGTACATTTTTAAATATCTTTTATAAGTAAGAATTCATTACCTATTAACTAATTACAACCAATTTATTTATTAATGAAAGTAAACACATTCTACGATTTATATAATTATAATCATTACTTTCCTAAGTACAAGATGCACCTCTGTGTGAGACATACCATGATCATTAAGACCACATTCACAATAAGAAACTATGTCTTATATACTAGCATAATGAGTACATTAGATACAGGAAATAATAATTATTACCATTTCAGTCATAAGGGTGACCTCTGAACGTAATGCTTGAAGGAAGCCCTCAGATTTTAGAGTATCAAGATGTGCTATAGCTCGCTGCAGGTGACGTCTCTGTGAGAACACAAGTGCTTGAAGCATTTGTGCCCATGTATAAAGGTTAGCTATAATGCCCACACAAAGCAGCAACCCAATTGTAATAAGAATCACCTGAGCAGTGGTGCGTTCAAGTACTGCAGTCCTGTACGTTAAAAGAGAGCACAAAATTATTTTTAGAAGCTACATGAACAACACTAAACTATACATTAGCATAAAAATGCATACAAAGTAAAAGTGCTGTACAACACATGCTGCATTTATGGCTGAAAAAAATTCCACTTGAACAAAATGTGGGTACAAAATGTCAATGTGGCAATTTTAAATTTTACTGGTTTTCAAAAATATTACTGCAGGACACAGTAGACATGAAAATTCAAAAACCCTCCCCAAAGGATTTACAGTCCATTTTAATCCCATCAATGCCTAAGTCTCCCAACTGCCCTCTTCCATTCAAGATCAACCTTTTGGCGCCTAAAGACGACTACAGCGGTCGTACCGCACCGCTAACCTCTAAGTGTTGCATTTTATATATTTATTCAACAAATATAGGTACTGAATATTTTAAACATGGTGTATACTCTCCGTATTTTCCTCTTCAAAATGCAGTTTGT
>Ga0123355_10022187_pt1 | contig 10176 bp, 3 predicted proteins | sample TergutEmb28metaG_3_FD_89872 | JGI IMG/M metagenome (GOLD analysis project Ga0123355, IMG submission 89872) | Embiratermes neotenicus P1 segment gut microbial communities from Petit-Saut dam, French Guiana - Emb289 P1 | ecosystem: Host-associated > Arthropoda: Insects > Digestive system > Gut ... | reverse complement strand
TCGATATGAAGTGCAAATGTCTTTCGAAAAATATGAAGTGTAATTCTAAGTGCCATTCTAACAGCTCCTGCAAAAATAAATGAGCTTCGCCATTGTTCTTCATTAGGCCTATGTTACATGTATTTTTATCAATAAATTACTAAACTTATAAACAGTTCATTTAAAAGACATTTCGCGTTGTGTCTGTTCCTCTTATGCCACAACGCGTTGTGGTTATTTAAAAACAGCCACAACACGCAATTTCGCGTTGTAGCTGTTTCTCTAATGCCACAACGCGTGGAGGTCGTTTTTTCCGCTCAATAAGCGTTTTCGATCTTTGAGCGTAACATGTATATTATGTATCGCTAGTATAATTTCACGAAATTCCATTTATTTTTTCTCAGGTCATTTCAAGGAGAGAGACAGGCGGAACTCAATATGTACTCCGGCCGGAAGCCAATGGGATAGTGCAGTCAGCATAATGACTAGGCTATGTGCTGGACGACCGAAGAATCTAGGTTCGATATCCTTGTGCAAAACGTCCGAACCCCCTCTGAGGCCCAGCCCGCTCTTATTCAGTGGTTACCGGCAGCTGCTTTCCCAGGATTAGAGCGGCCGGGTTGTAAAGCTGATCATTCGCCTCCAACTAGTGCCGAGGTGAAGAATGAGTGGCGCTACACCTCTGCTCCATCCGTCTGCCTTCATAACGTGTACAGAAAAAACTTCAGTTTTGTGAGGTTTTCGCAACAGTGTAGTGTAAGTCTCTGTTTTTCTGGGTTATGGCGCCGCGTCAATGCCTAATTGGTCATCGACGTTTCGAGAGGTCGTGTTTTTCTCTTCTTTTCAACCTTTGAAGGTGAGACCACTATGGCGTGTGGAAATTCCGGGCACCCGTTTTCCGGTGACGCGGGTCACTTCCCAGTAGAACAGAGATCTGAACGTCAACTTTAGTTTTACCACCACTCTATTCAAAATATTGCCCATATTGACTGATTTAACCTTTTGTCGCCGGAATTATTTTTTTAAATTTTAGCACATCCTGTATATAAAATGTGAATAAAACAGGAACCAAATACATTAGAATTATGATACAAACTGCATTTTGAAGAGAAAAAAACGGAGGTTATATACCATGTTTAAAATATTCAGTATCTATATTTGTTGAATAAATATATAAAATGAAACGTTTAGAGGTTAGCGGTGCGGTACGACCACTATAGTGGTCGTTACGCGTCAAAGGGTTAAATATGAATTAGTGTCTGAGAAAGGAATTTTAGTGGATATTTATAGCAGTAACTTATACAACGGAATTACTGGAGAAGTTGAGGCAACTATAGCCATGTATTTTGAAGGACGTTGTCATTGCTAATATTACATACTGTCAACTGTTGAATAACACGAGTATGCAGCATTGGTGGGATGACATTGATAGGGCAAAACTGAAGTATTTGGATAAAACCATGTTCTGTTGCCACTTTACCTACCACAGATCCCACATTCACTGGCCTGGAATGAAACTTCGCCCACCGCGTTGGACCTTCAGCGACTGACAGCCTGAGCCATGTCACAGCAAGGCTATCGCGTATACAAAAAACTCCAGGCGTTTTAAAAGAATTATTAATGGTATTTGGTCTCCACATGTTATTGCGCCTTAAATACGCTACCCAAGACGACAAAATAATGCAGCATTCAACACCAACAGAAATTTGATATATTCACTCGGCAGTAAAACACATCCTACCTGGTCACCATATTTGAAACTGCACACTGGCGCAGCTCTCTCTCCTCGCACTGCTCTCGCAGAACGCTCAAGGTTGACTGGCGAACGTGGTCGAGTTGTGGCACAGAAAGTTGCTCAGTTGGTATTGCAGAACACGCAACCGATCCCGACTGCGCAAGAGGTAACAATGTACTCTTGGAATACAACTGACGGAATTCGTATCCGCCTGGTTGCGTGTTTGATCGTCAGACTGTCGTGTGTCGTCACCTCTCAAGTATCTTTGTTTGGTTCCTGCCTGTAGCTTGGATGTATGTGTGTTTTTCAGAATAATTATTATGCTGTTATTTGTTAGAGCAGGACAAAGAGGCCAATCAACTCTCGAAATTACAGTAGAACCATAAATTTGTTTCACGTATAGGTGACCCTTGTTTTACGCCCTAGTTGTGTTCCTGCGAAAGTGGGCGTAAATAAAAAAGATGTAAATCTAAAATGATTTTTTTGTCAGAAATCCAAAAAGAAAAGCCCACTTTCTTTTTGAATTGCTTCTTGATCCTTAAACATGGGGCCGATAGGGTGTCCCGAAAGGTCGGTAAGGAGTTACCACTACACGCTGCATAACAACCCAAAAGAGCGCAGATCTCATCTACATCGCGGTGGAAGTCTGCAGTCGCGCTCAGTGTACGAGACTTTACCGCTCTGTCAAATTTTTTCTTGTGGCCGTTTGGTTATGGTTTCGTTTGTCCCAGTTTAACATCTATATATATATATATATATATATATATATATATATATAGGTATTATGTTGGTTAGATTAGGGGGTGTGTTATTCGTCGTCGTCTTAATTTATTGTTTCTCGGTCGGGTGAGTAATCGCGGCCTTGCACAAACGCCACGACTACACACCAAACCGAGTTTAGTTTGCACGTGGGCCGCCAATAGGAGAGTTGCTCCAGAAAAAAAAAGGACTTAAACAAAGGCAAATAAATAAAACACAGAATATGAATTTGAAGTAAACGGTGAGCGCAGGGTGACTGATGCAGTCTGGAGTGTAGCCGAACGTAAGTAGCCCGCTGGACAACCCGCTGTGTGAACGGACTCCTGTCCTTCAATCCTCTCGCTTTTATTCATGTCCCTGACAATGCAAGTTGTACGAGGACTTGAAGTTTGGAATTTCTGTTTGGCTTTGTGCTTAAAAAAATTATGGTTTATTTCGATGAAGAAATTAGCGATTTTTGGTTATGTTGTGGGCGTTTATATCACACAGAAATTTAGGCTTATTTCTGAGAATTTTAAATTGATCAGCCAACGAAAGCAAAACCCTTTCTTAGTCCGACCAGTCACGATATGGACGGTTGTTGGAGGAGTCCCCCTGGAGAGTGAGGGGTAGAAGTGCAGAGTGGACGATTAGGAGAGAAAGCTATTAGTGTTTAGCGGATATAGAAGTAATCAGTGCCAAGACCGAGGTGTGTGATTGTAAAGAAAGCGATTTGCTATCAATAAATCAGCCAAAATTACAAAAAATCGAGGTGATATCAGTTATTCAGTTACATTACAAGGCGCCTGAGAAATCTCACGCTACCGAGGAGTTATTCGGTTACAGCAGTGAGTACACTGTCTCCCAACCCTATTCAGGGCCGCGAGTTTCATACAATGTCATCAGCGTCCTAGCGTGCAATAAACCAAAGGGCGTTAAACCGAAAATGAGATGGAGTAAATTAAGGATTGATGTAAATTGCCAAACGGCTATGAAGCAAACGGGCATAAGTCAAGTGAGCGTAAAACAAGGATTACCTGCATTTTTTTAAAAAAAATTTGAACTGAAAATTACAATGGTGTAGGTAGTGAACCAAATAATCAAGTAGTCCTGCGAAACACGCACTATTCATATGAAATGCATGCTAGTAAACAACTTGTACTGTTGTCCTGCTTAACCCTTTAAGCGCCAAATTAAATCCCATCTGCCATCTGCTGACATTATTAGGAGCTCACCGTATTCTCCACATTAGCAGGATAAGGGTTAATGGTTTCTGAGTGTACACAGTCTGAACTATGGTATTTAGAAGAGTACCAGGTACCTTGTACTTAGCGTGTCACTGTAACCTCATCTGTGCAGCGTCGAATGCAATAGTATTCTTGGTCGTGAATGTGAAATACTGGAACAGTAAGCGACAGCAACCCAATTTAAATCAACTCAGGATTTTTCTGGAGAGACTGACGAAAACCGTTCAAAATTGGTATAGCTCTCGTAGGTGAGTGCTAATAATTTGACCACGATTTCCTGTGCCAATAGCACATATTGGTTATAATTTCATTAGTATTATGGAAATTCTATTAACATTATTTTTTCACTCACAAACACACTCCTATTAGAATATTTATCTTTCCATCGCCAACTGTTGTATATGGTATTTCGCTGGGTACATTGCCCATTTGTCCAAGACAGGTTTGAATTCTTCTTTAATGATTGCACGGTTGGTCGCTTAAACGCAACTATAAACCATTTATCTATATTTTAATTAGGTGTGTTGCAATTGCTTTTGTCGTAAATTCCGCCTCTGATGTAGAAATCGTTCCGATCAGGAATCAGTAAGAATTGTGTTATGAAAATTGCTGGATCGGAGATCGATATGCCACCTGCCGTTAGGTGAAATTGTGTTTGAGAGAATAATGATACAATTTTTCATATAAAATAGTTTCCATTTATATGCTGGGGTTTATCCCGATGACCTGTAGCAAAAATTTAAATCTTATATGGCTTTTGGAAAATCGTCCCAACAGGCTTTTTGAATGTAATAAGACTTCATTTGATTGTGCAAGTAAATGAGATAATTTGTAATCTTGAAAGTAACTGGTGTGTATCATTTTAAGTGGGATCTTATCATCACGACATGGCGCAATCAAAGACTGTGCACGGGGGACAGAGTCCCATCGCATTCAGGTTGGCTACGAATAGGTTATAAAGAGATATTTGAGGTTCACATAGATTTGCTGTTGGAGATGTCTCGTCTGGGGTATGACTAACTACTCCTTGCCCTAAAACAATAGGGGGCAATTCTTCGTTGACCGGGCGGAAATTATTCAATTACCGCAGGCGGAGGAAACATAAAAATTATTCGTGAGTGATCAGCTCCTCACAGGTGTCGCTAGCTACATAACACACAACAAACACAAAAGACGAATATTCGTGCCTGCAGCGGGATTCAAGCCCCCGATCCCAGCACTCTTGGGGCCGCAGACCTACGCCTTAGACCGCACGGCCACCAGAAACAGTACTGAAATTATTTACTAGACAAAATACTTATCACTGACTGCAGTCTATAGGCGTAACAAGTCGTCAGTACATTAGTATTAGTAAATTAGGACGAAATATTCTGAAATCTGTGGGATCGATATAATGATGTATGAAACTGTACATGAAACCCGATATGTATTGGATCCCAGTCGAATTTCTTTTCTCCTGTTTTAGGGACAACAAATAAGGTACCATTAAAAAGGCGTTCACAAGTGCATTAAAATCATTATTTTTATTTATTCTTGCGTTTTACTTCCTTAGTTCTTACTTTTTATGTACGCGAACCTTTTCATTACTAAATTATTCAACATGAATTAATTTATTTACTTATTTTAATTATTTACATTTATTTCCCACAATGTATGGATAATGAGGAAGTAATATCTAATAGAACATCACGTTTCTGACAATGTCAGAGTAGCGCCGTGGGCCGAAGCGCTTCTTCCCCAGGGCCAAATTCCGACCCGCAAGCTATAGTATTCACTGTTGCCTTAAGATGGCTAGTAAGGTATATGGGACGAGTTGTCGGAAAGGGGTTCGGAATTGTACAGGTACTGTGACAAGAAATGTGTAAGTTTACACAGCGTTGTTCAGGAAATTTATTTGGCTGCTCATGGGTAGATGGTATGACAGTATCAAAACTAGTCCCGAGGGAAATAAGGTTTGAAAGTTTGAAAGAGGAACAGAGCAGGAACTAATGTACAGAATTTGTGCTTAATTTGATGATCCTTTGGGCTTCTTGAAATACAGATGATTTCTTGACTGCCTAAATAATTATCATATTTTCAGGAAAGAATCTGCTAAATTGAAATCCGTCAAACGACGATCTGTGAGTGTTACATAAAACAACTTGTTTATTATCCTACTTTTGTGTGTCACTTAACAGGGAATTCCCATGAGGCTGTCAGTGATTCTTATAAACTTCTTTTTGGGCCAGGTATTTGCACGGCCCAGTTGTATGTGCATAGAAAGGCTGTTGCAGCCTACCGACAGCCTACTGCCAGGGTAATTCCTTGTGCACTGCCACATATTCCCGTAAATCGAGCCTCAACTTTCCACTCATTATATTAAGACTTAAGCGGAATTTCAGCCATTTCAATATTCACATTCACAGGTTTCTTAGGCAGGCTCCAGAACTTCTGTTCTCGCCCGAAGAAGTGAGCATCGGCTAATGTCTCCGGTAGTCTCTGGTATAATGTTTCCGGCAGGAACAGTGATGCCATCATGCCAGTTACGGACACAATACCTATTATTATGTATGGGTAGCGGACATCGTATGTGTTCCCCTGGAAAATAATTGTGATTTTATTATTACAAGTTCTGTAAAGTCCATCATGTACTACTTTTGTCCTCTTAATCTTTATCCATCTCCTCTGTAGGTCGCCCATTATTCGAGAACCGCCAGACGGACTTGATACTCTTTGGAGAGGACATCTCATTGTGTTGTACAGTACTGATGTTGTTATTCTATTTTGAATATAACAATGTTAATTTTAGGATTATGTGTCACACTTGGTCTCTCACTCTGAGGGTAGAACATGTTGATTAAGGACAGGAAGTAACCAAATAAGAGGACTCAGAATAATGAAGAACTTCATAACTCCTGTTCACCATGTAATATTTTTATGGTCATGAAGTGAAGGAGGTTGTGATTGGTGAGACAGACATAACACATGAGATAAAGAGATATGTGGAAAAATATCGATGAGAAAACCTGAAAGGAAGAAGTAACGAGTAAACTGGCGGTGGGCGTAGATAAAAAAAATTATCCAAGCAGTAATGCATTTAGATGACTGAGACTATGGTCCATTAGCTTGCAAAGAGGATGATGAACTTTTCAATATTCTTAATCAATGGAAAATATTCATTGTGTAGGAGAGCAGAGATTGCTATCCATTTTCTTTTAAAGTTTTCAAACTTTAATAGGCAAAGATTTCATTTTTTGGTAGTCTGTGTTTCAGTATTAACGATGAGATAGCGTACGTGAAAATGGTGATATGTATTAATGTTACAGAACTGAAAATAATAGGAAACAATTATGGAACCATAGGTGAAAAATGGTAGAATGAGATTACTTATCTAGTACTAGCAGTGGAAGAGGAGGAGGAGGAGGTGGAGGATGCAGAATTATTGTAATAGGAGTAATAAGAGTAGGTACTACCTTATGGGAGATATTGTTATTAAAACTGGAGATATGTGGGCTGTATTCTGAAAAGAAAGACTGGTCTTAGAGGCTGCAGTCTTTTGTGAAGCTGGATTTAACTAATAAATATTGTATTCTCAGTATTTTTGAAGCTCTATAGGCTTTTCAAGAGAGACACCACGACTGAACTCGGTCAGTATCAGAACGCTGAATAACCTGACGTTGCTAATTTCTTCAACAAAACTTATCAGTATGAAACTGGACATTGTAACTAATTCAGTAGCCGGAAGTAAGTAGTCGGCTTTACGCCCAAATCCTTACCCAACCCCAGAGAAAGCGACCACGGTACCTAATATACCAGGGTTTGTGTGGGCCTCAGTTTCAGGCTAGGGGGTGTGGCAAAATGAAAATCACATCTTCAAGAATCGAATCACAAGCAGTAGTCTGGACTTTGTGTTACCTGAGTTGCGTGATTAGAGTGTTATGAATATTATTATTTTTACTTTGGCCGACTATTAGTAACACGGTACCGATCCCTGTGGCCCCGAGGTCTGAGTCATGGGCCTGTGGCCGCTCGCTTTCTGGGATTTCGAGTTCGAATCCCACCAGGGGCATGAATGTCTTTCTCTTTGGAGTCTTGTGTGTTGTCAAGTAGAGGTCTCTGCGTCGGGCTTATAAATCGCCCCGAGGAATCCTACCGAGTATGGTGTGTCTGAGTGTGATCTCGAACCTTAACAATGAGGAGGCTTAGGTTCTCTAGGTTGTCAAGCCATGAAAAAAATACCAAAATTATGCGTGAAAGAGTCGAGACGGATCAGTCCACACTCGGCTGAATTCCTTTCATAATGCGTTGAGAAAATATGGCAGAGTTTAAGCCACGCAGCTGGAATTAATTATGAATACAGTTACTTTAATTTCTCCATTTACACAGTTTTATTTAATGACGCTCTGAGTCGCCCAGGGTAGATAGCATCGGGTTATGGATAATTAGCAAGCAATAAATTGCAATGAAACTGAAAGGAATCGCTTATAACAAAATTAGAATTACTATCCCGACATTTGCTTGAAGAGACTGAGGAAACCATGAAATAAATAAAACTATGCATCATTACTTAGAGATTTGAGACTGGGACCTTCATAATACGAAACAGAAATGACATTCGGCGTCTTTTGTTTCATATTTCTGTCGTGTGTGTGGGTACTGCGAATCATTTCAGCAGTTTAGCAATTTTTGAGCTACACGTTATGTCTGACAAAGCTCCACAGCTCGCTATTGCTTTGAAACGTACCCAACACGGATATCCGTATAATAGTAGCCAGTCCTTATACTACTGGTTGACAGTGTAGAGGATTCTGTGGCATTTTATCCATTAGATATTTCGTAGGATTTTTTGTGTATGGGAGATCGGGCCATCAGAATATGTACATCTACCAACTCTTCATAGAATAAGAAACAAAATGCGGAGTGGAGTTTTACATTCATGTGGCAGATTTTTTATGGTCCGAAACGTTGCCAACCTGAGACGAAAAGACAACTTTGAAAGATCATACACAATGTTCGGTTGTTACCATCCACATTTTGGTTTTTGTTCTACTGTCAGGTACACTAAAAGCATTACATAACTTTATATTCCCGATATCTTTTCAGCTTCTTTCCGTGCTAACGAACGTCAGAATACTTAGAAAGAAACTACTGTGTCCACAAACGTATGTTGTAAATTAAATTGTTTCTTAAGGCATATCGTGGTGGCACAGTTGGTTGAGGCACTGCGCTACAAGCCGGAAGGTCACGGGTTCTATTCCCGATGGTGTCATTGGAATTTTTCATTGACATAATCCTTCCGACCGTCCAATGGCCCTGGGGTTGACTAAGCCGCTAACAGAAATGAGTGCCAGGAATAGTTCTCGGGAGTAAAGGCGGCCGGTCCGTAAGGCTGACGACCTTACCACCTTCATGTGCCTGTTGGCTTGAAATCTGGGAGCCTCAAACTCCTGGAACCCTCAGGGTCTATCCAGGCCTGTAATGGGATTGCTTTACCTTTACCTTTCACCTGTACGTTAAGGTATATAGCGTCAACAAAACACAGTAACGCATTAACCTAAGATTTACGCACTTGAAATTCGTTATAATATGCTAGTTTTCTCGTGTATTGTATGGCGTTATCCCATTAAGTTGTATAGTTGTCTACACTGATGTTTAGACAGCTTGTGTCATTCCAGTTATCTGGTGGTGTGAGTTCCATATGTTTCCTGCCTTGCTGCATATGCACTTATTTCCTCTACATTTATTCTATTCATTCATCTACCATTTCATTGTTGTTATTGGCATATAATAATGCGGCTTGTACTGCTGAATACTTCCATGATACACATCTCTCTTTCACACACCTGTATGCTATATTTAATTTCTTCCTTTTCATTATCTACGATGTGTAAAACTAATTTACGGGCCAACAGTGTCGAGCGGATTGCGTGTTGGTAAGAGCAGTGTCTATTCTGACCTGTATTTCGAGGGTGTATATTTCGAATCTCGATTACTGAACCGACTGCCCTGAGCGTTTTCATAGTTCTCCTCGGTACCTGCCCGTCAGTGGCGCGGTAGTAGAACTTAGAAATACCCCAAATGCGGTTCCTCTCAACCCTTTCAATTTAATTCTCTCAACGTAATTTGGTAAAAATAAACACTGCAACATCATAATATGCGACTCAACCGAGTATACGTATGTATCTTATATTTCTTTAAGTTTGTTTAAGTGAGATCTTCTCTTTAGGTTCTCTGAACAAAACTTTACATGAATTTCATACATTCTCCGTGCGTTTCACGTAAGCTTCCCTCTATAGCTCACATTTCTGAGTTTGATCGAAAGCATTATATCTGCGGAAAGTGAAAATTGTGAAGGTCCTCACTGTGCGCTTTTCTCCAGCCTCCTCTTACTCGTGTGACAGGTTCAATTACAATAACCAGAACCTTGTTCTGCAGCGCCTGGACCTTCAGGGCCGTCGAGAGTGGGTTAGGGCCCCGTCGGAAAAATGTTTTGAAGGG